>RCNB010000457.1_pt1 | contig 34150 bp, 26 predicted proteins | sample 2041321 | NCBI WGS metagenome assembly RCNB01 (sample SAMN09708232, study PRJNA481090) | Marine sediment metagenome, whole genome shotgun sequencing project.
CCTTTAAAGTATATGAGATATGCTATTGGAGAGATTATACTTGTTGTCATTGGAATTTTGATTGCATTAAGTATTAATAATTGGAATGAGGATCGAGTAAAAAAAATAGCATTGAAAGAACATTTGAAAAATATGATTGAGAACCTCAATCAGGATATAGAATTAAATCAAACTATAGTAAAGAATATAGATGGATTTAGATTCTATTCGATCTTGTATTTATTGGATATTTCCGGTCACGAGCCCAATTATTTAACTGATTTTGAGCCCGATAAAGATTTCGTTCCAGTCGAGTGGCTTTGGAAGGGGGAAATCCCAAAACAATATGATGAACAATTTGTAAAAGTGGCCATACGATGGATAGATATTACTACCGAAGGTAATGGAAATTATGAATCTCCCTTAGAAAAAATAAAAGAGGATAGGCTATTTTCATATATTGAAGAACCTGATTTAAAAAGTGCTATTGAAAACCATTATGGGGAGACAAATTTCCGATTCGGGGCAGGTGCGATTAAAAGAGTAATAAAATATAGGAATGATTGGGATGACATCCTCAACTCAGCGGGATTTAATGCAGAATATATAAAAGACCCAAAGGAAGTTATTGAATGGTTAGAAAATAGTCCAGAGGCTATTGCAAAGTTGCGAAATCTAGCTTCCAATGCCAAATGGAGGTGCGAAAGTTTTGACGTTATAAGTGAAAATGCCAAAAAGTTGGTAGAAGACATCGATACTTATTTACTTCAAAATAATTGACTGTTCCTCTATTGTACTTGATATTTTATTAATTGCTTCATGTCTTTTCAAGATGAACTAAAAGAAATGATTGATAAAGAAATTAATTGAAAAATGATAAAATTCTTTAGAAAAATTCGCCAAAGATTACTCACTGAAAACAAGTTCAGCAAATATGTACTCTATGCTATTGGTGAAATTGTACTCGTGGTTATTGGGATATTGATTGCTCTTAACATAAACAATAGCAACCAGAAACGAATCAATGAGGATGAAATAAAGAGTATTCTTAAAGAAATTCATCAGCAAGATTTAAAGAGTGATGTTGAGCGTTCTAAACAAGTCTTTGACTTTTATATTGAAGATGATTCGATTGCATACTTAATACTAGAAAATAAAACCTTATACGACGATTTCAAATTTGAAAGCATCGATTATTATAGACTTGGATATACTTATATTGATTTCGCCATTAACACTAATGGTTACGAAAACTACGTAAGGAACTTAGATAAAGTACCTGAAAAATATAAATTCATAAACAAAGATTTAAAGGATCTTTATATGAGAAAAAAAGGTAATCTAGAGGTATATAATTTACGAATAAGAGAGACGGTATATAAAAATATTGATGATTCATGGAAGCAAAATGATTGGAAAATACAGGAGCGCAAAGGCATAGTACCAGATGAAGCTATTAATTACTATCTTAATAATCCTCTGTATAAAATTCTGGTTGGTATGTATATGGAGGATCGAGAAGTAATCGTTCGGGCAAGTCAAGATTACCAATATAAGGCTCTGGATACGTATGTTAAAATTCAAGAACTGATTGAAAGCACCGATTCAATTCCAAATATCATAAATGTAGTACAACAAACTGAAAACCTTAGAAAATCCGTAGTTGGCACATATAAAATAAAGGATAGTACATTGGCAGGTTGGACTAAAGAAATAAAAATAAGCAATGAGGGAGATGCATTGCATTTAATTGACGAAAGTTATTTAGGTGTTGGTTTTGATTTTAAATTAGCACATCATAAAGCATCGATTTTTGTTATACCAGGCTCTGTATCGTACGTTAAATTTAATACCTCCAGTAAAGCTGAGTTAACCCTTAAGAGAGGAGATTTAGGTTATACTGCCACGTATCGCAAAGAAGAGTAAATTGGTGCTATTATAGGTGTAGTGCTGTTTCATATAGCACTTGTCTAATAATTTATTCCCCGTTCGCTCGGGCGTCAGGTTTGTTTTTTAATTACTTCTTTATACCCTAATTACCCCAACCAACCTTCTCTATCTAGGCTCCTGTACTGGATTGCTTCCGCGATATGATTACCGTCCAATTTTTCTTCATTGGCTAAATCAGCAATGGTGCGGGCCACTTTTAAAATACGATCATAAGCACGTGCAGAAAGGTTCAAACGTTCCATAGCGGTCTTTAAAAGAGCTTTAGAAGGCTCATCCAATCGGCAATACTCTCGAATCTGTTTTGTATTCATTTGCGCATTGTAATGCACGTTTTCTAGTTCTTCAAAACGTTTGGTCTGGATTTCCCTACCCGCCGTAACACGCTTCCGTATTGCTACACTGCTTTCTCCTTTTCTATCCTCAGAAAGTTTTTCAAAAGGCACAGGAGTCACTTCAATATGAATATCAATTCGATCTAATAAAGGTCCAGAGATTTTACTTAAATAGCGTTGCATCTCTGCAGGTGAAGAAGTGACCGGAGCATCAGGGTCATTAAAATAACCACCGGGACTCGGATTCATACTTGCTACCAACATAAAACTACTGGGATAAGTTACCGTAAACCTAGCCCTTGAAATGGTTACTTCGCGGTCTTCCAAAGGTTGGCGCATTACTTCCAATACCCCTCTTTTAAACTCGGGCAGTTCATCTAAAAACAAAACACCATTATGGGAAAGCGATATTTCTCCTGGTTGGGGATAGGAACCACCACCGACCAGGGCCACATCTGAAATAGTGTGGTGCGGACTACGAAACGGTCGTTGATTCATCAATCCCATATTCTTTATCTTTCCTACCACACTATGTATTTTAGTAGTTTCCAAAGCCTCCTGCAGCGTCATAGGGGGTAAAATAGAAGGGAGTCGCTTTGCTAACATGGTTTTACCGGCACCTGGAGGACCTATCAAAATAATATTATGTCCGCCAGCAGCCGCAATTTCCATGCAGCGCTTGATACTTTCTTGCCCTTTTACATCGGAAAAATCGAACTCAGGAAAATCTAAGCTTTTATAAAACTCGGCACGGGTATCAATTATCGTTTGTTCCAAAGGGGTTGCCTGATCAAAAAACTCCAAGACCTGTTTTATATTATCTACACCGTACACCTTTAAATCGCCTACAATTGCCGCCTCTTTTGCATTTTGGCTAGGGAGAATAAAACCCGTGAAACCTTCTTCTTGTGCTTTAATGGCTATAGGTAAAGCTCCTGTTATGGGTTGTAAGCCACCGTCCAAGGATAGTTCACCCATGATGATGTATTTCTCTATTTCCTCTGATTTTATCTGACTGGAAGCGGCCAAAATCCCTATTGCCAAGGTAAGATCATAGGCAGAACCCTCTTTTCTAAGGTCTGCTGGCGCCATGTTTATAGTGATTTTCTTTCCTGGAATTTTATACCCGTTGTTCTGTAAAGCCGCCGCAATCCTGTAGTTGCTTTCCTTAATAGCATTGTCTGGCAAGCCAACTAAATGATAGCCTATTCCCTTATCTATATTTACCTCTACCGTAATCGTTGTGGCCTCCACCCCAAATACTGCACTGCCATAAACTTTTGTAAGCATTTTCCTAACTTTACTCTAAATGTAGCAAAAGATTTTGGCTTGCTCCTACTATTAGGCTTCCAGCCTCCCGCAGAGATATACAGGAACTGGAGGAACATTATTCTACATGAATAAATTTAGAAATGGAAACAGGTCTGCCAGAATCGCTAAAACCTTCTAGCGCTACCAGAAAAGTTCCAGACACATCCGAAGTATAAAACTCAAAATTCAATACTTCCTCGTTTAAACGAACCTGTGGTTTCCATAACAACTGTTGTCTGTAATCTGGTATGTTTTGCAGCTTTATACTATGCTCCTCATTATACCGAGGATTAAAATATATTTTGGGCTCCTCTGCGTTAAGTAGCTTTATCTGAAATAGTTCTCCTAGTCCTATTTCATCTGGTTGTAAGGGTTTTTCAGATTCAAAAACTAAAATACCGTCATAGACCATTTCACCCAAAATATAAGTCCCCTTTAACACCTTAATCTCGTTTATTTTTCTGGCGTCATAATTCACCAACAGTTGATGATCCTCTACAACAATACCATCCAAAAGCAATAAAGGCAATACAACAGATTCTAGATCACTACCACTCCAACGTACTTGAAATACATCTTCCCCTTTTCTATTTTTTTTGGTCCAAACATCCTTTATAATTTCAACCATAGTTTCCTTAATGGTCTTGAACCGGGTATAATCGTTTAAATTGTATCGGATAGCATCTTGAAAATCAAACACTGGGTTCCATTCTTTTTCTGCTATTGTATCTTTTTTTAAGTCTACATAGGCATTTTCAATCTGATTAAGAACACTGCGTTCTACAATACTGCTTCCCATTTTTTTTGAAATCTTAAAACTATTAAAATTCAAATCGCTATAATCTACAGTCGGATAGTCGTTGGGTTCTAGCCGATAGGAGTTCTTCTTATCACCAAGAACTTGAAAAATGGCCACATCCCCCTCATAGCTGTCATTAAGATTAAAAAAAACAATACCCTTTGCGTTAGAATTTGCTATTTTAAAAACGTAATTTTTTCCAGGAATTGCCATGCTAATATTTACATCTTGCACAGCTAAACCATTTTCAGCAACTACTTTAAGACGTAAAAGCGCGCCCCTTAGTTCCGGTAAAAAAAGAACTTCCATACCCGTAATGTCCTTTCCTTTCTTTTGCATTAAAAAATCCTTTGAGCCTACTTTTTTATGCTCAAATTGGGTTTGAAAATTCCGTACGGATAATGAGAAATTTCCATATCCCTGAGCGCCTAATGCATTTTTTAGGCTTAGTCGTACTCTTTGCCGTTTTCCAAATTTTTCTTGATTCGATACCAGGGTATATCCTGTTTCTGATTTCAAAGGAATATTCAGTTCGCTAACCCCTGTGGTTTGAACATTTTCCAAGGAATCTATAGGTTCATTGACCTGAGCAATCAATTTTTCTTGATTTCCTTGATATGGGTTCAATACTGTTATATCTGCTTTAAAAAAATGGTTCAAACCAGTATTACGCATCCATTGGGTATACCCTAAAAGCTTATAATTACCAGAAGGGATATCTGCAGGGACAAAATAATCACCTTGTCCTATCCCATTTACCAAGGTAATTTTTTGTCTATTTAGCACCTCCCTATCCTCATTAACCAGTTCCACGTATCCTATTTTACTTAGTTGACTTGTGGTATTCTTTTTTTCAGAAAGACAGTACAAACTATAGTATAAATATTCTCCCGGAAAAACAACGGACGTATTGTAATGTACAAAAACCTTTTCCTGAGGAATATTAGGATATTCATAGGTTTTGTCTAAAGCGCCTGCGGTAGACTGTGCGTGTACCAAAGCACTAGTGAAAATGGAAAAAATAACATATTTTAAAACCCTATACATGTTTTGTTCTTATCATTACTTTTTTATTCTATCCAGAAATCTGGCACTTGAGCATTTCCTAAGACCGTGCAATCCCCGCAAATTTTTGGCACTAACGTATATGGCCCTTCGAAACCATCTGGAATTACATCAAAATCTGCTGTTTCTTGATATATGATAGCTCCCAAATCTAAAGCAGTTATTAATGGCGAATTGGCTTGATCACTTAGGCCCATTAACGCAGGGGAAAACACCGTACATGAAAATGGGAAATCGAAGTTTATGAGTTGACTATCCAAAAAGATATCTGTGTAGTTAAAGAAAAGTCTTTTTTCCGAAACAGCCGAAACATTGAAAAAACCAACAACATTCTCTGTATCATTATTTTTTGAACTCAAATTTCCGGCGACAAAACCAGGCTGCAATTCCGTAAAGAAATTTGCCGAACTGGATAGGTCTCTCAGGATAGTATAAAATTCGAAAGATTCTATATTTTGAGAATATTGTTTTACCAAAATACTATACCTATGTTCAATCAAATAATTATCTCGTTTTATAAATTGTATAGGTAAGCCAACCAACCGGTTAGAGCCGACATTATCTGTACTTGCCAAAATAATAGCAGTAGAGACACTATCCTTGTAACAAATTCTATTTTCTTGCTCCTTCAATTTCAGAGCAACCATTGGATCTTGTCTATCCCTAGAAATAATATCTGCTTCAAATGCTGACCAATTTGGTGCTATAACCTTAAAGGTTTCTTCATATTCATACCTATAGCGCCCTGTCCCAGAAGCAGTTTCAGTATCAATAAATACAGATACCCCTTGCTCATCTTCCTCATTTATTGTTGCACTAGCATAGATATTCTCAATTTCTGAAACTTCGGTAAAACGCTGCGGGGTACATCTCCAGTAGCTGTTCGTAATTCTAATTTATAATCTCTATTTATTTGAGCAGCAAACGGTGTATTGGATAGGTAAATACCAGGACTATTTTCTGTAAAACCAAAGACCTCTCCCAATTCATCTATTATACTTACAGTGGCATTGGATTCCCTTCTAATTGTACTGTCCTCCAAAGCGGTTGTACGCGACAATAGCACTTGTTGTTGTATGTTCTGGTTGGTAAGGTTTGCTTCTACCACCAACAGACTTTCAACATTGACAATCTCTAATTCAATCTGTTCCACACAGCTCAAAAACAGAAAAGCAATGCAGCCTAAAATCGATATTTTTTTTCTGGCTTTCATCAAAACTTAAAGTTATAGGTGATACTAGGAATGGGTATAGCAAAAATAGAAGACTGGTATGCCTTTATTTGCCCTTGATCGGTTACAAAAAATACGGAGTACGGATTATTCCTTCCTAAAACATTGTAAATCGAAAAGGTCCAAAAGCTATGCGCCAATTTTTTTATTTTATGGTTTCCTTCCACATTAAAACTTAGGTCTAACCTATAAAAATCTGGTATCCTAAACGCATTACGATCGCTGTACAACACAAAATCTGTATTGTTAAGGGTATATCTGCCTACAGGATATGTAATTGGCCTACCGGTTTGATACACAAAATTAGCAGAAAGACTAAATCTTTGGGTAAACTTATAGTTTGCTACTAAACTCAAATCATGTGGACGGTCAAAATTAGATGGAAAATACTCTCCGTTATTGACCCTTTCCTGACTAAATGGACTGTCTAATTGTAATAAAGATCTGGAATAGGTGTATGCAAGCCAACCGTTTAGTTTGCCTTCATTCTTCTTTGCTAAAAGCTCAACACCATACGCTCTGCCATTACCTTGTAAAACCTCTGTCTCTATAGTTTCATTTAAGAATAGTTTCGCTCCTGTCCTAAAATCCAAAATATTAGTAGAACTTTTATAGTAGCCCTCCAAACTCAACTCATAAAGATTATCCTTTAGATTTTGAAAAAGACCTACAGAATATAAACTTGATCTAGAAGGTTTAATATTGTTATCGGATAATTTCCAAGTATCAACAGGGCTTACTGTAGTATTATTAGTAAGGGTATGGATAAACTGGGTACTGTTATTATAGCTAGCCTTAACCGATAAATCTGGCTTTAGGAAATACCGTGCAGATATTCTGGCTTCTGGATAAGCATAGGTTTGATATAACTCTCCGCTATCACGCTCTATAATTTCTTCTAAAGTACCACTATTCTTAGGCTGCCCATCCTCATATACACGTTGGGAAGCCGGACCAACCGATGTAAAGAAAGACATCCTTAACCCAAGGTTAATCAATAATTTATCATTAACCTCATAATCTCCAGAAACGAAAACACCACCTTCAAGCCCCTGCTCTTCTGGAATTGCTAAACCAGTAATGTCAGATTCATTATTTCTTGGTGTTAAATTTCCAGGAGAAATATCATACCGCTTAGCCGTTAGTCCATAATTCAAATTATGCCTGTTGCCAACTACTTGATTCATCACAAATTTAGCCTCTGTTTCTTTTAACCCGTAGCCGAGTATAAAGTCGTTGTTGGCACTCCCATCATAATCAATATCAAAATTATAGGCACTATGGGCCAAAATTAGTGACCCTTTCTTGGTATCAGTAAAACGATGTGACCATTGTAAGGACAGAAGGCTGTTATCATATCTATAAAGTGAGTCAGAAGTAATACTGAAGGCATCATTACTAAAATAACCACTTACCTTAATGTCATCCGACTTCCCAATCTGGTGGGTGTAGTTGGCAATTAAATCATAGAAAGATGCCGTACTATTATTTAGTACGGGATCATCCAAGGCTTTAAGAATCCAATCGGAATAGCTACTTCTTGCTCCTAGCACTAAAGAAGATTTTTCCTTAACAATCGGTATCTCCAAGGCCAAGTTATTGGTTACGGGACCTATGGAACCTTCCCCTTTAAATTCTGAACTACTGCCATTCTTTGTTTTTATATCAAAAACAGATGAAAGTCGACCACCGAACTCTGCAGGAATATTACCCTTGTACACCGTAAGGGACTTAGTTACAAAAGGGTTCATAGCTTGAAATATACCAAAGAAATGAGTGGGGTTATAAATCGTAGCATTATCCATTAAGACCAAATTTTGGTCGGTTTTCCCTCCACGGACATTGAAACCTGCAGACGCCTCGCCTACGGTAGAAATACCCGGCAAGGAGGTTGCCACTTTAAATAAGTTTCGCTCTCCTAATACCAGCGGTATATTTTTGGACTCCTCAGAATCTATTTCTGTTTTTCCCATATCCGCTTGCGCTACATTTTGAGCCCTATTGGCGCTAAGGGTAACCTCATCTAGTTGCTGAACATCTTCCGAAAGTTTAAAATCATAAGTGCCAGCAGCATAAATAACAAGTATAATCTTGTTTTTTTCTAGTCCAAGCGAACTTGCCTCAATGGTATGGCTACCAGGAGAAAGCCGTAAGCTATAAAAACCATTTACATCACTTACCACAGCTTGATTTGTGTTGGTTATAGCAAGTAAAACACTAGGCAAAGGTTCCCCGGTTTCCATATTGGTTACCGTACCCGATAGTTCTAAAGTTTCATTGTTATAGTTGCCTGTATCCTTACCTATACGTATTGTTTGTGTTGCTCGTTCCTGATTGGAAACGTTTACTTCTTTTTGAAAACTAGGATTCATTCTAGTATAAGAAGCACTAACTACTGGTGAACTTTTAAATTCTTTTTTCTTTTCTCCAAAGAATCCCAGTGGAAGTGCTTCATAAATGCGACTTCCCTTGGTTAGAATAACTCTACCTTCTTTTTTTAAAACATAATGGTTCAACAAAGTTTCCTGAAGTAAACCGCTAAGAACAGTATCCAAAGGTTGATTTTCATAGGTGCCGGAAACTTTTATATTAGCTAACCATTCTTTCATATAAAAAACTTGATATCCGGCTTGTTCTGAGACCGTTTTTAGAGCGGTAACAAGCGGGGTATTGTTAAAAGACACAGTAATGTTGTCCTTTTTATCCTGAGCAAAAACACCTAGGCTAAACAATAAGCAAATTAGAATTATACGGTATATCATTCTGCGTCCTTGGCTATATCGTTCAACAAAATATCAAGATTCAATTCCTTAAATAATTGTATTAAATTTTCATCCCTTTTCGCCCCGGTAAAGAAATCCCTAGAAACATCTTTTAACCTCTTTTTATATTGAGGGAAGATTTCTATAACATCTCGCTTATTCCGTATAGGGTAATAGGTTTCCTTATAAAACAGTGAGTGGGTATCTTTTTTTAAAAACTCTACGTAGGACCACCTTTCTTCTTTTATCGTTTTTTTTATGGCCATATGGTTTTTTAGGAAACGGAAGTTAGGGGTCTCCAGCAGCACCTCTTGATATTCCCAGGAAGAACCCTTCTTTTCAGAATTTAATGGAATTTTTATGAACCTATTGTTACCAATAGTAAAGGACGCTACCTCATCTTTAATTAATGTAAAAGCAGCAATGCCTTTTTCAACAGGCAGTTTTACCAACAGCTCATTTTCAAAAACATCTAGTTTTAGAAGAATACCATAATACGGTTGATCGTTATATACTACCGAACCCTTTTGAAATCCGTTGAATTCGAAAAACTTGTGCTTTCCGTTCTTAAATTTATAATTTTCCTTGTATTCCTTACCAAGGTACAATCCAGAATTTTCTATGCCAATTGCGGTATCAAACCAAATATAAGCAAGGCTGTTATTCTCCTCCATTTGAGCCATCAAAAACGAAAAAGGAACCAATAAAAAAAGGGAGATTAAGCGCATATTTTTAAAAGAACCCAGAATCGGTCCAAATTTTCAATTAGTAACTTTTTTACTAAATATAAGTAAAGAAGAGGACTTTTTAATAATTTCTTCCTTGTTCATCATCATTTTACGGAATTCTCCATCTACGAACATTTGGGCTTGATCTTTATAATGATTACTAAAAGGATTCCCGGATTGTCCTGTGGGCAGAATACTGATACTGTTTTCCACATCTGAAAAATCAATGACCCTACGCGTGGAAGGACCAGCAGAAGTACGATACATTCCAGTAGTATCATAGTTGAAAGCCATATTATTAATAACCTCCCGCGTACCATGGACGGGAAAAGGTCCTACATTAAAAAACGATTTAAGTGCGTCTACCTCACCAATGGGATGCGGATGCTCTATCGTATGCACCTTACCCCATGTCCATGATGCCATATTCGTTCCAAAATCTTTTTCTAAAGAGCCTACTGCCTTTATAAATGCATCTTGCACAATAATTTTAGCCGTTTCAGTCGTTTCGGGCGTATTCACATTGTCCCACCAAACAGAATTCACTTTAGTTACCATGGGTGCTATTAGTCGTTTATAAAAGTGGGTACTTAAAAACTGTTCAAATAGCGTTTCCCCCAATTCATCTTTAAAAGTGTTTTCCAATAGGAAATATTCCCATCTTGTATACACCGTAGCGGCAATACTTTCCAATGGATAGTCCCCTTCCCACATATTTATAGTGTCCAAAATTTTAAGGTGCTGCTCCGTTAAGACCGATACATCTAGCATCTGAACCAAATCACTTGCGGTTGATGGATTTACGGAGGAAGTAACATCTAACATCATATCACTAACGCTGTCCATATCCCAACCATCCTTTGGTTCTAGCAGGTTGACGATACGTTTCCCTCTATTTTCTGGTAAATAGTAGCCGGGATATAAGGTACCCGCTATAGAATCGGGTTGGTTGTTTGCGGAATAAACGTAGTTCCAAGGCGGATTTACCGCTTGGGGGTTTTTAGAAAAATCCAAAAGTTTTTTATTTACCGGTAACCCTTTATTGGGTTCAAAAACCAGTTTAGTATTCACACTATCGGGAATTTCATAAAGCTGCGCACTAGCAAACCAACCCACATTCCCTTGTGCATCCCCGTACATTATATTGAGCCCTGGGGCATGAATTTTGGGCAAAGCCTTGTAAAATTCTTCTAGATTATTAGCGTGACTGATCCCAAAAAATGCATCGATAACCTCATTTTTCATTTGCGTATACACCCAAGACATAGCAATGGGACGCTCACCCGTTACTTGATCAGCAATACCATTTAAAATTGGACCGTGTATAGATTTTTTATAAGAGAAAGTCACTGGGGCTGCATCCTTGACCTTTATAGTCTTGTTAATGGTCTCATAGGATTCCCAACCGTTTACGGTTTTATATTGATTGTCATTTGCAGGGTTATTCTCCTCGTAGTAAAAATCTACATCATCATTCTCAAACATCGTCATCCCATAGGCGATATTGCGATTATGCCCTAAAACAGGAAAAGGGATACCTGCAATATGATACCCGTACTTGGAGTAGTTGGGAGTTTCTAAATGTGCCTCATACCAAACCGAAGGTTGCGCAAACCCAATATGCGGATCGTTCGCGAAAATTACTTTTCCGTTTTTGGTTTTCTCCGGTGCCAAGACCCAACTATTACTACCTTCAAAAAGTGGAAGGTTTATTTTTCCTAGAGCTTCTGAAACCATGGCCGTAATAGTATTCTGAACGGTGTCTATTTTATTAGGATGGTAATTCTTAATCCATTCTAAATCTGGAGTTGAGTCTATTCCCAAATCCTCCAAATAAGCTGGCCCCAACTTATCCTTGATATTCGTAAGCAAAGGATCGGTTTTATGAGCCATGGCAAAACTAAATGCCATATAGCCCATGGTATTGTACATATCTTTTAGGGTGAACTCCGTTTTATCAATACCTGTCAAATAAAACTCTATAGGGGTAGGACCTTCGGTAATAAATTGATTGACACCGTCTAAATACGCTTGCGCTATAATAACCGATTCTTTGTTCTTATCTAGTTTGGAAACCGTTTGCACCGAAGCGTCGTCTATTCCCAAGGCTAGTAAAAACTTATCTGTTTTAAGTAAATCGGCACCAAATACCTCAGAGAGTCCACCACTACCTATCCTACGTAGCAGTTCCATTTGCCAAAGCCTATCTTGCGCATGAACATAACCAAGAGCCCTAAAAGCATCTTGTTCTGTTTCACCATAAATATGAGGAATACCGTAGGTATCATAATAAACCTTCACTTCGCTCTTTAGAAGGGATAATTCCTTACTACCAGCATAATCAGGTTTAAGGGTTTGAACAAAGATGACACCGGCAATTCCTAGTATAACGATTAAAACGAGTAAAAGAAGTCCAATTTTCTTTAAAATTTTCATATCAGTTCTTAGGGGATTTTGACTCTAAGGTATGACTAAATTTTCAAAAAAAAATCGGGCGGCTTTGTATTTTATTGGCTATACTTTGTTTAGAATTTGCATGTACTACTACTCTTTAAAGTTCTTGAGACCTTCCAAGAGCCATAACCGATATGTGTCCGCGTCACTATTTTGAATGGATGTATTGAGCACCTCTAAATCTGGAGAAAGCAACACATAAAATGGTTGGGAAACAGCATTAAAATTAATATCCTGAAAAGTTCCCCATTTCTGTGCAATGTTCTCGATACGCTTCACACGACCGGAATCGTAGATAAAATCGAATTGTTCTGCTTCAGGGAGTTCTTTTCGGTCATCCACATATAAGGAAATAAGGACATAGTCGTTTTTTAATATGGGATAGATATCCGGCTCGCTCCATACATTTTCCTCCATTTTCCTGCAGTTCACACACGCCCACCCCGTAAAATCCAATAAAATAGGTTTATTATTTTCCTTAGCATAGGTCAAACCAGTTTCAAAGTCTTTAAAACAGTCAATACCTAAAGGGCAGTCGCTTTCTTGTTCAAAAATACTATAGAAATCAGGTGGTGGAAAACCACTCAACAATTTAAGGCTGGTTAGATTGCTTACCCCAAGAATCAGATATAGCGTAAAAAGCGCACTTACCATACCGATAATCCTTCTGCCCAAGGCTAATTTTTTCTTGGGACCATCATGTGGAAATCTAAAGATTCCAAATAAATACAAAGTCATTAGTAGTCCTAAGACAATCCAAATACCCAAGAATATTTCTCTTTTTAAGATCCCCCAATGCCCTACCAAATCTGCATTGGAAAGGAATTTTAAGGCTAGTCCCAACTCTAAAAATCCAAGTACTACTTTTACCGTAGTCATCCACCCACCGGATTTTGGTAGGGAATTAAGCCACGCGGGAAACAAGGCAAATAAGGCAAATGGCAAGGCAAGCGCAACGCCAAATCCTGTCATTCCTGCCGTAAGATTAATAGCTACATCACCTTCTGCTAAGGTTGTACCACCTAACAAGCCTCCCAATATAGGACCGGTACAAGAAAAGGAAACAATGGCCAAGGTCACGGCCATAAAAAATATCCCCAAAGCCCCGCCAACCTTAGAGGAAGCAGCATCCATTTTATTGGCCCATGAACTGGGTAAGGTAAGTTCATAATAACCAAAAAAGGAAAAAGCAAAAAATACGAAAATGGCGAAAAAGCCTAGATTAAGCCATACGTTGGTGGCAATGGTATTTAGTATTTGTGAGTCCACGGAATCGAACAAATGAAACGGCAGACTTAGCAAAAAGTAAATTAAAACGATGAAAAAACCATACAACAGGGCATTTGCAATTCCCTTGGACTTATTCTGTGAATGTTTGGTAAAGAACGATACGGTTAAGGGTATCATGGGAAATACACATGGCGTTAACAGCGCTATGAGTCCGCCTAAAAACCCTAGGGCGAAAATGACCCATAAACTAGTACTAGCTCCAATATTTTCCTGACCTTGGCTTAGTAATTCTTTGTTCTTCAAGTCTAACTTTAAAGCCGAAGAGAATACCTTACTACGTTCATCTACTTCAACGACTTCGGTTATAACAGTCTTACCGTTCAAGGAAAAAACAAAGTCTATATCCGCCGGAATGCATACCTCTTTACAAACTTGGTAAAACAGATTTACTTTTACTTGGGAAACATCAGGATTTAAGAGTTTTATCCTTTGTGTAAAAATGGCTTCATTCTTAAAAAAAGTTTCTTCAACTTCAAAAATGTCACTAAACTCAGTTACGGTTTTACTTTCTTGGGATGCACCAACAAGCGCATAGTCCGTACCAACTTCTTTATAGTTAAAATCGCTAGGTAATGAACCTCCTTCTGCCGTAAATTGAGAATACACATGCCAGCCTTCGAATATTTTACCTTTTACAATAAGCTCATACTCGGTCTCCGAAAGTTGTTGTACATCTGTTTCCCAAATCACAGGGTTTTCATCATCCTGGGAAACTCCTAAAAACGGTAAAACAAAAAAGAAAACGCTTAAAAATAATCCTTTCATAAATTCACTTCAATTCTTAAAATATCTTTTGTGTTGGCTTGTACTTTAAAACGTTCATCTGCCCTTTTTCCTATAATCCATACGATTTCATCGCCGGAACATAAGAGCCATTGTCTTTCTTTTAGGCTTACAGGCATTTTTTCATCCTTAAAGAATTTTGCCAGTTTCTTTTTCCCATTAAAACCTAAAGGGTAAAAATAGTCGCCTTTCTTCCATTTCCTTACTAGTAGTGGATACTTTAACGCATTTTTATCAACATAAATTATATCTGGAGCATTCTCATTTCTTTGAGCTACATCTGAAAATTCCAAAGAAATAGGTGCTGCGATACTTCTGCTATCAGCAGATATGTTATAGGTATCAGATTGATTCGCATCAATATCCAATGGGGATAACCAAAGAAATTCTCGGTTCTTTACTAATTTATGGGTTGAAGACAAAACAAATTTACCACTCATAGTGTCCAACAAGTCCAAAATATTTTTCCATTCGCTAAAACCATACTCCTGAAAAAGCGCATAGAGATAGCCCTCCAACGGGTTCAATTGCTTTAACCGCGCAATGGGTATTTTAAAAAGTCCATTTTCTGGGATAAATAGTTCTTTTCTATGCCCTTCTATCTCGTTGCTTGCTATGGCTGAGGATTGACTCAAATAGTTGGTGCTTTTTTTGAAATTTTCCAAAAAATTGGGATGTAACTCTTTAAGCACAGGAACGAGTTGCAATCTAATTTTGTTCCGCAGATACTTTGTATCCGTATTACTAGCATCCTCTCTCCATTCCAGTCCGTTTACTTCAGCATAATCCAATAACTGTGTTCGAGAATATTTTAAAAGTGGCCGTACTGTAGTTTCCGTATTTTCAGGTATACCGGTTAGGCCTTCTATTCCTGTTCCCCTAGAAAGGTTGATGAGGAAGGTTTCCAGGGCATCGTCTAAATGATGTGCCGTGAGAACTTTTTTAAACTCGTGCTTCTGCATTACCTCTTTAAACCAAGCGTACCTAAGTTCCCTAGCAGCCATTTGAACGGAAACTTTTTGTTCGTTTACATAGCCTAGCGTATTAAAATGTGTGCTAAAATATACTTTATCTAGTTGCTCAGCCAGATGTTTTACGAATTGTTCATCCGTATCACTTTCAGCTCCTCGTAGTTCAAAATTACAATGCGCAAGGGCAAAATTAATTCCAGATTTATCACATAAATGCGTTAATACAACACTGTCCAAACCCCCGCTACAGGCGATTAAAAATCGATTTTCCAACAAGGACGGAAAATGTAAAGCTGTATGAGATTTAAAATCTTCTAGCATAATGCAAAGGTAGGTATTTAGGACATCTAGCAGCCAGTAGACCCATTTTGATTTATCATCGAAAAATTACTCTTCCAATACTTGGCGCATGGCCTTGGCCTTCAATAAACATTCTTGATATTCTTTCTCTGGAACTGATTTGGCCGTAATAGCACTTCCTACGGCATAGGACACATACTGCTTTGTTTCATTATAGAGAATACTTCGTATGACAACATTGAAATCAAAATCAGAATCTGGGGTAAAATAACCAACTGCGCCGCTGTACAAACCACGCTTAAAAGATTCTAACTGTTCTATTATCTTCATTGCAGAAACTTTTGGCGCCCCTGTCATGCTGCCCATTGGAAAGGTCTCCCGTAGTAATCCAATAGGATTGGCATCTTTTGGTACTGTAGCAGATATGGTAGAAATCATTTGATGCACCTGCTCAAAAGAGTATACGGCACACAACTCCTCTACCGTAACGCTTCCCTTGTCTGCACTTTTAGAGAGGTCATTCCGCACCAAGTCTACGATCATTATATTTTCTGCTCGTTCCTTTTCATCTGTTTGCAATTCGTTTATAAACCGAGCATCGGTTTCCCTGTCTTTGGAACGCGGTGCGGTTCCTTTAATAGGTTGAGAAATTAGCTTTGTTCCTGTTTTTTTTAAATACCGTTCTGGACTGGCACACATCAAATACTTATCAAAAAGTTTTAGATAGGTGGCGAATGGTGGTTTAGAAATGGTGTTTAGTTTTTTGTAAGTGCGTACCGCATCAATCTTCAAATCTTCAGCATAAAATTCTTGACAAAAATTCGCCTCATAGATATCTCCTTTATGAATATGGGCCAACATTTCGTTTACGCTAGAAAAATACTCGTCCTTAAATATGCGCATTTTTATGCGCATATCGTCGTCAGAACAACGTTCCTCCGTATGCTCAAGTATATCATTTAAGAGCAGCTCAAAGTCAGCCGGAATTTCATCAGCAACCAAATTCAAATAAATGAAATTGACATCATTCCCTTCTATTCTAATTATTTTCTTGGGTTGAAAAAAATAGAGTGCTGGAAATTCTAAGCTATCGACGTTTTTAGAGGATAATTGCTCTGCATCGTTTTTAAGGTCATAGGAAAGATAGCCAAAAATCCAATCTTTTACCTGCGCCTGATACTCGGCCAAATCAGCAAATCCATTTTCTGCATCGGTTGAAATTCCTGTTAAACCATCCACTGCCAAGAGCCCGTCAAAAGATGAATAAAGCCCTTTATGCCCGTTACTATCCAACCAAACCACTTCATCGTATTGGCGGGACCATTCCAACAGCGTATCCTTGAATTTTTGAATGTTACTAACGGTATAGCGAACTGTCTTTCTCAACAACTACCGGATTGAATCTAAAAACACGTTTAATTTTTCTGAGTGGTCCGCTGCCAATTGGGAATCCAAAATACCTTTTTCCATATCAAAATTTTCGTTGAAACTGGGAAGGGAAAAGGTTGCTTCTATTTTTGCACCGAAACGAGAAAGTAATTTCTCAGTTACTTCCAAAGAACCTTGGGCGCCTCGCTTACCTCCAGAAGTGGACATTAAGTATATTTTTTGTTCTTGAACAAAATCTTTGTCTACCCTAGAAAGCCAATCAAGAAGATTTTTAAAAAAGGCAGAAGGATTACTATTATGTTCGTTAACAGATAGAATAATTCCTGAGGCTTTTTTTATGTCATCTTTAAATTCTACTAGTGAATTAGAAAAACCTTGCGCTTTTTCATAATCCTGGCTGTACATAGGAAAAGGGTAGTTGGACATATCCAATAACCTAAGTTCATACCCCGATACCAAAGAAGCGGTATAGCGCACTAATTGATAATTTATAGAGGCGGATGAATTACTCCCTGCAAATCCTAATATATATGACATTTAGACAATTTTTTTCTGCTACGAAAATAGATCAAATACAATTGAGTTGCCAGTATTTTGTCTAATTTTGCCACGCGAAACGTCCAAACGTACTCGTAATGAAGTATATAGAGGTAAGACAAGCCAAATGAGCGCAAGTAACACCAGATTGTATTTTGTTGATGCCATTCGCGCATGGGCCATTCTCATGATGCTACAAGGCCACTTTATAGATGGACTTTTAGACAATGTATTTCGTGACGACTCTAATCTAATATTTGTAGTCTGGAAGTATTTTAGAGGTATTACGGCTCCTGTTTTTTTTACTATATCTGGTTTTATTTTCACCTATTTATTGATTAAAGCACCGGAACAAGGCTGGGATAACCCAAGGGTAAAAAAAGGAATCAAACGCGGTTTTGAGCTACTACTCATTGGCTATCTGCTCCGCTTAAACCTTTTAGGACTGTTTCTAGGCGAAATCTACAATTCTTTCTATGTAGTTGATGTTTTGCATTGTATTGGCCTATCCATACTGGGGATTGTCGGGATTTATGTATTAACATCCAATCAAAAAAAATGGATTTTACCGAGTATTTTATTTAGTAGTACACTTCTCCTTTTTGTTTTTGAACCTTGGTATAGTTCCGCTAATTTTCATTTATTACCAGAATGGGTTGCCAACTACTTTACCAAATCCAATGGTTCTATCTTTACCATTTTGCCTTGGTTCGGCTATGCAACGTTTGGTAGTTTTGCTTCTGTTTTGTTTAGCAGATATAAGAACAATACCTTATTATACCCTGCTGCCATAGGAATAAGCGCAGTAGTTGGTTCTTTACTAATATTTTATTCATCTGATGCTTTTCTTGCACTATCCAAATACGCTGACATACAACTCTTTGAAGCAATATTTTTTAACAATTACCTCTTCATTAGGCTTGGCGATGTGCTTTTAGTATTTGCATTATTTATGCTATTAAGAAAGTTCCTAACAAATAGAACCGTATTGCGACTAGGGCAGAGCACCTTGTCTATATATGTAGTTCATTTTGTTATTCTTTATGGAAGTTTTACAGGTCTAGGCCTCTATGGTTTTTTTCACCATTCATTAAGTCCAGTAATCCTTATTCCTGGTGCCATTTTGTTCATGGTTGCCTGCTCCTATTTAGCATTGCGCTATGAGGATAATAAAGCACGTATTAAACTGGCGGTTAACATGTATTTTAATGTAGTCAGAAAACGAATAGAGTATGCCCTTTTGTATGGTTTCAGTCAGCTTAGAAACTTTTCCTTAAAATTGGCCAAACTATTTGGACTCATTAAAAATTGATTCTCCCCGATTCTGTTTTCGGTTCTTTCGCTTACATTGTAAAAAAATTCAATATATGAGCGAGAAGAAATATGCCCCTATTCAAGTAGATTTAGAAAAAGATAAACGCTATGCTTGGTGTACCTGCAGTCACAGTGAAAATCAACCTTTTTGTGATGGTGCGCATAGGGCACACAACAAACCACCTTCCTTAAGTTTTAGCGTAGAAGAAGACAAAGCTGCATTTTTATGTAGTTGTAAGAAAACGAGCAATCCTCCTTACTGTGATGGGAGTCATAATAACTAAGGGTTTTTAACATAACTTAAAAACTAAAAAGCAGCCTCAAAAGGCTGCTTTTTTTGTTATGTCTATCACTTAACGCCTGCTTAACGGGCAGGCCAAATCTAGCTGTTTTAAATATGTAGTGCACGATCACCCGTAGCTGCTAATGCTGCTTCTTTAACCGCTTCTGCATACGTGGGATGCGCATGGCTCATACGAGCTATATCTTCAGCGGATGCACGAAACTCCATTGCCGTAACCGCTTCAGTAATCAAATCGGCACACCGGGCACCAATCATGTGTACGCCCAAAACTTCATCCGTTGCCTTATCGGCTAGTATTTTTACAAATCCGTCTATGTCCATACTCGCCCTAGCACGACCTAATGCACGCATTGGAAACTGACCTACTTTGTATTCCACACCAGCTTCCTTAAGTTCCTCTTCGGTTTTTCCCACTGCAGCAACTTCTGGCCAAGTATAGACCACACCTGGGATAAGGTTGTAATCTATATGTGGTTTCTGGCCTGCCAACTGCTCGGCTACCAAAGTTCCTTCCTCTTCTGCCTTATGAGCTAACATAGCACCTTTAATCACATCTCCAATGGCATAGATATTGGCCACATTGGTTTTTAAATGTCCGTCTACATGAACCCTACCACGCTCATCCAGTTTCACACCGGCAGCTTCAAGATTAAGTCCTTTTGTAAAGGGGCTTCTACCTACAGACACCAAGCAGTAATCACCTTCAAAAACGACCTCATTGCCCTTTTTGTCATCAGCCTTCACCGTAATTATATCCCCTTTGCGTTCTACAGATTTTACTTTATGCGATAGGGCGAATTTTACTTTTTGCTTTTTCAATACTTTCATCAATTCCTTAGAAAGCGCGCCATCCATCCCTGGAACTATTCTATCCATGTATTCTACAACCGTTACCTCTGCACCAAGTCTTTTATAGACCTGACCCAATTCCAGCCCTATAACACCACCGCCAATTACGATCATATGTTTAGGAATCTCTTTTAGCTTTAAAGCCTCTGTAGAAGTAATGATACGATCTTTATCAACTTTGATAAATGGAAGCGTAGAAGGCTTGGAACCGGTAGCGATAATGGTATGTTTCGCTTCAATGGTTTCTATAGTGCCATCTTCTTTTTTAATATTGATATGGGTCGCATCTTTAAAACTGCCCAAACCTTGACGTACATCAATTTTATTTTTGTCCATCAAGAATTCGATTCCCTTGGTAGTCTGATCCACAACAGCCTGCTTGCGACCGATCATTTTTTCTAGGTTCACTTTTATTTCGCCAGGGATTTCAATACCGTGCTCTGCAAAATGCTTTACGGCATCCTCATAATGATGCGAAGAATCTAACAATGCCTTAGAAGGAATGCAACCTACATTTAAACAGGTACCACCAAGGGTAGCATATTTTTCAATTATAGCAGTCTTCATTCCTAACTGCGCACAACGTATGGCAGCAACATATCCTCCAGGTCCCGAGCCAATAATGGCTACATCATATTGATTCATAAATTCTAAATTTTTCAAATTACTACAAAATTAATACTATTTTCTGTTTTTAAAGAGGGATTCCCGTAGAATGCTTTACCTCCTTTATCGTAAAGGAACTTTGTGTACTTCCAATATGGTCTATCGCCGTAAGCTTAGAAACCATAAAGTTGCGGTAATCCTCCATATCCTTTACATATATCTTTAACAAATAATCATAATCACCACTTAAATGATGACACTCTACAACCTCCTCCAACTTTAAAACTTCGCGCTCAAATTGCTGGATATTGCCTCGGGTATGCTGTACCAGTTTAATATGGCAAAAAACAATAAAACTTTTTTCAACCTCAAGTGCGTTTATCAAGGCAACGTAGCCTTTGATCACTTGCTCTCTTTCTAGTTTTTTAATTCTTTCATAAACGGCTGTTGTAGAAAGGCCTAGTACATGTGCATATTCCTTAGTGGTTTTTTTACAATCCAATTGTAAAACCTGTAAAAGTTTAAGGTCGGTAGTATCTAACTTCATAACGAATGGTTTTCTATATTATCTATACAACGCAACATCTTTTAGATATATTTTCTGTTAATTTTAAAAATATAGTTTTATAAACTATAAAATTTATTATTGGTTGACAAATTATCATATAAAACATAAATTTACATATAAAATTTACTTTTATGAGTCAAAAAGCAGCGAACGATTTACAGGATTTACAGTATTTTGGAGAATATGGAGGTGTTAACCCTTCTATTTCCGACTCCTCTACCTACACCTTTCTGTCGGCAAAGACTATGTTCGATACCTTTGAGGGAAACACGGAAGGTTGTTACCTTTACAGTAGGCACTCCTCCCCTTCCAATCTATACCTTGGAGAAGCTTTAGCAGCATTAGAAGGAACTGAAACTGCTAACGTTACTGCAAGTGGAATGGGTGCTATTACAGCCGTAATTCTTCAACTTTGTAATGCAGGCGACCATATTGTAAGCAGCAGAACTATTTATGGTGGTACGTATGCCTTTATGAAGAATTTTCTAAAAAAATTCAATATCGAAACTTCTTTTGTAGATATTACTGATATGGATGCTGTGGCAAAAGCCATTACCCCGAATACCAAAATGGTATTTTGTGAAAGTGTAAGTAACCCATTATTGGAAGTAGCTGATATTGCTGCGCTATCACAAATTACAAAGTCAAAGGATATCCCATTAATAGTAGACAACACCTTCTCACCTTTGACCATACGTCCAGTGTCACTTGGTGCGGATATCGTGATTCATAGTTTAACGAAGTTTATCAACGGAACAAGCGATTGCGTTGCTGGTGTTGTTTGTGGCTCAAAAGATTTTTGTTTGGCATTAAAGGATGTAAACAATGGAGCAGGCATGTTATTGGGTAGTACCTTGGATAGTCTGCGGGGCGTTTCTATTCTGAAAAATATGCGAACCCTTCATATCCGAATTAAAAAACACAGTGAAAATGCCCTTTTTCTTGCCCAAAAATTTGAAGCGGACGGTCTTAGGGTGGTTTACCCCGGACTTTCCTCACACTCAGGCCATATAAAAATGAAAGCCCAAATGAACTCTCAATACGGATTTGGGGGTCTTATGACCATAGATGTTGGCTCATTAGAAAATGCCAATGCGCTTATGGAACTGATGCAAAATAAAAAGCTAGGCTATTTGGCTGTGAGCTTAGGGTTTTACAAAACGCTTTTCAGTGCTCCAGGCAGCTCTACATCTTCCGAAATACCTGAAGAAGAACAAAAAGCAATGGGCCTTGGAGATGGTTTAATCCGTTTTTCCGTAGGATTGGATGACGATATTCAAAGAACATACGAACAAATGAAAGAGTGTATGGAGCACTTGGACATTTTAGAAAACAAGACAATAGTGAGTAGTTTGTAGCTTTGTATCTGGTTTGCACATCCGTGGCATAAGTTGTAATATTACAGGATAACCAAACCAACAATATATGGCCAAGCAAAACCCTAATAAACACAGACAGAACGAAAATATTGTTGAAAACCGGGAACTAAGTATATGGGAAGCACTGATTCCTGTATTTGTCCTAGTGTGTATGTTAGCTTATAATGTCTACGTATTTGGGGATGATGCATTGAGTGGATCCAACCAGTTTATTTTATTGTTGGGTGGAGCAGTAGCTGCCATCGTAGGTTTTTTAAACAAGGTTTCCTACAAACAAATGCTTGCGGAAGTTGCCGAAAACGTAAAGTCTACCACAGGAGCTATTCTCATTCTATTAATGGTTGGTGCTTTAGCCGGCACTTGGTTGATCAGCGGCATTATACCTGCCATGATTTATTATGGTCTTCAAATCTTGAATCCTACTATTTTTTTAGCAGCATGTGTAATCATTTGCGCCATCATCTCCATAGCCACTGGTAGTAGTTGGACTACATCTGCCACTGTAGGTATTGCTCTAATAGGCATTGGAGATGCTTTGGGAATCTCATTAGGAATGACGGCAGGAGCTGTGCTTTCTGGGGCATATTTTGGGGACAAACTGTCCCCGTTAAGTGATACCACTAACCTAGCGCCCGCAATGGCGGGAGGGGAACTCTTCAGTCATATCAAATACATGACTATAACCACCATTCCAACGATCTTGGTTACACTCACAGTTTTTGTGATTATCGGACTAAATCTGGAAACTTCTGGAACTGCGGATATTGAGGGTATCCTTAAATCTATTGAGACAAGCTTTAACATAAACGGATGGCTGTTTATTGTGCCTTTAGTAGTGATATTTTTAATTGTGAAGAAAACGCCTCCATTAGCAGCATTACTCATTGGAACCTTGCTTGGTGGACTTTTTGCACTGCTTTTTCAGCCGGAAGTCGTTGCGGGAATTACCAACGCAAAAGAATTGACTTTTGAATCCGGTTATAAAGGTGTACTTAAGGCGATAACCGTGAACACGACTATCCCAACGGACAATGAAGCTTTAAACGATCTTTTTACCGCTAAAGGTATGGCAGGTATGCTAGGTACCATTTGGCTTATAGTTTGTGCTATGGTATTTGGTGGAATTATGGACGGAATAGGTGCTTTGTCTCGTATTAGTGGTTCGCTTTTGAGTATGGCAAAAACTACCTTTGGTCTCTTTTCTAGCACGGTAGCAAGTTGTTTGGCATTGAATGTTACGGCATCGGATCAATATTTAGCGATTGTAGTACCGGGAAAAATGTTCGCCAAAGCTTATAGAGATAGAGGTCTTGCTCCAGAAAATCTAAGTCGAACCTTAGAGGATTCTGGTACAGTAACCTCTGTTCTGATACCTTGGAATACCTGTGGTGCGTATCATAGCGGAGTCCTTGGAGTTAGTGTAAGTGAGTATTTTGTATACGCAATTTTCAACTGGCTAAGTCCAATAATGACTTTGATTTTTGCTGGTTTTGGAATTAAAATCAAGCAATTGGCTAATAAAATTACGGCCTAATTAAAAACCCGTAAACCTCCAAGTTTATACAAAAGCTAAGCAATCAATTTCAAATACAGGAGTACTTCGATTATAGTAAGGTTTAAACGAATCCTTGACAAGGGTCAACTCGCTTTTCCAAATAAAGCTAACCTAGCTTACGCAGTACAATTTAGAAGGGATAAGCAAACTTAAATCAATCCATCTGACTGATTTTAAAGTGAAGGAATTCTGCATGGAACGCTACTTTCAATATTTACTTTACTAAAGACTTACATTTCCTACTAATATTTTTTAATTTTACACTATAATTTAAAATTCATTAAAATGGCTACAGTTACATTAAAAGGAAATAATATACATACGTTGGGTACGCTACCCGCTTCAGGCAGTAAAGCACCTGATTTTCAACTGACCACCAATGATCTTGCTACCGTAAAACTTTCGGATTATGAGGGGTCTAGGATTGTATTGAACATCTTCCCAAGCGTGGATACCGGCACTTGTGCCCAATCCGTTAGACAATTCAACACAGAAGCTGCAGAATTGGATAATACAATTGTCCTTTGTATCTCCAAAGATTTACCATTTGCACAAGCGCGTTTTTGCGGTGCAGAAGGAATTGAGAACGTTGAAATGCTTTCTGATTTTAAAGATGGTAATTTCGGGAAAGCTTATAATTTAGAGTTTACAGATGGTCCATTAGCACCTTTACATTCTAGGGCTGTAGTGGTTATAGATGATAAAGGCACCGTATTATATTCCGAGCAAGTTCCAGAAATAGTGGACGAACCTAATTATAAAGCTGCTTTAGAAGCACTAATGGCTTAGAAAGTCTAATTTCACTATGCTCAAAGAGTCTTTTCTAGTAAATAGAGTAAAGAGTGTTGGCTTCGCAATTCGCGGAGCCATACTTTTGATACGCACAGAAGCGAGTATCAAAATACAAATATGCTTAGGTTTGATTATGACTGCCGCAGGTTTCTATTTTGAAATCAGCCCTAACGAATGGATGATACAGCTTTTTGCTATTGCCTTAGTTTTGGGTATTGAAGGAATGAATACCGCTGTAGAAAAACTATCGGATTACGTGCAACCAGAATTTGACAAAAAAATAGGACTTATCAAGGATATTTCGGCTGGAGCTGTTATGCTTGTATCTATCATTGCGAGTATTATTGGTTGCATCATTTATTTTCCAAAGATTTTTTAAGTATCCAATACGAACCGCTTAGGTGGTAAATTTGTAATTTAGCCCACAGAATAAATAGTTTCATGGCAAAAAAGGCAACCAAAACAAAGCCGAAACCCGTTAAAAAAAAATCTCCTTTTATCTTGTCTAAACAAAACAAGATTATAGTAGGGAGTCTGTTGATGTTATTCAGTATTGCATTATTTTTCTCTTTTGTTTCCTTTTATTTTACTTGGCAAGATGACCAGAGTTTATTGACAGAGTTTGCGGATCGGAATGAGGAAGCAAAAAATCTTTTAAACAAATTTGGCGCCAGTGTAAGTCACTTTTTCGTGTATAAAGGGTTTGGTGTTGCATCCTTGATTCTTCCATTCTTGCTTTGTATCAGCGGAATCTATATGTTTTTAAATTTGGATAAAAAAGGACTCCTTAAAAAATGGATATGGGGTCTCATTTTTATTATTTGGTTAGCTATCGCATTTGGTTTCTTTGCAAGTGAAACTCCTCTTTTAGGTGGTTTGGTTGGATACGAAATGAATGATTTTCTTCAGGATTATACCGGTAGCATAGGCGTTTTACTACTTTTACTTTTTGGTCTTGTTTTCATTGCTGTTCGCTTATTTAAGCTTACGCCCGAGGGTGTGGCGGAATTTTTCCGATCAAAAAAGCAAGCCTTAACATCGGAATTTAAGAGTGAAAGAAAAACAACGTCTACAACTAAGGAAACGATCTCCACCGTGTTAGATGAGGAACCCATAGTACTTGATACGTATACCCACAAAAAAGAAATTCCACATTTAGAAAAACAACAGGAGAATAATGATTTTGAAATTTCCGTGCCAACAGAAGAAGAGGAAGAACCCTCTTTAGATATGGAGGTTAAGCAAGTTATTGAGGAACCAGAGGAGATAGATGTGCTGGCCAACAAGCTTGTTGATGATTTTGGAGAATTTGACCCTACCCTAGAACTCGGTAATTATAAATTTCCTACCATAGAACTCTTGGATCCACACGGAGTTACTGGCGGCATTACTATTAACCAAGAAGAATTAGAAGAAAATAAGGATAAGATTGTAGAAACACTAAAGAATTATAAGATTGGTATTGCCCAAATTAAGGCCACCATAGGCCCTACTGTAACCTTATATGAAATTGTTCCTGAAGCAGGGGTTCGTATTTCTAAGATAAAAAATCTGGAGGATGACATTGCGCTTTCCTTGGCCGCATTAGGAATCCGAATCATTGCTCCCATACCTGGAAAGGGAACTATTGGTATAGAAGTTCCTAATAAAAATGCATCTATTGTTTCGATGCGTTCCGTTATTGCTTCCAGTAAATTCCAGAAAGCAGAAATGGAACTACCTATTGCCTTTGGTAAAACCATTAGCAACGAAACCTTCGTTGTAGATTTGGCAAAGATGCCACACTTACTTATGGCAGGAGCTACCGGGCAAGGTAAGTCTGTTGGTTTAAATGCAGTTTTAACATCGCTATTATACAAAAAACATCCTGCAGAGGTCAAGTTCATATTGGTAGATCCAAAAAAGGTAGAACTTACTTTATACAACAAAATAGAGCGTCATTTTTTGGCAAAACTGCCAGATTCTGAAGAAGCCATCATTACAGACAATACTAAGGTAATCCATACCCTTAATTCACTATGTATTGAGATGGACAACCGTTATGAGCTATTAAAATTAGCTATGGTTCGAAATTTAAAGGAATACAATACTAAGTTTAAGGCTAGAAAATTAAACCCTAACGATGGACATAAATTTTTACCTTATATAGTTTTGGTTATCGATGAATTTGCAGATTTAATTATGACAGCAGGTAAAGAAGTGGAAACACCTGTAGCTAGACTAGCACAACTGGCTAGAGCCATAGGCATCCACTTGATTATTGCCACACAAAGACCTTCGGTAAACGTAATAACAGGTATCATTAAAGCAAATTTTCCAGCCCGTTTGGCGTTTAGGGTAACATCTAAAATAGACTCTAGAACAATTTTAGACGCCCAAGGTGCAGATCAATTAATTGGTCGTGGCGATATGCTTTTCACACAGGGTAATGAAGTAACTCGAATTCAATGTGCTTTCGTAGACACCCCTGAAGTAGCGAAAATTACGGAATTCATAGGTAGTCAGCGTGCCTATCCGGAAGCGTATGAATTGCCGGAGTATGTAGGCGAAGATTCTGGCACGAACGTTGATTATAATATATCTGAAAGGGATAGTAAATTTCGTGAAGCAGCAGAGGTTATTGTCATTGCGCAACAAGGTTCCGCGTCATTAATACAGCGAAAATTAAAACTGGGATACAACCGCGCAGGAAGAATCATTGATCAATTGGAAGCAGCAGGTATTGTTGGTAATTTTGAAGGCAGCAAAGCAAGACAAGTATTGGTTTCAGATATGGTGGCTCTTCAATTATTACTCGATAATGAGAATCAATAACCTACCTATTGAAGATCGGGCTTATAGAGAATTTTAAATATAAAAGTAGGTTGACAACATTTTAGTTAGAATAAAAAAAGAGAAATGAAAAAATTAGCAGTACTATTTACTTTTTTATTGATAGCAACCGTTTCTAATGCACAGAATGCTACAAAAGCAAAAACGCTCTTAGACGATGTATATGCTAAGGTGAAAAGTTATGACAACATATTTGTGGACTTTAAATTTGACCTTCAAAACGCAGAAGCTGGGATAAACCAAGAAACACGCGGAGATGTTACGCTGGATGGAGAGAAATATATTTTCAACTACCTAGGATCGCAGCAACTATTTGATGGTAACAAAGTATACACGATAGTGCCAGAAAACGAGGAAGTTACCATAGAAGATCAATCGGAGGACGAAAACGCCATGACCCCATCAAAAATGTTAACATTCTATAAGGAAGGTCACAACTATGCATGGGATATTATGCAGGATGTACAAGGAAGAAAAATCCAGTATGTAAAACTAACACCCATAGATTCTAATACCGATATAAAATCTAGACTTTTAGGTATTGATGCAGAGACAAAACATATTTATAAGTTAATCGAAACCGGTAAAAACGGTACGAAAACTACGATTACTGTTAATTCTTTTAAAACGAATCAACCTTTATCAAAAACCTTATTTACTTTTGACGAGGCCAAGTATGAGGATAAAGGCTACTATATCATCAGAAATTAGAACATTTGAGAATTCTAGACCGGTATATATTATCAAGGTTCGTTTTTAATTTTATCAGTTCGTTTGTCATATTGATGTTTATCTTCATATTTCAAACGATTTGGCTATTTATAGACGATTTAGCAGGAAAAGGTCTTGATGTGGTTATCATAGGAAAGTTTCTTTTTTATCTTATCCCCGACCTTACTGAAAAAGTACTACCGCTGACTGTACTACTTTCTTCTATCTTAACCTTTGGCTCACTTGCAGAAAACTATGAGTTTGCAGCTATGAAAGCCTCTGGGATTTCCTTGCAACGCTCCATGCTTAGCCTCATTGTTTTCGTAACTATTTTAGGTGGGGTAACCTTCTTTTTTGCTAACAATGTAATACCACTTTCACAACGAAAAATCTTTAACCTTAGACGAAACATTGCCAAAGTAAAACCTGCAGCAGCTGTTACTGAGGGTGTTTTTAGCGACTTTGAGGGCATGAGTATTAAAGTTGATGAAAAGTATGGAGAAAATGATCGGTTTCTAAAAAACGTTATCATTCACAAAAAGGCAAAGAACAACATTAACACTACCGTTATAAAAGCAAAAACGGGAGAATTAAAGAGTATCGAAAATTCCGATATCCTAGAGTTAATTCTTAACGATGGTCATTATTACCAAGACATCACTAGTAAATCAAATAAGAACAAACTTAAGTACCCTTTTGCTCAGGCAGATTTTGACACCTACATCCAAAATATAGACCTCTCTGAATTTAATAACGTGGATTTAGATGAAGAACGGGATATTAGCACGGCCAAGATGAAAAACATCTCCAGGTTATCTATTGACATCGATTCTATTAAAAAGGATAACTTTAGGATTGTAAGGGCTTTCTCAAAAAATATTGGCTCTAGAATAGGTGCTTTTGTTCCTTTGGAACCCAAAGACACCACTACCATAAAGAGTGAAGCTATAGCGAAAAGAGACTCTATTTTGGTCGAAAAAGTTAAACTAGTAAAAGCGAACAAAGAAAAGCAAGATTCCTTAAAAACAGATGTGCTCCATATTTTTCCAGATTGGCAAAAAATACAAATCGTAAATACGGCCAAAAATGCTACCACGGGTATTTTGGGTTCCATACGGGGTAAAAAAGAAGAAATGCAGAATAGATATAAAAACTATAACCTTCATATCTTATCACTCCATAACAAATATGCATTAGCATTTTCCTGTATCATTCTCTTTTTTGTTGGTGCTCCCCTAGGAGCTATTATACGAAAAGGTGGATTGGGTCTGCCTATGGTAATCGCAATAGTCCTCTTTTTAATTTATTATTTTCTAGGGGTATTTGCTGGTAATTATGCCAAAGAGGGAAATATTAATCCCATATTTGGCGCATGGTTGTCTACTTTGATTATGATGCCTTTAGGCTTTTACTTAACAAAGAGAGCTACCGAAGACAAAGGAATGATGAACTTTGGCGTAGTAACGGATTTCTTCCAACGCCTGTTTAAAAAGTTGACCAAAAAGAAAAATGATGATAACGAAGATGCCGAATAATATACAATTAGATACAATTAGTGATGCCATTTCTGATATTAGGGAAGGAAAGGTAATCATTGTTGTTGATGATGAAAATAGAGAGAATGAAGGAGATTTTTTAGCTGCTGCTGAACTGGCGACCCCAGAAACTGTAAACTTCATGGCCACGCATGGCAAGGGACTTATTTGCGCTCCTCTAAGTGAAGGTAGGTGTAAAGAGTTGGGACTTCACATGATGGTAAGTAACAATACGGATCCCATGGAAACTGCATTTACGGTATCTGTAGACCTCAGAGGTAATGGTGTTACCACTGGTATTTCTGCATCAGATAGGGCTAAAACCGTTCTAGCGCTTACCGATAAGACCACAAAACCTCATGATTTGGCCAGGCCCGGACATATATTCCCATTAGTGGCAAAAGAAGGTGGTGTTTTAAGAAGAACAGGACATACCGAGGCAGCAATAGATTTTGCCCGTTTGGCTGGACTTCAACCAGCAGGTATCATCGTGGAAATTATGAACGAAGATGGTTCTATGGCTCGCTTACCGCAACTCATTAAAGTCGCTAAGAAGTTTGATCTAAAAATTGTTTCCATTGAAGACCTTATAGCCTATCGAATGGAACACGATAGCCTGATCAACAAAGAGACGGACTTTGAGATTACAACTCGTTTTGGTGAATTTAGATTACGAGCGTATAAACAAACAACGAATAACCATGTTCATATTGCTTTAACCAAAGGCACATGGGCAAAAGATGAAGAGGTACTTACCCGTATTAATTCTACTTTGATTAACAATGATATTTTAGGTACGTTGACCAACAGTCCGGACGAAAAATTGGAGAACATGTTCAAATCCGTCAACAAAGAGGGTAAGGGCGCCATAGTATTTATCAATCAAGATTCCGAATCTTTAAACCTACTGTCGCGCTTAGCCGAATTAAAAGAATTACAAAAACAAGGGATTCATAAGGCCCCGAAGATAGAGATGGATACACGCGACTTCGGTATTGGTGCACAAATCCTACATGACTTAGGCATTACCAAGATGAAGTTATTAACCAATAGCACACAATCCAAAAGAGTAGGTATTGTGGGGTACGGACTAGAAATAGTAGATTACGTTTCTTATTAAATCAGTCCTCTAAAGCCGAAGCAATTACACGTGCCATGAGGTTTGCTCTATTTGTGACTTCTTCCTTTGTCCAACTTAGTTTTATCAAAGACGATATGGTCCTGCCCATCCACGCATCAGATTTTGAAAAATCAGACGTACTATAATCAGGTAATCCTTCCGTAATTTCCTTTGGAAATTTTCCTAAGGAGGTAAGATTTGTAAGGTGATCCCACTTCCTATAATAGTGCCAGTTGTTATCGAACCAATAAAAGCAAACATCCACACCGGCTGCACCTAATGCCTTGTGTGCTTTTCTGGCCTTTTCCTCGGTAGTTAAAAAGAAATTTAGAAACGAATAGTTCTCTACACCACCTTCGGGGACACGCCTAAACGTGAGTCCGTCTATATCGGATAAGGCTTCCCTTATTATGGTATAATGTTTCTTTTGAAGGGCCAAAAATTCATCTAGCCTTTTTACTTGTGCGCACCCTACAGCTGCATTCAGTTCTGATATTCTGAAATTATACCCTAAAAATGGATGTGTTTCCGCTCCCCTATCTTTCCCTATATGATCATGTCCATGATCAGAATAGTGATCTGCATTTTTATAATAGGATTCGTTATTGGTTATCAAAGCCCCACCTTCCCCACAAGTAATAGTTTTTACATAATCAAAGGAAAAACAACCCAAGTCTCCGTAACTGCCCAAAGGTCTTCCTTCATAGGTGCCACCAATGGCCTGACAGGCATCCTCCAATAGTAATAGCTTATGTGTTGTGCAAATATGTTTTAAAGCCGAAAGATCTGCCATGGAACCGCACATATGAACAGGCATAACCACTTTGGTCTTCTCCGTAATGGCATTTTCAACTGCTTTCGGATCTAATGTTAAGGTATCATCTATATCTACAAGCACAGGGATCGCGCCAATGGCAAGGATAGATTCAAAACTAGCGACAAAGGTAAAAGTGGGCATAATCACTTCATCCCCTGCCCCAATACCAGCACTTTGTAAAGCTACGGTAAGTGCTGCCGTTCCACTACTGAGCAATTGTGCATATTTGGTCTGCATACGTTCTGCTACTGCCTTCTCCAATTCTTTCGCTTTCCAATGGCCCTCTCGCATTCCATCAAATCCATAGCGCATCAATACACCTGAATCCAATACATCTTGAACCTGTGCTTTTTCTGCTTTCCCAAATAATTCGAATCCTGGCATCTACGTGTTTATTTTAAGCTTTTTATTACTGTGCGTCCCAACTATGTCTCAAAGTTACGATTCAAGCGGAAAACCCCCTAGATTTTCAGTAGCAATATCAACCAGTAACATGGAATTATTTTTAATCCAGCATATTTAAAAATAACGTTCGAAACCAAATATTGTATCGATTATATAGCAGTTCTAATTCAACATAGCATATCTAATTCTGCTTATATCGAGGTAAAAAACCAAAGCTTAACCGCCATTATTACGACCATAACCACTAAAAATATTTTTATGAAACCGTCTCCTTTTTTTACCGAAATTCTACTCGCCAACCATGCTCCGCTCCCATTACCAATGGCCAAAATGAGCCCTATTTTCCAATTCACCTTATCGTTAAACGCAAAAACAGCAAGAGCGGAAAGCATATATAAAAAAACTACCGCTACCTTGGTGGCATTGGAACGCACCAAGGACATTCGGTTGACATAATGCAAAAACAACATCATTAAAAATCCTAGTCCCGCATTTATGAACCCTCCATAAATACCAAAAAAGAAAAAAGTTATCATTCCCAACCAAAGGTATTTACCAGTAAGACGTTCTTCTAAATGGATTATACTAATTTTCGGACTTAAAACAATAATGAATACAACGGCAATCATAACCATGGCAAGGATGCGGTTAAAAACTTCTCCGGTTACATCCACAGCAATATACGCACCGATTATGGAGCCTAGAAAGGCAGCAATTCCAAGATAGACATTAAACGGAAAGGTAGACACACCCTTACTTTTAAACCCGAGGGTAGCCATTGCGGTCTGTACTACAATAGCCACCCGATTAGTACCGTTGGCTATATTGGAAGGTAAACCTAGAAAAATTAAAAAAGGGAGTGCCAACAGGGATCCTCCACCGGCCACGGTATTTATAAAACCTACGGTAAAACCCACAAGGACAAGTAATGGGTAATAGTACCATTCTTCCATAGGGCAAAAATACGGTTTGGTAAAAACATATAAGAAAGAGCAATGTAAAAGCTACTCAATACCTAACTTTTTGGAAGAGACTTACCTACTAGGTATCTAAAAACAACAGTAAATTTGAGTAGTATATTCAGGAAGTTATTTCAACTACAAACACAGTATAAAAAAAGCCCCACAAGTACTGTGAAGCTTTATTTTGCGGAGGAAGAAGGGATTCGAACCCTCGGAAGCTTACACTTCACAAATCCTAAGACTTGTTACATTAGACCACTCTGCCATTCCTCCATAATTTCAAAACTAATACTATAACGAGCTTCATTTTGATTTAGTATTTAACATTAAAAAAATCAATCCATTTTTTTATAAAGTGGTTCTCTGCTAGTTCAATCTCTGCCACAGGGAACAAGTCACTTATCACAATAAGGTTTGCTAATGCAATTTTAGTAATCGGTCGTTTCTGACTTCTTAAACTGTTTATAAATGAATTTCTTTTCTTCCAAACTAAATTCTTTGCCTTCGAACCAATCATAAG
>RCNB010000299.1_pt1 | contig 34035 bp, 32 predicted proteins | sample 2041321 | NCBI WGS metagenome assembly RCNB01 (sample SAMN09708232, study PRJNA481090) | Marine sediment metagenome, whole genome shotgun sequencing project.
TCCAGATAACCGTCTTTTAGCGTTGCTGACAAATCCATAGTTTCCAGTGTGCTCTCCTGAAAGGTAAATTTATTGAGGCGCAGAGATAGCTCAACATCAATCTGTTTTAGTGCTGCGAAATTAATTACTTCGCTTGAAAGTAGACGTTTTGTTTTTGTATTGGGAGCATTTTCCGGTGCATCTTTATTGTCCACTTCCAACTCTTCATCAAAATCATAAGTATTTGTTTCTTCTAGCCGTCTGATAAGTGAGTTAAGATTAAATGAATCGGATACGAGTCTAGCCTTTAAGCTTTTTCTGCCCCGTAAGTTGAAGCGGATATCGCCATGCAGTTCATTATTCTTTACCCGAAAACTAAACGGGTCTAGTGAAAGTGTATTTTTGTTGCCGCTTAGCGTCCCGGAGATATCAAAGGGTAATGGAAGGAATACAATATTCTGTATTTCTCCGATATCGTTGAGCCGTGGTCCGGAAAATTCAAAGCTTAGCTTGTCAGTTGATGCATCTTCATCGAACAATATCCGCCCGCCTACTGAAATCTTGGCATCGGCCAATTCCGCCTCTAATATTTTGATATCCAAAGTATTTTCATTGAGATTGCCATTGGCGACGAGTTTGTAAGGGCTTGCAGGAGGGTTGTAGCCATCTAGCTTGGGCAAGGTTGCGGCTAAGTTTTTGCCTACTACAGATATATCGAAAGCTAGTCTGCCAGGGTGTTCGGGCCAGCCGGATGTTACTTCACCAAGCAGAGACCCTTTGTTTAACCGCGCATCAATTTTTGAAAGTATTACCCCTGATTTGCTTAGGTCGAGGCGAGCATTAAGTGAGAAGGGACGAGCAGGGATCTCTTCCAGACCTGTTATAGCGAGTGTTGCTGAAAGGTCGTCGCTAGCCGCATAGATATCGGCATTAATCTCGGGAATTTCGCTGCTCAGGTTTAGGCTGCCATTAAAGCCAAGACTTGTATTACCTAACTGTGCTGATTTGGTTCGCACGCTAAGCAGGTTGTTTGCATATTTTAGGTTGCCCTTAAATCGCCATGGTTCTGCTGGCAGCCCATTGGCTGGTTGGTCGGGTACTAACTGAGTGACTAGCGCATCGAGGTTCGACCCTGAGGCTTCTGCAGCAAGGTCGAGACTTACTTGCGGACCATAAAGAATATCACCGGAGGCAGTTGCCTCGTCATTACCCAAGCGAAGTTTCAGGTTTTGCAGAGCAATTGCATTGGGCTGAAGGGTGAAGTTGCTATTCACATCAAGCGGCATGCTCGCGGCAAAAGTTACGCCATATTGCTTGCTGATCTCGCGTATATCATTTGTCTCAATACTGGCGCTAATCTCAGTGCCACTGAAGTCTTTTGCCTGACTGATGTTTGCGCTGATAGTGCCTGTAGCGACTCCGAGGGTAAATTCACCCTTGATGGTATCAAGCATATTATCGTCGGTTGAAACGGCGCTGATCGTTGCAGCTATCGGCAGGCTTGGCAGGTCTTCTACGCCTACTACACTGCCTATGTCACTTAGCTTGTCTGCATTGACCTGAAGGTTAAGATCGATATCTTTTAGTTCCGGGAGATTGTGCACCATGGCGGAGCCATTGACGCTAATGCCTTCTGTTTCTGCTACTAACTTACTAATGCGCAGCCCGTCTGCAATTCGATCGGCCTTGGCTGCAAATTGGTAGGGTGCATCAGGCAGGGTATCGATGCCCAATAGTGCTCCGAGTGGCTTCGCGCTTGGCCCGTCAGAACGGATATCGAGGGTCAGATCGTCCAGTGCCTCTATATTGCTGGTGCTGATGATGCTGTCTATATTGTATTCGCCCAGATGCCCGTTAATGGCTAAGTCGATAACGCTTGATCCTGCGGCTAGGCGACCATCAATCGAGGCGGATCCCTGAGTGATTGGTTCTAGCTGCAATAGTTTGAATATCGCTTCTATTTCGCTCGTACTGTATTGCATCGTGATATCCGGCGATTCCAATCCTGCCAGGTCAGCAAAGCTGCCACTTGAGTTAAGCATTGAACCGATGCCGCTAATATCGAATTGATAATCAACAGCTCGCGCGATTATTAATTCCTGAAAAGGACCTATGCTGCCTTGAAGGGCGATATCAAGGTCCTTGATGGCTAACGTTGCGTTCAAGTCGAGCGCATTGTTGTTGCCCTGAGATTCTTTGACCCGAATGATGTTTACAACAAGCTCATCCTTAAGCGCCGGGTGAATAAAACGCAGCTTGGCATCGTTGATTTCTGCGTCCAGCAGCGCAAGTGGTATTGGCTCTAACGGGGTTGTTGAGGCGGGTGCTGTGGGGTCGCGCATATCCCAGTTCATGGGTTGGGCATCAAACCACTCGAATACCAGCTCTACTCCCGAAGCTTTGGCATGGGTAATTTCGATCAGGTCACGACGAAAGCTCGACAAGTCGACGGATATCTCGATCTCATCGACATGCAGCATCTTCGGGTTGCCACTCCAGGGTGGGTTTAACCAGTCGATGTTTGTCGCATGCACTGTAAAGATCATCCCGACGGTGTAATCGAGATCGCCATTTATGACAAGGTTGCGGCCCGTAAGCACGGAAACGGCTCTTTCGATCTCAGGCTTGAGTCGGTTTGCATCGGATATGTACCAACCTGCGAATACAAGGAAGGCAAGCACAGGCAAAAAAATAGACAGCAGAAGAATCTGCAGCCAATGCAGTCGGTGCTTATTTGCAGCTTTACCCGTCATGAGATGGAACTCTTCGACTATATGCCCCTAAATCTATTATATAAGCATAATAGGCTAAGAATCCTATAGGTTGCTTGTAGCCTGCATGATTCAGCGATATTTGGTTGGGAGTTGCTAATGGAAGTATGGATATTGTTTTACTGGTTCGCGAATCATGCTGATTCAGCGGTTGAAACGCAGGAGTTTGGCAGTGAGAGTAGTTGTATCGCTGCGGGACAAAGACTGCAAAAAGAAAGGACTGGCTGGACGTATTTGTGTACGCCTAAATAGTCTGGTTATTTTTGGTTTATCGAAGTAAGGAGCTTTGAATGTTAAACGTGAGTGCGGGCAAGTTCATCTGGACGTTTGTTGTAGGTTATTTTTTCTGCAGCATGTTGAACTGGGGCATTGCCGAGTTTTTACTTAATGATTGGGCAGCACCTTATTTCGAAGGCTTTGTGCGCTCAGGAGAAGGTGCCTCGGCCGGTATCAATATCGTCAAGATGTCGGTTGGTTTTATGATTCCATTGTTCGTTTCTGCATGGTGGTTCTCGACAATTCAGGCGCCGGTTTCATGGGTTGTACGTGCTATCTACGTTGGGTCTATGGTCAGCGTCGCGGCATTTTTCGGCACATACACGTTTATCTCAGGGTGGGGTAATGTGAATTGGTGGCCCTTAATGGTGACTGCGGTATGTGACACCGGCAGCATTGTGCCGGGTACTTTGTTGATTGGTTGGTTGCAGACCATCGGTAATCGCAAAGGTATTTAGGCTCGTCTACCTAAACTAAAAAGGCCGGCTAATGCCGACCTTTTTAGTTCTCCCCAAAGCGATTACTTGAAGACGTTTGCTTATCTGTTGCCCCAACAGTCTTCGTCGTTGTTAGCATCACCAATAGGCGCTATGCCACCAAATTTTCGCCCTAGTTCATTCATCGCAAACAGCAGGCACGCGTCGTCCTGAACTTGTTGTTCACGCGCTGTGGCTGTAGCAATAAAACCGGTTGCGTCGGCCTGCGTAATGGCCAGTGTGAAGTGATCATAGCCAGAAATAGCTTCTTGGTTAAGTTCATCCAGGTCTGCCGTGTAGGTGTTGTTTTGCAGGTAATGTTTTTCCTGCGCTGCTGCTATTTTAAGAAGGCTGGCTTTCGCATCCGTTCTGTTCGCCTTCAGCATGTAGCTGCGGTATGAGGGCATTGCTATCGCAGATAGAATGCCAACCATAGTCACCACCACCATCAGTTCGACAAGCGAGAAACCTGATGCCCTATAGCGCTGAATAGTTCCTAATTGATTCATACTACATGCCTTCCTGTGTCCAGTACGTGCGGGTAGGGTTTAGTACTATTTTGTCTGTACCGCATACCAAACTACTGCAAGGGCGGACGCTGGTTTCTTCGCCGATAGCATTGCCATCTTTGTCGTAGATAGTTTCCTTCTCCGACATTAAGAATACCTCAGACCCAAGACCACCAAACTTCAAGTCGGTTGCAAAGTCTTGGGTTTCATAGGTTTCTGACTCCGCGATTACATCAAGGTTTACTATCGGACGGCCAAAGCCGAGGCTTACGGCATACAAGCGATTAGTGCCTTTATCAGCCGTACATGAGTCGGCATTGCCACCCGGAGCAAAGGACGTGAAATACACGATGCCATTAAGGGTCAGGCTTTTGCCCAGAACCTTCTCGCCATCACCCAAGTCCATGCTGAGTCTCCAGCCTGGTGAAGTTGGTTTTAATGGCGTGGCTGGTTTGTTGGTGATGTCGATCAGGTCATCTCGCTCAACCGGATTGGTGTACATGGCATCAGCCGGCAAGAGCTTAGCGTAAGGTTTAAAGTCTCTTACAGAGTAGAACTCTTCATCGGTAGCACGGTCTAGCGGATGAGCGCGATAGCCGGAACCAAGGTTTATAGCAAAATAGCGAATCTCGCCATACACGTCTTCAACCAGATCTACCTGACTGTAGAAGCGACGGACGTCTTCTGCGTCAGGTGATCCCAGATCGGCCGCACCCAGTGTAGCCATCATGCCACCGGTGCCAAAGGTTGATGCCGAGTTGCCATTTTCGAAATCCATGCGCCAGACACGGCCACCCATATCGCCAACATACAGTCGGTCGAGCAAACCGTCACGATTGGTATCGATCACCAGAGGTGGCGCGGGGATGGAGTGTTGCATGTTCATCACCAGATCATGATCGGTGCTGTTGTCGCCCGCGCTCCAGAGTTTGTTACCTGTCAAAAGATCTATCATGTAGATAGCATTACCGCGTGAATCTGTTGAAAAGTCGTTGTTATCCTGAGACACGTCATAGCCGCCACCAATGAACATGACGGGACCTTTGTCGTTGGAACCGACTTTTACTAATCCTATCTGTGGTTCTGACCAGCTTTGTCCCATGTAAGGGAAGTCACCGGCTGCATTGTCATCAATTTCCCAGAGTTTCTTGGGGTTGTTTTTGTCGGTGATGTCCAAAGCAAAGTAGCTGGATCCGCCGCGGCGCATGCCGAAGATCATGATCGCTCTTTCGCCGGCACCCGTGAAGCCTGGCTTGCCATCATCATTCAACACGTAAACCACGGGCTGACCATCGAGTATGTAGCGTTTGATAGCAGTCACTTCATCGATGTAAATATCGTGCAGTCGATTCAGAACGCTACCAGGAGTGTATGCCCATAGCTCTTGACCAGTTTCTGCATCTACCGCATGCAGTTGACCATCATTAGTTGTGAGATACACAACGATGTCAGGCGCGTCAACCGTTCCGCCGTATACAATAGGCACTGGGCGGGCATGCAGCGGATCACCGTACTGGCGTCTTGTATCGGTGAAGACTTTGTTGTTATTGGCATCCTTCAGATCCATACCGTTGAGCCAGTTGATCATGGCACTGACCCAATCTGTAGCCATGCCATTAATGGTGACGTTGCCTGTGCTGGCACCAAAGGTTTCTGCAGTAAGGCTAACGTTACCGAGCGCTATCCTATTCGCGTTGGCCATCAGAGTGTCGCCATTAATATCCGAAATGAGCTTGCGCGCCATGAAGGTCGGCATTTCGTCTGCAGCACCACCGATAGTAATATTGCTGCCGTCTGGTGTATTGGTCCAGAAACTCCATGCGGTTTCGCTAAAGAAGCCGGTTGTTGGGTTAATTGCGGGTTTGTCGTCAACGCCGATGAATTCACCACCTTTAAATGCGTAGCGCTTCAGGTTGCCCGGCCAATGTACCGATGATGAAGGCTGGAATAACGAGGTGTAAACCGTGTTTAGGTTCTCTGTACGGTTAAAGGAGTTCACGGGTACAGCTGGCGCCGTAAACGTTGTTGAATCCTTCAAGATTTCCACAGCAATCTTTGTCAGTGTTGTTGACAGTTCTGAGGTGTCATCTGCTGTGAAGTAGCCTAGCTCACCAACACCCGATGGATTACCTTTTCTAGCAGTCTCTTCCAGTAGTGGCAAGTTGACGTTAAAGCCGATGGTGTAGGTCCTGATGGGCTGTCCAGGCTTGCCACCAACAGGCACAGGTGTAGTGGCATAGTATTCGGCTAGCTCATCAAGACACTTACCATTGTTACTGCCGTGATCGTTTGCACACTGCTTGCCTATCATCGCTTCGATGGCGGTTTCGGCGCCGGTATCTTGCGTCGGCGCGCCATCGGTTAGGTAAATAACATAGTTTTTCTGGCAAAGAAACTCGGTCGGTGACTCATAGTTTGTGGAGTTAATGTCGTTGCCTGTGCGTGACGCGGCAACACTCCTGTTTTCGAAGCCATCGCCATATACGACAGGTTTGCCATACATGTATTGACCAAATTCATAGAAGGTTTCTGAGAGTGGCGTCCAGCCATTAGCAGGAAGTGCATTAACTGCCGCTTTCATGATGCCACGATTCGTTTCGATGTCCTCGACGTCAATAAGAACCGGTCCACCCTGACTGCTATTAAAGCGCATCAGGCCGACATTCACGCGTTCCAGACCATCGAGTAGGTTCACTACCACGCTTTGTACGGTTGCCAGGCGGGATTGCGGTATTACCGTCGCTTCGCCCCAGTTCAGCAGGTTGCCGGACCATAGGTAGTAGGTATTGTTGTATGAAGCACGGTTTTTATTTTTGTTATGCTTTGTAGCGCTCGTGTCATAAGGACCATTGCTGCCATCGCGGGCATATAGGCCATCGTTTTTGGCCTTACCATCCGCAATATTGTTATCCCTTACCCGGTCACGCCGACAATCAACTGTGCCCGTGATTTCACCATTTGGTAACGCCACCCACTTGCTGGAATTGGCATTGCTATCAGGTTTCCACATGGCTAACCGATCTGAATAGAACTGCCCGGAGTCAAATTTGTTTTCTGCCCTAAAACAGTTACTAAGGCTACGTTTAAGCTTGCGCGTAGCGGTAGCACAAGTTGGTTCGGTGCTGTTAGTGGTGACGTATAGATAGTCCGAATCGCAGGCTCCGGTGTATATGATGTCATCATCATAAACATCCTGAGTTTGTACGATAGTGCCCATACTGCCGGAGGTATCAAGAATGAACATGATGTTTGGATTAACACCACCGCCCAAGTCTGGATCTTCGCCAGCAACAAAAATTTCAATGTCATCTGCGGTTGCCGTACCAATGTACGAAAACGCTGCGAGAGCAGTGCCGATAATGAGCCAGCTAGTTTGCTTGAGTGATTTATTCATGATCTTGTCCTATCATTTCCAGTTACGTTGAGTAGCTGATGTGTCATTTTGTTTGTTGCGTGCAGGTTTGCCAGTCTTGCCGGAGCCTGATTTCGAAATGAGGTTAGCTTCGGTCACTGTCTGAGTGTCAAGCTTATAAAAGACCAGAACCATCGCATCCCGGTTGTCTATCATTCGCATTTCAGCAGCAAACTGCTTCAGGCTGACCGTATCGGTGCTGCCATCGCTATTACGAATTACAAAACGGGTCGTAGCTTCGTTTGTTTTTAGTGTTATACGGTCGCAGTCGTCACACTCTCTTATAGAAATGCTACCGCTGCTATTGCTAGGCAACGTGACCATGGACGCCTCAAGTTCCAGCCCCCCATGTGTTTCGATTAGGGTTGCCTGAGCGCTAAGTGCGAACACTGACAGTAGCGATAGCATTAGCAGGCTATGCTTTATCGTGTTTTTTATAATGAGTTTCATGGTTTTCTCCGCTGGCAAATTAGTTGGCACGACAAACGTACCAGCCCTGAGTGTTGGTGGCAGTACCGCCACGGGAATCTGTGGTGCCCGTTGAGTTGGCAACAAAATGAAATGCCGCCATGGTCTTCCAGGAATTGCCCGCTCCGGAAACTACAGGGCACTTTTCGATATATTCAACAAATCGGTTGCTGGTGCTGCGTGAACCATGCATCACATTAACCGGTTCATCAGCGACATCGCAGAGGCCGGGGTTCTGATCGTTAATGCAAGATGCGTTATTGATAGCATTGGCTATATAGGCATCATTGGCTGTTTCTGCCAGTTGGAAAGCATTGGCCTGCACCTGGACGTTACCGGCCATTACCATTTGCAGGCGCGAGGTGCTCATCACTGATATAGACAACAGCGTCAGTACTGTCAGCAAAACCAGTGAGGTGACCAAAGCGGCGCCCCTTTCTGATTTGTCTTGCTTGAACTGTGTAACCGTTGTTCTCATTAGCTTTTCCATAGTTCTGATTAACCGCGTGAGTTTCGCAGGAAGATGGTTTTGGCGCCTTCCATACGTCTGAAAGCGTCGGCGGGAGTTACTGTTGTGCCATCAGGGGCCGTGTAGGTCTTGCCATCCACGAGACCGAGTTCCTCATATTCGGAACGCATCAATAGCCATACGCGTACAGCAATGATGGTGCTATTGGGCGTAAAGCTGCCCACTATCGGATCAATGTAGCCGTTAACCGAGCCATCACCGTTGGTGTCCAGGCCAAACTGAATCTGCATGTCTTCAACACCTGCGATAATTTCTTCATCGACTATCTCAGTGCCAATAAGAGTTCGTCTTCGCAGCGACGGCGTGTCGGCAACGTTGTTTGACGTTTGGGCGACATAGTAGGTGCTGAATTCATAATCAAAGGTGGCATCAATATCGACTTCGTTGAGAAAGCCTGCAGGCTCATTACCGTCATCAAAAATGCGGCTGAAGTAGCGATTGCTTTTTATCTGAACTGTGTTGGCAGCGAGTGGTGTTTCGGATGCTGAGCTACGTCTAATTTCAAGAACGTCAGTTTCGTCCTGAATACCCAGATCAAATGCAGCGCAATTTGCAGCAACGCGAGCATTGGCCGCCACATTGTTGTTATCTGCCACCTGAATATTATCTCTGGCGGTAACGCCGATATAGTGGTCAAGTGTCCATGCAGTGACGTCTGCACCATCGCAGGTAATAGCGAGTGCATCTTGCTCGATATTGCCGCTGCCATTATGCATACCCCAGAATCCGGCTAGCCGAACGTCCGGTTCGATAGTGGCAAATGCAAATCTCATGTTTTCTTGAACACGAGAGGCGCCTTCTGTTGTTTGGAATGAAGCACGACCTTGTGTGTAAACAGTGACAGCGCCCAGAGTTAGAAATAACCCGATGGCCATAGCAATCATCGCCTCGATAAGCGTAAAGCCTGCCTGTCTCTGCAATTTGCGTGGTGACCGATTTAGCCGCTTGTTGAGGTTATTTGGCATCATAATTCCACCTCAAGGCTATAGGTTAGGGGGAGGTCAAAACCAGATTCCGGCCAGGCCATGTCAATGTCGTAAACGGTTGAGGCTACGCCGACGGCAACGGTTACCGTAGCTGCAGAACCCGGAGGAAGATGTTCGTTGACATCAATATCCCAATTCATTTTGTCTTCCTGGGCAATTTGCGCAGCAGTGCAGTTATTGGGGCCATTCAAGCAGCCGTTATCGGCGCCGGCATTTTCATAGGCAGCGAGACCCAGAGGGTTTGCCCGGATACGGTCGGCCATATCTTCAGCAAGATACACGGCGGTGGTTCGGTATAAGGCGGTGCGCCCTGATTTAAGCCCTTCAAAAAACAGCGCGCCGATCCCGAGCATACCAATAGACAAAACCAGCATCGCTACGGTTACTTCCAGTAGCGTAAAGCCGCGTTGTGAATGCTTTTGCATATTGTTATTCATTAGGGAGTGCTCATGTCATGTAGCCGCAACCACCCAAGGGGTTGTTTATGTGCTCGACTGCATCTTTGTTCCTGTGCATTTGGGGGCGCCCGGTAGGTGAAATATGTATCCACCGACCGGCAGATACACCGGCGCCTGTGTCTTCTGCACCACGGTCATCGCAGATCTGAAGATTGAAAACGGCATTATTACCGCCGAGTGAAGCCATTGGATAACCAGTAGGTGCAAAGATAATAAATTGATCGCCCAGCAGTTCCGAATCGACATCACCCACTTTCAGGTCCACATTTTCGTTGGTTGCCTGATGAGTTTGTAAAACGGTATCGGCCCCATCAATTGTTAGATTTGGTACGCCATCGCCATCAGCATCGACGAATACGATCCATCCTGCACTGAAGGAGGCTGAAGGATCACACGTAGGGGCCGGAGCATCCCAATTTGCGCTAGGGCACACGCTGACAAATGAATTACGTTTGATTGCTTCTGTGCGCGCCAGATGCAATGAAATGCTCGCTTCATTGACCGATGCGGCCATACGATTGTTAGATATGAACGAAGAAAACGACGGGCCGGCAATAGACAGAAGGATCGACACTATGAACAGTGTTACCAGTAGTTCAATAAGACTAAAGCCCTGTTGTGTGATTCGCATTGTCATAAACTCGGCGTGCTCGTTAGGTTTTCAGGTCAATAATTGTATGCCAGAGAACGGGTCTAACAATGTGACCTGCGTCACGTTTAGTGCTGTCCGGCTGCTAACGCTAAATCGCTAAAAAATCATTGATTTCAGGCAATTGTTCGAGTGGATAGACTCGAATCATGCGGTTTTTACCATAAGGCCGATGCTTGCCGGGTCTTTATGGTTATTTCTTATATGACGCCTTGAGCCAGCCTTAGCGCCATCGTGCAGCAGTTTTTTCAGTCACTTGTTGTTTGTGCCTCAGCCCTTTTCTTAATGTGGCAATTATCTCGAACCTGGTGATGTGGGTCTTGGACATGCCTCACAAAACCGATGATCTGAAATACGTTTGGAGTTCTCATGGCAACTGAACCTCTAATGGATTCGGGTATTGCCGGGCTTTTGCTGCGCTTGCACTCAAATGTTGATCGGGGCTGCACCAACACCTCCGTTTCGCCTGTTTAGCTCTTATGTAAACTATGCCGTGGCATGGAGCCCTTCTATATAATGTTTGCGAGCATTGATAGCGCGGCTTATCTATCGGAACGTGCCGCTAATCTGATAGGCTTTGCACACTAATTTTTTGCGCGAGAAAGAACATGACTAACGAAAACGAAGCAGCTAATCCGGAATTTGATGCGGACGACCTGTATTTGGAAGAATCCTTTACCGACCGTCGTATCGGCACGATTCGTCGTATGACCCCTGTAACATCTGATGGCGCGCCTGATCCGGCGCGAAAAGCCATCTATTTGGGGCAGGCGCAGATAATGACACCGGCTGGCGCATTGCCACTGTCATTTGAGCTAGCTGGCGAAACTCTGGCTGAAGCCTGTGCAGATTTTGGTGCTGCGGCACAGAAATCTGTTGAAGAAACCACGGCCAAGCTTGAAGAGATGCGTCGCGAGCAGGGGTCATCTATTTACGTGCCAGGTCAGGAACAGCAAGGCGGCAGTAAAATTCAGCTGTAGCTGTTCTACCGGACCAGTTTAAGTCTGTAATAACGGGCTTAAGGTCTTAAAGGGCTGTCGTTACTGGCAGCCCTTTTATATTTATCGCGTATATTGCGGCATTAATATGTCGACATTCGGGCTGGTATATACTGCCATCTCATCTTGCCCCATTGGCGCCAGCAGCAACTCGCTGCTCTGCCACATTCCAGATCCTCCTACCCTATGTCCGTTTCACTTCAAAAACAGGTTCGCACCGCTTTGTTCGATTACCCGAAGTACTGGGCCGAATGTTTTGGTACGGCAGAATTCTTGCCTACGTCGCGAGCCGAGATGGACGCGCTGGGTTGGGATTCCTGCGACATTATTATTGTCACTGGCGATGCCTATGTTGATCACCCCTCATTTGGCATGGCCGTAATTGGACGATTGCTTGAGGCGCAGGGCTTTCGTGTTGGCATTATCGCGCAGCCGGATTGGCAATCGAAAGATGCATTCATGGCATTGGGCAAACCGAATCTGTTCTTCGGCGTAACTGCCGGCAACATGGATTCGATGATCAATCGCTACACCGCCGATCGTAAACCGCGTTCAGATGATGCCTACACGCCGGGCGGGCTAGGTGGCAAACGTCCCGACCGCTCGTCGTTGGTGTACTCGCAACGCTGTAAAGAAGCGTGGCCTGATGTGCCCATTGTGTTGGGTGGTATCGAAGGGTCTTTGCGGCGAATTGCACATTACGATTACTGGCAAGACAGCGTGCGACGTTCGATTCTGGTGGATGCCGGAGCCGATATTCTTTTATACGGTAACGCCGACAGAGCAATTGTTGAAATTGCACAACGCATATCCCGTGGTGACAGTGTCAGCGAGATTACGGATGTGCGTGGCACCGTCTTTATCCGCAGTGATACACCCGCCGGTTGGATGGAAGTAGATTCAACACGTATCGACCGCCCTGGTCGTATCGAAAAGATAGTTAATCCCTACGTCAATATTCGCGAGATGGATGAACCGGAGCGCGAACGGCGTAATGCTGCTTTAGCTGGTGTCGATGTGAGTATTCTGGATGCAGGTGATGCGGAGCAAGTAACTGCGTTGCCAGCAATTAAATTAGAGCGCAGTAAAACAGTCATTCGCTTGCCGGCTTTCGAAAAAGTGCGTAACGATTCGGTTTTATATGCGCATGCCAATCGGGTGCTGCATCTGGAAACAAATCCGGGCAATGCACGAGCGTTGGTGCAGCGTCATGGCGATGTTGATGTGTGGCTTGCTCCACCGCCAATACCTTTGACAACAGATGAGATGGATTACGTGTTTGGGTTGCCCTATGCACGTGCACCACATCCTTCATATGGCGATGCCAAATTACCCGCATGGGAGATGATTCGTTTCTCCGTTAACGTTATGCGCGGCTGTTTTGGTGGCTGTACGTTTTGTTCGATTACTGAGCATGAAGGCCGCATTATTCAAAACCGTTCGTCGGAATCTATCCTGAAAGAGATAGAAGATATTCGTGACAAGGTGAAGGGTTTTACCGGCGTGATCTCCGATCTTGGCGGCCCCACGGCAAACATGTATCGCATCGCTTGCAAGAGTCCTGAAGTGGAAGCTGCCTGCCGCAAGCCCAGCTGTGTATACCCTGGTATTTGTCCGAACCTGAATACTGATCACTCGGCACTTACTCAGCTCTATCGTGATGCCCGCGAAATAAAGGGTGTTAAGAAAGTGCTGATTGCTTCGGGCTTGCGTTACGACTTGGCGGTCGAAGACCCTGAGTATGTGAAAGAGTTGGTCACTCATCACGTTGGCGGTTATCTGAAAATTGCACCAGAGCACACCGAGCAGGGCCCGCTCTCAAAAATGATGAAGCCTGGTATCGGCAGCTACGATAAGTTTAAGCGTCTATTTGAAAAGTATTCTAAGGAAGCAGGGAAAGAGCAGTACCTTATTCCATATTTTATCGCCGCTCATCCGGGTACGACCGATGACGACATGTTGAGTCTTGCGTTGTGGCTGAAGCAGAATGGCTTTCGTGCCGATCAGGTGCAGGCGCTTTATCCCTCACCAATGGCCACGGCTACGGCAATGTATAAGTCAGGCAAGAACCCGCTGCGTCGTGTGACCTACAAGAGCGAAAAAGTGGAGTCTGTCAAAGACCCCGAGAAACGTAAATTACACAAAGCCTTTTTGCGTTATCACGATGTCAAAAACTGGCCTTTGTTACGCGAAACCTTGAAGCAGATGGGGCGCACCGATTTAATTGGTGACGGCGAGAATCAACTGATTCCTGCTAATGACCCGGAGCAGGGTAAAGATTACAAATCGCCCCGCCGCAAGAATTCATCCGCCGCACATAGCCGCCGCAAGGGCGGTAAATTAGCCACTCAGCACACCGGCCTGCCACCAAGAGATGATGGCAGTGGCAGAGGCGGCTCGAGAAAAGGGCGCAAGCCGAATAGCTAGAGTGCTGCTGCGCCTGAATATCTGTATTACCCCGGGTCCAGAACTCAAGTCAGAGCTTAAGGTTTAGTCTGCCGGCATTTTTGTAGTCATTTTTAGCACTACGAAGCCTACGACGCCCGCAAGCAGTGACCCCCCGATAATCCCCAGTCGGTCGGGGCGGGTTATGCCGAGCACACCGCCTTCTTCAAATGCGAGCGAACCAATAAACAGGCTCATCGTAAAACCAACTCCACAGAGTATGGCAGCGCCGTAAAGTTGTCCCCAACTAACATTTTCGGGCAGTGCGCAGAGTTTGCTTTTGATGGCTATGAAGCCAAAACCAAATACGCCGACCTGTTTACCAACAAATAAGCCGATCATGATAGCGAGTGGTACGCCGGTGAAGATATCACCAATTTTCATGCCTTCCAGCGAGACGCCTGCATTGACGAAAGCAAACAGCGGCAGAATTAGGAAAGCGGCCCAGGGATGCACTTCGTGTATCAACATTCGCAGCGGTGATTCGGTAGAACGTTCTTCTTCCCTCGGTCCCATCGGGATGCAAAAGCCCAGAATCACGCCGGCAAGCGTAGCGTGCACGCCCGATTTTAATACCGATACCCATAGAATCAGCCCGACGAAGATGTAGGGCCCCAGCCGCATAACACCTTTCAGTGACATCGCGATAAGCGTGATGATAGAAATGGCTGCTACCGTCATTGCCGTGAGCGACAGTTTGCTTGTAAAGAAGAAGGCAATAATAAGTATTGCGCCAATGTCATCAATGATTGCCAAGGTCATTAAAAATAGTTTAAGGGCCAGTGGCACGCCCGGGCCGACCAATGCCAGAATGCCCAACGCAAAAGCAATATCAGTAGCTGTAGGAATTGCCCAGCCCTGCATTGCAGCCGGATTGTCTGAGGTAAGGAGGTAGTAAAGACCTGCTGGCACTAATATTCCGCCAAGTCCGGCTATGAGTGGCAGTATGGTTTGTCTGATGTCGGATAACTGCCCGACGAGAATTTCGCGTTTTACTTCCATGCCGATCATGAAAAAGAAGATCGCCATCAAGCCATCGTTAACCCAAAGCAGCAGTGGTTTTTTGATGTCGAGGTTGCCATCGAGAACACCAACCGTGACAGCCACCGGGGTATCGAGAAATGCGGCATACAGGCCACCATAGGCTGAGTTCTTCAGGATCATCGCCAGTGCGGCAGCAGCTAGCAATAGCAGCCCGCCTATCGCTTCTGTTGTGAAAAACTTCCGAAAGGAAGTGTCATAGCTCATGGGCTGGCTCCGTTGATGAAGGCTCAGTCTACTGTGCCGGTGCGGTGGGGTAAACGTTTGCTGCGCAGTCTTGTCGTTGACAATGCCCGCACTAAACTCCATCGTTGCTGTTGCGAACATCAGGAGCGTATTAAGCAATGAAACAATTGATCCCGGCTTTGTGTGTTATTGGCGCATTAACCGTATTAAGTGGTTGTGCAGCATTAGGCGAGAGTACCGACTATGTCCGGCACACCAACAGCACTTTGGTTGATGGTCTGGATGGCAGCGACATATTCCAGTTCCAGGCGAAAGCGGGCTCGCAGTTTCCTGAGAATGACCCCGACGCAGAGGCACTGCGCATCCAGTGGCTTGAGGCCTGGTTGAATGCGCTCAATAAATGCTCGAATGGCTACAAGGTTACGAATCGCAGGGCTTTCGGTTTTGCTGAGTACAACCCTGCGGGCTATGACCTGGTCTATGAGCTGCAGTGCAAAGTTGGGGTCTTGCCTTCAGCAGAGAGCCCCGAAGCAAGCCAGTAATGTATCTGCTGGTAGTGGCGGTCGCAGTGCTGCTTCTCGTGGTGGGCCCCGGGATGTGGGTCTCGCGGGTGATGAGCAAATACAGCACCCCCGCTGACAGGTATCAGGGCACTGGTGCCGATCTGGCACGCTACCTGCTGGATCAGTTGAATATGCAAGAGGTTGTTGTTGAGCAAACTGACCGCGGTGATCATTACGACACTGAAGCAAAGGCGGTCAGGCTTTCAGAAGCAAATTTTGGTTCGTGTTCCTTAACCGCAATTACCGTTGCGGCACATGAAGTGGGCCATGCGATTCAGGATCATCAGTCTTATCCGCCATTGCGGTGGCGACACCGATTGGTACGTTGGGCTGAGCCCGCCCAGAAACTTGCTGCGGGCATCATGATCGCTTCGCCATTTATCTCTATGATTACGCGGGTACCATTTGCTGGTGTAGCAACCTTTCTTGCTGGGTTCCTTTTTCTTGGATTAATGCCCATATTGCATTTGATTACTCTGCCTGTTGAGCTGGACGCGAGCTTTGGCCGCGCGCTGCCGATACTTACAGAGGGTAAGTTTCTGCATAAAGGTGATGAGGTACATGCGCGCCGAATACTCACCGCCGCGGCTTGCACCTATGTTTCTGTGTCGCTGATGAGTTTGCTGAATGTGGCGCGTTGGATAGCAATTCTGCGACGCTAGCAGCCGGGTATTTTATTGGTTGATGTCTGCCGAGCCTTCATTGAAGAGAATGATATTGCCAGGCTTAAAGCCCCAACGGGCTGCGCTACCACCAGCTAATTCCAGAACCATCTGCACAGGCTCTCCCGAATAGATGGTCTCCGTCGATAGTGGTGTCGTGTTTTCAGCGATGCGGGCTACGCTTCTATCGCTTCTGATGAAGAACATGTCGAGCGGAATCAGCGTATTTTTCATCCACATGGCGATGTCGGTGGGCTGTTGGTAGAGGAAAATCATGCCTTCATAGGTGCGGAGTTCTTCAATAAACATTAGTCCACGCGAGCGCTCTTTCGGGGAGGCTGCGACCCAGACATCTAACAAGACGCAGGGGCCATCATCATTCAGCATAACGATGCTGGTCTGTTGGAACTCTGCTAATAGTCTCGCGGGGGTGGCAGCTTGCGATGGCGGTAGCGCGATCAGACCGCTAAGCAGCAGTGCTGCGAAGCTACTAATGCAGATGCTAGCCTTACTCATTCGTTCGACTCCACTAGCTCGCTAGCCGATTGTTCTGTGGTGCGATGCAGTTCGCCGGCAAAATTGAAGTTACTGATAGTGACCGAGCCCGGGCCTTTGATCTGCGGCACGGCGCCTGAGCAATAAACTTCGCCCTCGGCGCGATAACGGACTTCTGTAGAATCAGACTCAACGAGAACCTGTTTTAAGTCTGTCCAGCAACGACCGGTGCCCTGAGTGCCGAAAAACGTACCATTGCTTTGATCTACAATTGTCAGGTTCGTCTCCAAGCCCTTTTGGGTTGTATTTTCTTCAACATTTTCCATGCCGATGACGAAAACGAGCGTGCTGCTTTCGCTATCTGCCAGTGTCTGCTCAACAACCAATGCAATTCTAGATCGACCGTTTAATGCATTTAATTTTCCTGCGCATTGGAGTTGATCCCCATGCAAATCAAATGCCATATTGATAGACCCATATAATTTCGCAGTGATGTATCCGGGGCTGTCTAGCGTGCAAGGCTTCAATTCATCACCAGTAGTCAGTGGTGATGAAGTACCTGCACCTGCTGCCACTGACGCATCCGGAATAGATTGCACAAACGGCCATGCTGCAAGTCCGGCAACCGTAATGATGCCAATAATGATGACGAGTTGTCGTAACACGCGGTAATAGACTCCGGGATATATTTAGTGTGTTTGCATTCTATACATAACCGACCGGACTGCGATACGAATCAAAGAAAAATCATCTGGGATAGTTGAAGCTAGCCGCATGTCATTTGTTGCCAGACTGTTTCTGTCTGCTTGTTATTGCATGCCAACTGGAAAACTGTGATGTGCCCCTCACTTCGCCCCGGCGTCTAATGGCCATTTTTTGGAAACGTTGCTGCGCAACAGTTCTGCCCGTTTTAAGGCATCCGGAAAGCGCTTGAAAATCATCAAACTGTGACGTATCCGTTGGCGTTCATCGGCTTTCAGGCGGTACTCTGGCTACCTAGAAATTCTGTGAATCATACTATTTGCGGATTTGGTATTAACCTAATTTGAGAGCAATTCAGACGTATGGAATTCGGCACAACAATCGAGCAAGGTCTTAACTCGCTATATTCGGAGCAGCTAAAAAAGGGTTTCGGGCGCCTGCGTTTTATGGATTTTCTTGAGCCTGAGTTCATTAGCTACTACCTTGAACAGAACTTCCAGAAATCTCGCTTAGTTGTCGGGTTCTCATTGATGGTTGTGTTGTTGGTTACCGTTATTGCAAACATGTCTGGTTCGGATCCGATCTTTTCGATGGGTTCGCTTGGTCTGTTTGTGATGGCCCCTGTTCTGCTATTTACGCTTATCTTTTCTTACACCGATCAACGTAACATCTATAAAGTTTTGGTTATTGCCAGTGCTCTGGTTGTTGGTGTTGCCGGCACCATGGTCAATTTGCAGGCCAGTGTTGCAGGGATGTCCTATTACTTTGCCGCCCAGACCGGTTGGATATTTATTATCTGGTTAGTTTTCGGTATGCAATTCCGCGTTGCCGCTCGCTCTGCTTTGGTGGTAACGATTACCTATATTGTTTCTGCGGTGATGATGGAGTTGCCGCTCAATCAATTGTTGTTCGAGGGCTTTATGCTAGCGGCAGTTAACCTTGCTGGCAGCTATAGCTGCTATCAGCTTGAATACAGTGCCCGCAGGACTTTCCTGGAGTCCAAATTACTTGAAGAGCTTGCGGGTAGAGACGGACTAACGGGCTTGTATAACCGTCGTAGCTTCGATCAATACAGCAAACGCGTTTGGCGTCAGTCGCGTCGCGAGCGCGATCAGTTAACGATTATGATGATCGATATCGATCGGTTTAAAGATTACAACGACTTGTACGGCCATCAGGCAGGTGATGATGCGCTTAAGCAAGTTGCTTCAGTGATTGCTGAGGGCGTGCAGCGTCCCTTGGATATGGCCGCCCGTTTTGGCGGTGAAGAGTTTTCACTTATTCTCTATGGCCCTGCCAACAGCTACGGTCACGATCTTCCTGAGCGCATTCGTAAGCGTGTTGAAAGCATGAATATTGTTAATGAGGGCGCACCTGAAACAGGATTCCTGACAGTAAGTATTGGTGTTGCGATTATTCATCCAGGCGCCACCCGCAGTCTTGCTGGCTCTATTCAGATGGCGGATGAGGCCTTGTATGAGGCTAAGGGCAGTGGTCGCAACCGTGTCGTTGTCGGTGAATCGGGTAACACCAATGTCCAGACCGGTCAGTTTCGCGTCCGGAAAACGGCTTAAGCTTTAGCCCGTTTGGGTGTCCGCTTTACCACCTACCATTTGCCTGTATTTGGCATGGAGGCCCATGGTTCCTGAGACTCCAGCGCCTTGCCTTTTTGCAGCAATTCGATCGAGATGTTATCCGGCGACCGGATAAACGCCATGTAACCATCGCGCGGCGGGCGGTTGATTGTGACGCCACCTGACATCAGTTTTTCGCAGACCGCGTAGATATCATCAACCTCATAGGCGAGATGGCCAAAGTTCCGGCCTTCCGGGTACGGGTTGGTCGCCGCTTCAGGGTCCCAGTTATAGGTGAGCTCTACGCATGCACTTTCGTCCCCAGGTGGCGCTAGAAAGATGAGTGTGAAACGCCCCTGTTCACTATCGATGCGCCGAAGTTCTATTAGTCCGAGTTTGTTGCAATAGAAATCTAATGATGAATCAATATCACTGACTCTGACCATGGTGTGCAGGTATTTCATAGTTTGTCCCGGTGTCTTTTTTGACTATCTGCAGATGCTTGCTAGTGTAGCCTGTAATCCAACGACGGCAATGACTGCAACAGGCATTAATGATGCAACACATTACAACAGTGATTCTTGATTTAGATGACACGCTTTGGGACCTGCCAGCTGTCATTACTCACGCCGAGAATACGATCTATGCGTGGTTTGCTGCGAATTATCCAAAGGTAACGCAGCAATTTTCTACAGCACAGCTGCGGCAGTTGCGTGTTGATGTGGCGCTTGAGTTTCCTGAGATGGGCCACGATCTTATGTTTTTGCGTGAGCAGACCTATCTTAAGGTGGCCGCCATCTGCGGCTATCCGGAATCTTTGTGTGCAGAGGCATTTGCCGTATTTCAGACGGCGCGCAATGAAGTGACCCTATTTGATGATGTTGAGCCGGTGCTCAGTATTCTTTCCGGAACACACCGGATGGTTGCTTTAAGTAATGGTAATGCGGATTTGCATGAGGTCGGCCTGGCAGGATACTTTTCTGCTATCTACTCTGCGCGCGATATGGGCTGCGCGAAGCCGGATCCTGGCATTTTCTATGCTGTATGTGGGCGCCTCGATGTTCAGCCAGCAGAGGTATTACATGTCGGTGACGATCCGTATAACGATATTCATGCACCACGACAGATTGGTATGAATGCCGTCTGGGTAAATCGACGTGCACAGCTCTGGCCGGATGATATTCCGCCACCGGAATTTGAAATTTCGGACTTGGTGCAGCTTGGGAGTATGCTCAGACGATGATAGGAGGAAATAAGACCATTATTTTCGTGCCGGGGATCCGCCCAAAGCCCCCCGCTAAAGACCATCAGGAGGCCTTGTGGCGCTGCCTGACAGAAGGGGTGCGGCAGATTAGGCCTGCAGTTGCAGATTCGATGCGACAGAACCCCGGAGCCTTCAACGTTGTGCCGTGGAGTTTCGAGTTTTATCGGATACATGGCGATATCGAACCCGATCAGCCGGCAATTAATGCGCTGCTGCAAAAGGGCCAGCATGATAGCGCCGATATCGAGGATGCCAGTTCTCTGTCGCGTCGGCTGCATCGTTGGCTGTACTCTGTCGCTGATTCCCTGCCGTTTGTTGGTCGTCTCTTTGCACCTGAGTCGTTGCAGTTACGGCTGCGTGAAATCGGACGGTACTTTAATAATTCCGATCTGGTCGCCGACCGAATTCGCTTAATGGTAAAGGCCTCATTGTTGCAGGCATGGCAGGAAAATAAAAAAGTTATGTTGATCGGACATAGTTTTGGCTCTGTTATTGCTTACGACGCCCTATGGGAGCTTGGTCATCAGGATGCTGTTGAGAACATCCTCGATACATTTGTAACTATGGGCAGTCCGATGGGTTTGCGTTACGTTCAGCGTGAACTAAAGGGCTCTGGGTTAAAAGGCCCGAAGCATTACCCGATTAATATCCGGCGCTGGCGGAATATTGCTGCGGTTGGTGAAATTACCGCACACCATCCGGCGCTCCGTGAAATGCAGCAGACGATGGCGGCAGACGGTTGGCTGGATGAGATCAGCAACCACGATGAGGCTGTCAACTTCTTCCGTGGTCCGGACGGACTCAATGTGCACAAGTGCTACGGCTATTTTTATAACCAAGAGACGGCGCGTATCGTTGCAGACTGGTGGGAAAGCTAGCTTCCCGGGGTAATAATGAGGTCGATGCGCCGGTTTTTAGCTCGGCCGGTAGCCGATGTGTTTAGCGCTATAGGGCGCGACGAACCAAAGCCTGCAGAGCTTAAGCGCCATGCTTCAATGCGCATATCTTTAATCATATGGCGCATGACGGTGTTGGCGCGTTCTTCTGAAAGACGGTTGTTAAGTTGCGCCGGACCGCTCGCGTCGGTATGACCTTCGACTAGAATTGCTGAGCCAGGAAAAATCTCTACGGCCTTCTCTACTTTGTTCAGAAGCTCAATCGCATTCTCGTTGAGTTTGCTGGAGCCGCTTGCAAACTGAATGCTCGTTAGGCGAAGGATAATATTATTTCCTTTGCGCAGGATATTTGCTTCAGCGGGAGTGAAGAGCTGCTCTACCTGCATGAGCCTTTCGGCATCGCGCGCCCGAACCTGCTGCATTCTGATTAGCTGATCTCTTTCGGCCAGAGTCCCGCCTAGTTTTTTATCTGCAATCCGCAGTTCATCTTCCAGATTGCTCGTGTACGCCCGACTTTCACTTAGCAGCAACTGAAGGTTCGAAATGCTTTGTTGGGATTCGTTGACGTAGGCGGCCAGTTCCATGGCTCTGGCATCCCAGTTATCCAGGGGGTCGTAGCGGAGGCCCGCGGCCTCGTTGATGGCATCCATTCTGGCTTCCCACTGCAAGAGGAGTTGCTCTGTAGTGAGTTCTTTATTGCGCAGCTGCGAAGCCGCAATCGTGAGTTGGGTTGCGTGCTTGAACTCCCGTTCAGCCTGTGCCGCAATCTGCTCAGCTTCTGCAGTGTTGTAGCGGTCATTCCGCATGGTCAGCGCCGCTGATTGCAGAAGCGCTTCAGCCGCCGCATAAGTGTCGGGCGCGTATTTTTCGGCCTCCCCGACGGCTGCGAGCGATTCCGCACCGCGAGCCCGTATTAACAGGTTGGCGGTTAGTGCATTGAGTTCGGCGCCATCGTAGAGCGCAATGACGGCAGCGCTTTCGCTTTGCAGCTTATTCTGATTCGTTGCTTTGTCGCGCTCAATACCGCTCGCGAGCTTGCGTAAAGATTTTTCCGCACGTTGCCACTCATCAGGAGTAAGAGCTGCAGCATCAGCCGTCAGAGCTTTTTCCCGAGCGTCGAGCGCAGGCTGCAACACAGGCTTCGTGACTATGCTCTTGTCATTGGCTGTGCTGATTTTGTTGTATGTTTCGCCCGTTAGTTTTGCAATACGGTCGCTGTCCTGACCGGCTCGAATAGCTTTTTCGGTGCGCTGGTAGCTTTTATCTGCGGCAGTCCATGCTTGTGGTGCGAGGATATCGACATTGTTATTGAGTGCTTCCTGGTACTGCGTATCTAGCGCTGTTTGCGCTACGAGCGGGCCGGGCATGCTGCACAGCAGTCCAAAGAAGACAGCCAGCAAGAGCGGAGCTCGGATGAGGGGCTGACAAAAGAGATGATTTTGCATAACGCTGAACCTGATCAATGTATCTCGTGGCTGGAAGTCTCCAGCCCCTTGTTCTGAGTATTTTGTGACATATCTCACACATTTGCACATGCGCCGAAATGCTTTTTGAAATGTGCAACTGGTCACAGTAATCGTTTCCGGCGAAGCCTAAGGTTACATCCATGGCTACAAAATACTACACACGATTTCTGATGCAGAAGGGCGCCGAAGGCGCTACTGATGAATACAGCGGTGTTGTAGAGCTGCAGGTTACTGCGCAGCAGCTACTTGAAACTAATGAGATTGAAGCAATTCTGGCAAAGAGCTTTAATCTTGATCGGGAACAGGTTGAAGTCCTGAACTGGTCGCGATTGCATTAAGCGCATTCATTCTGAAGCCTGCCAGGGCTCCGGATGTAACATTCCCCTGTATTGCCCGACTCTATGGTCGGGCTTTTTTTTACCTCATTTTTGCCTCATTCGTGCTGACCGTGAGAAGATTCCGGTCTTTCCCCCTTCAAGATTGGATTTCGGGCTTTTGGATACAGATAAAAATAAGGTGGGTAGTGGTATCAAATACCGCACCCCGCAGGGTTTTAGCGCCGTAAAGAACGGCGTTAAACAGCCTGCCCGGATCCCTGAGCCGGCGCAGCGTACGCGCAAACCCGAATGGCTGAAGGCTGAACTACCTTCGGGCAAGGGGTTTGCCAATCTGCGCCGCAACGTTCGTGAGCATGCTTTGAGTACTGTATGCGAGGAGTCGTTTTGCCCGAACATTGGTGAGTGCTGGAATAACGGCACTGCAACAATCATGTTGATGGGCAGCGTTTGTACCCGTGCCTGTAAATTCTGTGCGGTCGACACCGGCAACCCGAATGGTTGGTTGGATAAGAACGAGCCAAAGAATACTGCCAATTCGGTTGAGTTGATGGGGCTTCGTTATATTGTTCTGACATCGGTGGATCGTGATGATCTGGCTGACGGCGGTGCCCAGCATTACGCCGACTGTATTAAAGCCATCAAGCAAACTACGCCGAAGACAGCGGTAGAGGCATTGACGCCGGATTTCTCGGGTAACGAGGCTGACGTATTAACCGTGGTGTCATCTGGGCTGGATGTTTTCGCGCAAAACATTGAGACTGTTGAGCGCCTGACATCGAGGGTGCGTGATCCCCGGGCAGGCTATCAACGCACGCTTGATGTATTGAAGCTCGCGAAGAGCCATCACCCTGAAGTACTTACGAAGACCAGTTTAATGTTGGGTCTTGGTGAAACAACAGATGAAATTGTCGCGACGATGGATGATCTGCGTGCCCATAACGTCGATATTCTAACGATGGGGCAGTATTTGCAGCCCACGGCACATCACTTGCCGGTAGAGCGCTATGTGAACCCCGATGAATTCCGTGATTTGCGGACTATCGGCCTCGAAAAAGGTTTTATGGAAGTTGTAGCAGGACCGCTGGTACGTTCCAGTTATCGTGCCGACAGAGTTTTTGACCGCAACAATGCAGGTTTGGAGTAGCAGGCCCTTGAATGACAGAGGGTTTGCCGGAGCAATTGAATGATTGAGTTTTTGTTTGAATATGGTTTGTTTTTCCTGAAGGTGCTGACCTTCGTGGTAGCAATAGTTGTAATACTGGTAACTATCACTGGTCTATCTAGTCGAGAAGGTGTTCAGCATGATCTGTCCATCGACAGCCTGAACGATAAGTATCGTGATATGCGCGATATTTTGCGTCAGGCAGTGTTGAGTAAACACGAGTGGAAGGTTATCTCTAAAGAACAGAAGAAGGCCAAGAAGAAGGAAGATAAAGATGCGCCTGAAGGTGAAGAGGCCCGCAAGCGAATTTATGTAATTAACTTTGTTGCCGATTTGCGTGCATCAGCTACCGATTCCTTACGGGAAGAAGTTAGTGCCGTGTTATCTGTTGCTCGTCCGGTTGATGAGGTGGTTATTTGTATTGAGAATCCGGGCGGCACGGTCCATGACCATGGCTTTGCGGCATCTCAACTGCAGCGTATTCGCAGTAAGGAAATTCCTCTTGTCGTAATTGTCGACAAAGTAGCTGCCAGTGGTGGCTATCTTATGGCTTGCGTTGCGAATCGCATTATTGCGGCACCTTTTGCCATTGTCGGTTCGGTGGGTGTGATTGCTCAGGTCCCGAATTTCAATCGGGCTTTGGAATCACATGGCGTCGATTATGAGCAAGTAACCGCCGGTAAGTACAAACGCACGGTAACGATGTTCGGTAAGAACACCGATGAAGACCGCGCCAAATTAAAAGAAGAGCTTGAGGAAGTTCATCATCTCTTTAAGTCTATGGTCGCTGGCTATCGCCCCGATATGGATATCGATAGTATTGCAACCGGTGAGCATTGGTATGGCACTCAGGCAATAGAGATGGGCTTGGTTGATGAGCTGGGTTCTAGTGACGATTACCTGATGTCTGCAACAGAAGAAGCTGACCTCTATGGAGTTACATACAAGGGTAAGCAGACCTTGCTGCAGAAGATTCAGGAGTCTATGGCTGTCATCGGCAGTTCGGCCGCTGACTGGGTAGCTGATCGCAATGTGCGAAGCCGGTTCGACCGGTAAACGCCCCTAGCTCGATAACGTTTAAGCTTATATTGCAACGTATGTATTGGTTTTTCGGGAGTTTCAACATGCTTCATATCGCACGCAGAGCCGCTGGCTTTCTATCACTTAGAGTCTTAGTGATGGCTGGAATAATGGCGTCTGTGCTTATGACGCCTGCCTGTGTGTCCCGTGGCGATGTTGAATCGATGTCCGCGAGCGAATTCAGCAAGATGCGTTCCACGATACCTATTAGCAACAATGTAACTCAGCGCGCCTATGTGAACTGTGTTGTGCGCGATATTGTTGCTGAATTACCCGAGCCATACCGCAGTATGAATTGGGAGGTTGAGCTCTTTGAGAATGATGCGGCAAATGCGTTCGCCATGGCTGGCGGTAAGATCGGTGTATTTACCGGCATTTTTAAAGTGGCGACAACTCAGGATCAGTTTGCCTCTGTTATTGGACATGAGATTGCCCATGTAACCGAAGACCATACAATTGAGCGGATCAATCGTGCCCAGGTTACCGGCGGCGCTATTCAAGCCACTGCGATAGTAGTGGGCGACCAACTTGGTATTGGTACGCAGAGTGCGCAATCATTACTCGACGGTGCTGCTCAGCTTGGCATGCTCTTGCCATTTGGTCGGAAGCAGGAAAGTGAGGCAGATTTAGTGGGCCTGACCTACATGGCATCGGCGGGGTTTGACCCCCGTGCGAGCATTCAGCTTTGGAAGAATATGGCGGATGCGAATGCAGGCGCTCCACCTGAGTTTTTGTCTACCCACCCTTCTTCAGATACCCGCATAAGTGATTTGATTGGTGAGATGCCTGAAGCTTTACCGCTCTATAATCAGGCAGTAGCTTCCGGTAAAAGGCCCCGTTGCCTCCGTTAAATTTTCGCGTTCAAATAAAAAGACTAAATACCGCTGTTTATATAGTGGTGTAGCGCGAAGTTATTGTTATAATTTTTCTTTCCTAGAAGGGACTTAGCAGCGTTGTCAGACTTGACCAACACAGGTGTGTTTGTAGTTGAGGGATTGTCACGGGATCAAAGCATCCCCGTGCATAGAGCAGCCGTCACTGCATTTGTTGGCCCCGCGCCTCGCGGACCAGTCGACCGTCCTATTCAAATTACCGGTTACGATCAGTATCGCCGTGTCTTTGGCGCACCGGGTTGCCATAGCCGTCTCGAGCATTTGGCGCGACAGTTCTTTGCGAATGGCGGCGACAGTGTTTGGATTGTGCGCATTACCGGTTCTTCACGTTGCAACTATATACAGATACCTAGTCCCTCAGGATCTTTGGTATTGCATGCGCTTAATCCTGGTCCGCTTGAATATCTGCGCGCATCAGTTGATTTCGATGGTATTTCTGCTCATGAGCCGGGCTGCTTTAATCTGGTTATTCAGCGCTTAAGGTCGATCTCTGAACCGTTGGTAGAAGAGCAGGAAATTTATCGGAAGGTTTCGGTCAATAAAGGCGATGCTCGTTATGTTGGTTATGTGCTTGCCCCCTCACGCTTGGTAAAAGTGCCGGTAGCGGTTCCTGAGGAGGTGCCTTTCGCTACGGTTCGTGGCGATGCAATAAGAGCCATCAGTTATATCGATTGTGAAGTCGACTGGCCCCGTGATTCGATGCCCGATGATTACGATTTGATTGGTTCTGATGCCAAGTCGACCGGCTTATTTGCGCTGAATACCCTGCCGGACCTCGATTTCCTGTGTTTGTTGTCGGGTGCAGATGACGCTGATCTGGGCCCTGTAGCTTTGCTTGCTGCCGAGCGGTATTGCAATGCCCGGCAGACTTTGATGATGGTCGATCCACCCGTTGCCTGGAAGACCACGATGGACGTTATCGCTAGTCAGGGTTCGGCGCGGCTGAGCAGTGAAAATGTCATGAGTTATTTCCCGCTGCTGCGCATCCGCAGTGAAACGGGTGAAGTAATTCGGGTGTCTGCTATGGGCGCAATTGCCGGTGGTCTCGTGACAGGGCACCGTGGCGTTGCAACCGGCCGCGACCCAAATGCGGTGACTATTCGCGGACGCTATCGTCCGGCAGTTGATGTGACTGGCGAACAGTCCGCCTTGTTGGCGCGTTTTGGAATCAACAGTTTGATGCCGGCAAGTCGTTTGCAAATGAAGTTCTGTGGCAACGTTACTATGGCGCGTACGGGCGGACTAACCGGCGAATGGAAAGCACTGACGCATCGTCGGGAAGGGCTGTTTGTTGTGGGTAGTATTCGCAAGAGCACCACCTGGGCCGGTCGCGAAGAAAGCACGCCAGAGCTGTGGGCTGAAATTAGTGAGCAGGTTCGAGAGTTCTTGTCTAAACTACGTGCTGAAGGACGTCTTGCAGGTGAGCTTGATGATGAGGCGTTTTATATTAAGTGCGATGCCGCCACTAACAATGGTGCCACAGGCAAGCATGGCGATGTGACCCTGTTGGCCGGGTTCGCATTTAATGAACCTAACGAATTTACGACGTTTAAGTTTCATCGCTCGGGTGAACAGTGTGATATCACCGAGCTTGGGTGGCAACATGGAAACACGCGCTATAACTAAGCGCTCCGTTTGCCACGACACTCCACACGCAATCTATAGGGTGAATAATATGCGAATTATCTTTCTGGCCGTTTTGTTGTCATTAATCTCTGCCTGCGGCACTACTCCAAAAACCGAGTCGGCAGCGGCAGAACCTTCGAAGCTGGAGCTCGTTATCGCCGGTGCGCAAAGACCTGAGGCTGAAGTTCAGCGTGATGTTTATCGTCATCCGCAAGAGACCCTCGAGTTTTTCGGTCTTACTCCTGAATTAAGCGTAGTTGAGTTGTGGCCTGGTGGTGGTTGGTATACCAAGATTATTGCGCCGGTCGTCCGGGGTGAAGGCAAGTACTATGCCGCTCATGTAGACCCGAGTTCACCTGTCAAGATGCTACGCCTCAGTGCTGAAAAGTATCAGGCGTTGCTCGACTCTAATCCTGAGTTGTATGACGAAGTAGAGATGACGGTATTGATGCCACCAGCACAGCTGGAGATTGCACCTGCTGGCAGCGTCGATTTAGTGGTCTCATTTCGCTCTATCCATAACTGGATGGGGTTCGCTATGCAGGATGATGTGATGAAGGCGGTCTATGACGCACTGAAACCGGGTGGCGTTTTTGGCGTTGTAGAGCATCGTGGTATTGCGGGACAGCCTCAGGACGCGAAGGCATCAACAGGTTACGTCACGGTTGCTGCGATGGTTGAAATGGCTGAAAAGGCCGGCCTGAAGCTGGAGTCTTCATCAGAAATTAATGCGAATCCGGCGGACACCAAAGATCATCCGTCCGGGGTATGGACTTTGCCACCGCGTTTAAAGCTGGGTGAAGAAGATAAGCAGAAGTACCTTGATATTGGTGAGAGCGACCGTTTTACTCTGCGTTTCGTTAAACCAGCGGAGTAGTTAGCTGCTTGTTGCCGGCCAGGTGCCCGCAAGAAAAACCTGATAGGCAGGATTGTCGGTTTCATCCCAGTAAGGGTAAGCGAGTGCCTGCAGGTGCCCGATGAAGGCATCTTTGTCTTCCGGTGGCACCTGAATGCCGGTTAATACCCGGCCGTAATCTGCGCCATGGTTACGGTAGTGAAACAGACTGATATTCCAGCGACTGCCAATTTCTTTTAAAAAATCGAGCAAGGCACCAGGACGCTCGGGGAATACGAAGCGCAGTAGGTGCTCATCTTTGAGACCCGGCGCCAGTCCACCGACCATGTGCCGCATATGCACTTTTGCCGCCTCGTTATCTGACATATTGATAACCCGATAGTCGGCTTGCCTCAGTTTTCCAATGAGTTCTTCAACTTCATTGCCTTGCCCGCTGGTTTCGAGACCGACAAAAATTTTTGCCGCTTTCTGATCACCTAAGCGGTAGTTGAATTCAGTTATATTGCGCCGACCGATTGCGTTGCAAAAGTCTAAAAATGCCCCTTGTCTCTCTGGAATCTCAACAGCCAGTAATGCTTCTCGTTGTTCGCCGATGGCTGCCCGCTCGGCAATATGTCGCAAGCGATAGAAGTTGATGTTAGAGCCGCTATTGATAGCAACCAGATTTTTTCCGCTGACAGTGGTGGCGTATTTTTTTGCTCCGGCAACAGCTAAGGCACCGGCCGGTTCTACTATCGTGCGGGTGTCTTCAAAGATGTCTTTGATCGCTGCGCAGGTCTCATCGGTATCGACAGTGATGATGTCATCTACCAATGCCTTGCAGATCTTGAAGGTTTCATCACCGACGCGCTTAACAGCTACGCCATCGGCGAATATCCCGACCTGATCGAGGGTGACAATCTGGCCGGCATCAAGCGAAGCCTTCATTGATGCGCTGTCCACCGGTTCCACGCCGATTACTTTTATGTCCGGGCATTCACTCTTTACCCATGATGCGATACCGGCAATGAGTCCGCCGCCTCCGACGGGTACGAAAATGGCATCCGGTCGTTGGCTTGAGTTGTTAGCGGCTTGCTCAAGTATTTCACGACCAATAGTGCCCTGGCCTGCAATGACATCGGGGTCATCAAACGGATGAATGAAACATAGGTCTTTTTCTTTGCTTAGCTCTAGCGCATGCGCATAGGCATCGTCATAGGTTCCGCCATAGATAATGACCTCACCACCCAGACTTCTGACTGCCTCAACCTTAATGTCAGCGGTTGTTTCGGGCATAACCATCGTCGTTTTTACACCCAGTTTGGCACCAGCCAACGCTACGCCCTGAGCATGATTTCCTGCAGAGCTGCAGATTACGCCACGTGCCCTTTCGGCATCGCTTAAGCTGCTAAGCCGACTGAATGCGCCCCGCAGTTTGAATGAGAATATCGGCTGCAAATCTTCACGCTTCAACCAGAAAGAATTGCCATGTTTCTCTGATAGCTTGCGGGCGAACTCCAATGGAGTTCGTTCGGCAACCTCATAGACGTCGCTCGCCAAAATTTTATCGCGGTAATTAGTGCTCATGTGGGATGTGTTGTTCTACTTAGCGCTATGCGGACTGCGTGAGCAGTTACTCTAACAGGTCGGATGTGGTTGTCAGAAACTGTTCTGCCTTGTAGGTAGGTAGGGTGTAGACCCAGCCCGATAATTTTTCCTGCAGCTTTTGCGCTTCGCCGTCGTCCGACAGGCCAGCGGGGCCGGTAATATCCAAGCTGAAGAACTGACCTTCATTGTTACTCCAGGTATTGCTGGTAATGAGCATTCCTTCGCGAGTCAGAAATTTACCGATCGTTACTTCTGTGGGCGGCTTGTTGCCAGCAATTACAGGTTGCACCGACTCAAAACGTAAACCGGAAAGAATCCCCGCGATCTTATTGGGGTTTGCAGCGGCGGGTCTAGCAACGGTTGATTGGATCAGTTGGAATTCGGGTATATCAGCATTAGGTTTGATTAACTCGACCCGGGTTTCATCTGGATGAATGATAGTGATAGCAACGAGTTCTGCCGCTGCAATGTCCAGCAATTCACGATTCAGCCAGTCTACGTTGTCGCCTGGAATCTCCAGCGAAGTGTCAATTAGCCAGCTCTGTGCCTCACCCTTTATCCGGGCAAACTGCCCGGTGCTTGTTTTGTCGCCCAGAATAATTGCTGCCGAAAACGCAGGTAAATTTTGGCCGCTAGTGGCCACTGCGGATAGGTCTAGCTCAAAGCCGCGCGCATCCTTTAGTGCGATGTCCTGTACGCCCAGACGAGCATAGCGCTCTGCATTCGTCGTTTTTGCTTCAATGATTTTGCTCTCGGCAAGCTGGCGTAGTGTGCTGTTAATCAATATCGCATTAGCTTTATAGCCTGAGCCAAGCGCAATCCATGTGCCATTAGTATTGCTCAGGCGGGCAACGATATTTCCGCCGGCGGTGGTAATTGTAATTGCGTTGATCTGCTCTAGGACAGGCGAGAGCCCGGGCAATGCAGGCGCCTGCTGTGGGCCGCTGCTGTTCTGTTGGCCGACAAAGAGGGATGCTCCTGCCAATAAGGCCAATGCGGCAACCAAAACATAGAGTGTTCGGCGATCCATACTAACGGCGTGTCCGCTGTCGTCGAATAACTAAGAAAATTCCAAGAATACTTATCAGTATGGGCATGAGACCAATATTCACTGCCTTCAATAGGGTGCCGAGGTCTCTTATGCCCTTATCAAGGTTGTGCTGGACTGATCGCAACTCTTTGCGGATCCGCAATCGCTTTTCGGCAAATCGCTCAATTTCAACTTCCTGATCTGCATTAAGTGCCTCGCTCGCAAAATCATCTCTTGCGATTTGCAGTTCTGATAATCGTTGTTCGGTTTCTGCAAGTTCATCCTCGAGTTCCTGACCTTTGAACCTGAACTCCTTTTCTGCCTCGCGGCGAAGTTCTGCAACTTTCGTAAATGGGCGGCTGTAGCTGGCCCGGCCCCGCATTCCGATTAAGTCGTTGCTGCCACTCAGGTTGTCGAGAATATTGATAATGAAATCTGCATTACCTGCAAAGGGTGTTAGTACGGTTTGGTCAAAGTAGTCCTGTCTTTGCACCCAGTAGCGATCGGTAAGTATGTCTGTATCTGCAATAACGACTGCATTTATCGGCTGCTCGGGCTTATTGATGTGAGCGTTGTTCTGCTTCGGAAATGCACTTTCCGGGCGCCCGGAAAGACGTGCTGCGATCACAAGTTCCTTGCCTGCTGGCTTGTAGACTGAACGCAGTTGCTCGGGGCTGCGCATTTGAACTATCTGAGCGGTAGTAAGGCTTGCAGCAGCTTTGCTTGTGTGCAGCAAAGTCTCTAGGGTCATGCCGGCTTGAGGGTTGGGCTCTAGAAAACCGCTAAATCCGAGATTTATGATGTCTATATCGCTGCTGACAACATCGGATTGGCTGAGCCCTCGTTGATCGATACCCAACAGTGCAAGATGGCGGGTTGTGGGCTGATTGTCACCGCCAACAGTTAGAGCATATTGGTCATCAACGGCAAACAGATTGTTGCTGAACTTTACACCCCACTGCTCTAGCAGTGGAAATTCCGATGCTCGATTGGAGCCAGTCGGGTCATATGCCGCGTTGTCAGCTTCTGCGAACGGGTCGACAAATACTAATAGCTGCCCGCCGGCAAAGACGAATTGTTCGATCGCGTATTGAGCGGCATCACTCAGGTTTTTAGGGTGTATCAGAACGAGCGTGCTTATTTCGGTATCGAGATTTAACTCATCACCTATGGTATCTGTCGTCAGTTCACGAATTTCAAATAGTGTTTCAATTTGACTGATAACAGCCCACGGTGGATTTGGCTGTCCGATAGCTGGGTCATAAGCGCCGCGGACTGGCAAAGAACTCAGCAGGCCCACTAATGGTTTTTCCTCTCTGCTTAAGCCGTAGACCAATTGTGCAAGATCGTATTCTAGAAAAGTCTCTCGTGATAAGTCGAGAAAGCTGATGACCGCTTCGCCATCTGTCGCATTACTGCCGGCAAGACCGAAGTACACAGGATCAGGACCGCTGAGGTAGATTGAACCGAGCCCCTGAGCCTGCGCAGCATCTTCTGCTTCGGAGAATGCCATGGGGTCAATAAGCTGCAGGCGGATGTTGCCGTTAGCGCGTCTCTCGAACTCGCGTAACATCTCTTCTACACGTGCTGCGTAGCCACGTAAAAGCTGGTCATCGCCGGCCGCTGTGGCCGAATAGAACAAGCGGAGGCTGATTGGCTCTTCTAGTGAGCCAAGGATGTTGATGGTGCCCTCTGACAGCGTGTATAGCTGATTTTCAGTCAGGTCTATACGGAACCCCTTTAGCAGAGTGCTGCTGAGAGATACGCTCACGATGAAGATCAGGGCAAGCGTTACCAAACCGCTACGATCGGTCAGTTTTCGGGTTTGAGCGTGATTATCCTGTTTCACTAATCCGCCTTCTTCAGATCAAGCACAATAGTTGTGGCATAGAGCCAGCAGATTATTACCAGTAAGAAATAGCTAAGATCTGATAGCTCAATGACACCTTTGCTCAGATTCATGAAGTGGGTCAGAAGGCTCAAGTTTGCTATGGCATTAACGAGTAAGTCCGGAGCCCACACACTAAAGAAATCCAGAACCATAGGTGCGCCTGCAAGCAGCATGATGAGACAGATGACGATAGTAATGATAAAGGCGACAACCTGATTGCGGTTCGCAGCTGAGATGCAGCAACCAATCGCAAGAAATCCACCGGCCATCAGAACGCTGGCCAAATAAGCGGTGACTATGGCACCGTTATCGGGCGTGCCCAGATAGTTTACGGTTAGCCATATTGGGAATGTCAGCGCTACTGCGAGCGAGATGAACGCCCATGCGGCGACAAACTTTCCTAGCACTGCCTGCCAGAGGGTAACGGGCAGTGTCATGAGTAGTTCGATGCTTCCGGTCTTGCGTTCTTCTGACCATATACGCATGGATATCGCAGGTACCAATAGAAGATATAGCCACGGGTGAAAGCCAAAAAATGGCGCAAGATCCGCTTGCTCCCGTTCGTAGAATCCACCCGGATAAAATGTCAAAATGCCGTTTAATATCAAAAAGAGTACGACAGGCACAAGTATGTTGACCTTCATCATTTTTCTTTTTAATGTGTTATCTCGTGGTAATCAGATTCATCTCCCGCAGCGATTTCACCCCGTTTTCCCAGGGCCCGCCGGCTCCCCATAAATAATACGTAAAATACATGGTGCTCTTCT
>RCNB010000300.1_pt1 | contig 34003 bp, 28 predicted proteins | sample 2041321 | NCBI WGS metagenome assembly RCNB01 (sample SAMN09708232, study PRJNA481090) | Marine sediment metagenome, whole genome shotgun sequencing project.
AACGGAAAAATTCTTGCCGGTCCTTTATATGATAAAGCCGGAGTTCTTGTCGCTGAAATAGATCTTGAAGAAATTAAGTTGAACAAACTCGATTTTGATGTAATTGGTCATTACGCCAGAAATGATATTTTTGAATATGATGCAAAAGACCAGCCTGAAACCAAAAAGGAGTAAAATATATTCCATAATAAATTAGACTTAAGTTAATAGAAATGAAAGCTATAAATTTAAAACAGAAACATGCCGCATTTAGTAAAACATGGCACCCGCATCAAATAGCGCAGGTAGATGATATGCAGGTAATCCTGGCAAAGATTCAGGGAGAGTTTGTATGGCATTCACATGAAAATGAGGATGAACTATTTCAGGTGTTAAAGGGCACCTTATATATGCAATTCAGAGACCGGACAGAGGTTGTGAAAGAAGGTGAAATCATAGTTATTCCAAAGGGTGTAGAACACAATCCGTCTACAAAAAACAATGAAGAAGTACATTTATTGCTCTTCGAGAAGTTGACTACGGCCCATACAGGAAACGTGCAGCACGCAATGACACAAACTGAATATCCTAATATTTAAAAAAGAATGAAAATTCTCCACTTAGACAATAACCACCCTTTGCTCATAAAGGAATTCAACGCTCTCGGTTTTGAGAATGTTGAAGAATATACTGCGCCCAAATCTGAGGTTGAAAAGACAATTCACCTCTATGACGGGCTTATTATCAGAAGTAGATTTACCATAGATCAAACCTTTTTGGACAAAGCTCAAAATCTAAAATTTATTGGAAGACTTGGGTCTGGTTTGGAAAATATCGACATGGATTATGCCTGGGATAAAGGAATTTTTTTGGCGGCTGCACCCGAAGGTAATCGCAATGCTGTTGGGGAACATGCCCTGGGATTATTATTGGCCCTTTTTAATAATCTAACTAAAGCCAACCGTGAAATAAAAACAGGTATATGGGACAGGGAAGGAAACCGGGGCATAGAACTTGATGGCAAAACTGTTGGTATTATCGGCTATGGTAATACGGGAAAAGCCTTTGCTAAAAAACTCAGTGGTTTTGATGTTGAAGTAATTTGCTATGATATTATTGGGGGCGTATCTGATGAAAATGCCAGGCAGGTAGGGATCATGGAATTGGAGCAAAAATCAGACGTAATAAGCCTGCATGTTCCTCAAACGCCCGAAACCCTGGGAATGATTAATACTGAATTTATCAATGTGTTTCAAAAGCCTTTTTGGTTGCTAAATACAGCAAGAGGAAAATGCGTAGTGACCGAAGACCTGGTTACAGCTTTAAAATCCGGGAAAATTTTAGGCGCTGGATTAGACGTTCTGGAATATGAAAAAACTTCTTTTGAAGACATGTTTACTCAGCATGAACTCCCGGAGGCCTTTCAATATCTAATTGATGCCTATAACGTTATTCTCTCTCCCCACGTTGCCGGGTGGACCATTGAAAGCAAGGAGAAATTAGCACAGACTATTGTAGACAAAATCAAGTCCAGATTTTGTTAGATTTAAGGAGTGAAGAAAACTATTAATTATATGAAAAAGATAAGCATTCGGGTTCTAATAGTTCTGGGAATACTATTCCTGATTATGAAGGGGCTGGAGTGGAGGATTGAATCGAAATTCGAAGCTAGGTTAAATTCAAATCCTGATAGAGCTTACAACATTACGTATTCTGATTTTGATTTAGACACCTTTTTTAAAGGGGTTACTTTAGACGAAGTCCGTATTGAACCTTTAAATCCTGGAAACGGAACCATAATTACAGGACATGTAGATTACGCTACCATTAATGGAATAGTATGGAGAGAATTGTTGTTTGGCAAAAAATTAAATTTAAATGAGATTGCCTTCGAACAACCATTATTTGAAGTGACACTTAGTGCAGATACTACTAAAAATACCAGTGGAAAAGGGTTACAAGTAATGTTTGGTGATATAATATCGCGTGCGGATCTAAACAGTTTTCGCATTCAAAATGGTTCAATTATTTTAAGAGATCCTGTTTCACAAGACATAAAAGGTGAGGTAAAGCGATTAAATATACTGGCGACTGAAATAGAAACTGATTCTTTGAAATTCAAAAATCTGATACCATTTCAAGTGGGCAATTTAAATGTAGATATAGATAGTGTAACATTCAAACCAAACGAATATACAGATATTAGCTTAGGTCACTTTCATTATAACCTGATGGACAAAGAGATTTTGCTGAATGATATTTCCCTGGGCTATTCCATAGATTGGGTTGAAGTTAGTAAACGCGCGGGGGTCCAAAACGATATAATTGAGTTAAATGTAAAAGAAATTGGTATACATAAGCTTGAGCCATCAAGTAATTTTTATACGCAATTAGATATTGAAGCCCAAAAGGTTTCTGTTGACGAACTGAACATTAAACTACAAAGAAATAAGAATATTTCCAGACCTCCTGATGAAGCTAAACCTATGTTTCAAGGTATTATTAAAGCAATTCCAATGGCAATTCTTATAGACTCCGTTCAAATTTCGAATTCTTCCGTAACCTATGGTGAACTTGGAGTTAAAAAAAGTGAATCAGGATCGCTTAAAATTCAGGAAATTAATGGAAATATTACCGGGGTCACTAACATGCCTGAAGAACAAATGAATAAAGGTCAATTAGACGCTAAAATTAGTGCCAGCCTTGAAGGTAAAGCCGGAATTAATGTTGTGTTAAGTATTCCATATGATAAGGAAATATTTTCATTAGCCGTAGATGTTGGAGCAATGGATTTGACCAGCTTAAACCCAACCTTAAAACCCCTGGCTGGCGTTGAAATGGTTACTGGACAAATGAGCCGAATTCAGTTTCATATGAATGCTGGTGCGGTTCAATCCCAAAACAAACTGGTATTTGATTATAGTAACTTACATGTGAAATTGACTAGTGAAAAGAGCAAGGATAAATCTAAGAAAAAGGTGTTGCTTTCTGTAATTGCCAATACTGCCATCCGGCCAAATAATATGCCTGGCCAGGACAAATACCTTGTTGCAGAATATCAAACTAAAAGGAACGTAAATCGCTCACCAATTAATTATATTGTTCAAGGATTAATTAATGGGTTTACCAGAATTGTTCCGGGAAAAGGTATACAAAAAATGATTAATAAGGATGACAAAAAGGGTAAAAAGGGTAACTAAAAAATGAACCTCTATTATTCATTAATTTCTGCAAGTAACAAAGGATTTGCTTATATAAATATAATGTTTGCCTGTGCTTGGGAATAAATTCATAAACCGCAAGGAATTCTAAAAGTGCCATTAAAGCTCATGTCCGCAATATCCTGATAGAGCTGAACACGCTAAGAAGAACACAGGCCATCCAAATCCCTAAGGCTATGAGGATCATTTAATTAATGATTTTTCAACCGATAAAAGAAACAATTTAGTACTTTAGTATGAATTGTTTTTCTCCCCTCCTCTTTAGTTTTGGACCAACATAAAAACACCAAAACATGAAAAGCACGGTATTCAAATTTGGTGCTTACGGGTTCAATTTTACGCTACGACTACAACGAAAATAAAATAACTATGCAATCATTTGCCAAAACTCCGACACAATATATTTCCGAACTACCTGAGGACAGAAAAGAGCCCATAATTAAGTTACGTGAAACTATCTTAAAAAACCTTCCTGGGGGTTTTGAGGAAGTAATGAGCTATGGTATGATAGGCTACGTGGTGCCCCATTCTATATATCCGTCAGGATACCATTGTAATCCCGTGCTCCCTTTGCCATTTATAAATATTGCTTCACAAAAAAACTTTATAGCCCTTTATCATATGGGAATTTATAGCCAAAAAGATTTATATAACTGGTTTGTTTCGGAATATCCTAAACATGTAAAAACCAAATTAGATATGGGTAAAAGTTGTATTCGTTTTAAAAACATAGAGCATATTCCCTATTCGCTAATAGGCGAATTAGCGGCAAAAATGTCTGCTGAACAGTGGATAAATATATACGAACAGGCCTGGAAAAAATAAGCGGAAACCTATGAAAAAAGAGTTGCCGGATTAGGTGGGGTTTTTTTAAAACAAAAGATCCGGATAAGATAAAGGACTGGTATAAAAATCATTTAGGCCTTAATACAGACCAATACGGATGTGCCTTCTGGTGGAAAGACAAAGAAGGTAATGATTGTTCCACACAATGGAGCCCTTTTAAGGAAGATACCTCCTATTTTAAACCCAGTAAAAAAGAGTTTATGATGAATTTTCGGGTGGAAAATTTGGTAGAATTATTAGCCGCTTTAAAAGAGGAAGGTGTTACCATTGTCGGAGAAATTAAGAAATATGAGTATGGGAAATTTGGATGGATTCTGGATCCGGAAGGCAATAAACTAGAGCTTTGGGAACCAGTAGATAAAGCATTTTTTTGATACCAAAATAATTATTACATTTAAGAGAGTATTAACCAACACAAAATAATCATGTCAGAAGAAAATAAGGATCCCGAAGACAAAGCAGAAGGTGCCTTCGATAAAGCTAAAAATAAAGCCAAAAAATCTGCTAAGGAAGCCAAAGAGAAAGCCAAGGAATTTACTGAAGAAGCTAAGGAATCTGCTAAAGAGTTTGCAGATGAGGCCAAAGAATCTGCTAAAGAAGCCAAAGAGAAAGCCAAGGAATTTGCTGAAGAGACTAAAGAATCTGCTAAAGAATTTGCAGACGACACAAAAGAAGCTGCCAGTGATTTTGCTGAGGACGCCAAGAAAACTGCAGATGAATTTTCTGAGGGCGTGAAAGGCGTAACTGAAGCTGAAAATAAAAAAATACTGGCCGGCATATTGGGTATAGTATTAGGCGCTTTTGGAGTTCATAAGTTTATATTAGGATATCAGAAGGAAGGTTTTATCCTTTTGGGAATAACCATTGTTGGCTTCGTGCTTAGCTGCATTGGTATAGGTATATTTATGGTATGGATCAGTGGTATGATCGGATTAATAGAAGGTATTATTTACCTTACCAAGTCTGATGAGGATTTCTATAACACCTACCAGGTGGGTAAAAAGCCCTGGTTCTAAAATCTAAAAGTCAGGTTTTTTACGATCTGACTTTTTTTATTAAATCTATTATCGTAATATTGCAATATATAAATATGTAATGGGAACAACCAAAACGCAAATATTTACTGCCGAACAAAATCAATTGGCTACCATTTTAAAGGTATTGGCCAACCCCGCAAGGATTGCCATCTTACAGCATATTAGTAGTCAGAAAGACTGTATCTGTAATGATATAGTTGAAGAAATAGGGCTCGCACAACCTACCATTTCCCAGCATTTAAAGGAACTCAAAAGCATTGATTTAATTGAAGGTGAAATAAGCGGTAAAAGGGTCTGTTACTGTATCAACCAAAAGAAATGGGCGGAAATACTAGCGTTAATTAATGACTTCTTTAATAAAACAAATGTAAACTGTTGCTAAAAACGAATTAATGAAAACAAAAGAATTTTTATCTCTCCTAAGGGATAATGGAAATAAAGAATTAGTATTTGATTACAACAAAGGGGCGCTAGTGGGCGCCAACTATCACCTTACAGAGGTAAAAAATATCATCGTTGACTCTGTGGATTGTGGTGCAGGAACTGATTTTTGGAAAGAAACCATAGTTCAACTCTGGGAAAGTCCGGCCGAATTAGACAAAACAAAATATATGTCTGTTTCTAAAGCACTTCAAATTCTAAACAGGGTAAACGAAATTAAACCTATGAATTTAGAAGCTGAGCTTAAAATTGAATATAGCAACGCTAACTTTCACACCGCTCAGTTGTTTATTGATGAGTACGAAATTCTTGAAGACCTTTTACTTATTAAACTCTCGGTGGAAAAGACTGACTGTAAGGCGAAGGAAGAATGCGGTGTCCCTGTTGAAATTAATGCAGAAAAAGAAGCCTGTTGTTCTCCCGGCGGAGGTTGCTGTTAGTAATTCGGTGATATAACCCAGATGTCCATAAACCATTTAAATGAGCCTGGCTTTTTAATTAGAGAAATGTCCGGGGCCCATTGGCCGGCAGTTATTCAAATATATAAGCAAGGCATTGACACAGGCTTTGCAACATTTGAAAAGGAGATTCCCTCCTATGAACAATGGAACCGTAATCATCTTTCAAGTTGCAGATTAGTAGCTTTAAGAGATGATAAGGTCGTAGGCTGGGCAGCACTTTCCCCGGTCTCTGGCAGATGTGTTTATGGCGGTGTTGCAGAGGTAAGTGTTTATGTTGCAGAAACAGTAAGAGGTTTCGGTCTTGGTAAACTTCTTATGGAAGAACTTATTACCGCTAGTGAAAAGGAGAATTTCTGGACTTTACAATCAGGTATTTTTCCGGAAAATACAGGGAGTATTGAACTTCATAAAAAAGTTGGATTTCGTTATTTGGGCAAACGCGAAAGAATAGGCCAGTTGGACGGGATTTGGAAAGACAATTTACTATTTGAAAGGCGAAGTGAAATTGTTGGTATAAACTAAAAGATTTTTTTAAACAATTTGCAGAGAAGGAATTGAACTAGGAAGTCTCGCTATTTTCAGTAAGTTTTCTTTCCAACTCTGCCTGGAATTCTTCCATAACAGGCCTTACCGTACTCTCAGGCAAGTCTGCTATTTTTATATACATCAAGCCGTCTACCGAATTATTAAATAACGGGTCAACATTAAATGCTACTACCCGAGCATTTTGTTTAATATACTTTTTTATAAGTACCGGTAACCTAAGGCTGCCGGGTTCAACCTCATCGATTAAGCGGTCAAATTTATTGAGATCTGCCTCTGTTTCATCAAATATAAATTCCTTATCGGCATCGTTCAATTTCACTTTAAATTCCTTTTTCGGCCTGATATATTGTGCTACATATGGATCCCAATAATTAGATTTCATAAATTCTATCATAAGGGACTTGGAAAAATTTGAAAATTGATTGCTTATACTAACCCCTCCAATTAAAAATTTATGTTCAGGATGCCTTAGGGTGGTATGAACTATCCCCTTCCAAAGCAAAAACAAAGGCATTGGTTTTTGTTGATATTCCTTAACAATATAGGCGCGTCCCATTTCAATGGATTGCTGCATCATCCCGTATAATTCAGGTTCAAACCCAAACAGGTCCTGTAAATAGAAACCATCAATCCCATAGTTCTTAAAAATCTCGGAACCCATCCCCATTCTATAGGCACCGACTATTTTTTTTTCGGCATTATCCCACAGAAACAAATGGTGGTAGTACGAATCAAATTTATCCAGATCAATAGCATTGTTGGTCCCCTCGCCAATTGCCCTGAATGTAAGTTCTCTTTGTCTTCCTATTTCCTTTAGAATAAAAGGCATATCTTTTTCCTGAGCCAAAAACACCTCATAATTTTTACTTTCTAATAAACGACAATCCTTCTCTCTTAATCTTTCTAATTCGCCTTGTATTACCTCCGTCCGCATTTCACCGGCTATCTTTCTTGGAGGTTTTGGTATTTTTAAAGTGGTGGGTATCTGGTTTATTAATCGCTCTTTTTCATACGCATTGGCGAGCATATATGTTTTTTTACGCAACAGTTCTGAAAACTCCTCTAAGCTTTCATGTTCCTTCTGGGATTTCACAGAAATAGGTTGTCCTATTCTTACTTTGATGGCCCTGTTCCTTTGAGTGGTTACTTCAGAAGGTAATTTGGCTGTCCTGAAAATGTCATTGAATTTTGATAAATGATAGAATAATTTACTATTCTTTGCATGAAAATAAATAGGAACAATAGGCACCTCAGCTTTTCGAATAAGTTTTAAAGCTGATTCCTCCCAGGGCTTGTCAACTATTAGTTTCCCATCTTTATAGGTAGACACTTCACCTGCCGGGAAAATACCCAGGGGGTGTCCATCCCTTAAGTGACTCAAAGCACTTTTAAAACCGGCAATACTGCTTTTGGCATCTTTGTGGTTTTCAAAAGGATTCACAGGCATTATATAGGGTGCCATTGGTTCCACCCTGTGAAGTAAAAAATTGGCAATAATCTTGAAATCGGGCCTCTGTTTCAACATTAACTTCAGAAGTAAAACTCCATCAATACCTCCCAGCGGATGATTGCTAATAGTAATATAGGCCCCCTCCCTGGGTAGACGTTTAATATCATCTTCCGGAATTTCAAAGTTAATTTCATAGTGTTCCAGAATGGCGTCGAGGAATTCAGGTCCTTCCAATTGTTTATGATTGTCATAAAACTTATTAATGTCTGACAATTTGGTTAACCTAACCAGGATCCATCCCATGAACGTTCCGAAAAAACCATATCGTTGAAGATTTATTGCCTTGGCTACTTCTTTTACGGTGACTAAACCCATATATTATGTAACTATATATAAGTAAATATAGGGAAATCAAGAGGAGAGCCCCCTATTTTAACATAGTAAAAGTCTGCTATTAGTTTATTGCTTTACTACCAATTGCAAGGTTTCCTTTCCGCGCTGTTCTATAAGAACATCTCGACCATTCTGTAAAGATTTTATGGCATCTGTATTAAAATGTCGGATAGTATACAAAGAAACATCTTCATGACAGACTACCTTAAACTTTCCAGACAATTGATCCAATAAATCATTAAGCCGGTTAAACTTATTATCTACACAAACGGAAAAACTAATTGCGGAATTTTGAATAAGGTCCACCTTCATTTTATGATCATGAAGCAATTTAAAGAGGTCACCTATACTGTCCTCAACAATAAATGAAAAATCAAGGGAGGAGAGTTTCATCAACACCTGGTTCTTCTTAACGATAAAACAAGGAATTTCGGGTTCAATGCTTATACCTTTGCCAACTGTAGTGCCGGCATCCCTGGGATTATTAAACGATTTTACATGCAGTGGTATTTCCTTTCTCTGCAGTGGTTGTAAGGTCTTGGGGTGGATTACAGAAGCCCCATAAAAAGCTAGTTCTATAGCCTCGCGATAAGATATTTTGTTTAAAAGACTTGTCTCTTCAAAATACCTCGGATCTGCATTAAGAACTCCCGGAACATCTTTCCATATGGTAACAGAATTGGCATTAAGACAGTAGGCCAGAATAGCAGCAGTGTAATCAGAACCTTCTCTGCCAAGTGTTGTGGTAAAATTATTATCGTCACTTGCCAAAAATCCCTGCGTAATGTATAATTTATTCTTTTCTACACCCTCTGAAATTAACTGTTGTGTTTTTTCCCAGTTTACCCTGCCATCTCTATAGTTGTCATTAGTCTTTATAAAATCTCTAATATCCATCCAATAGTTTTTAATCCCTACTTCATTTAGGTACATACTCACTATGGTAGTTGAAAGTAATTCACCATATCCTACTACCTGGTCATAAACAAAACTGTAATTAGGAGATTTGTTCCATGCTAAAAAGCCTTGTACTTCTTCAAAAAGAAGATTAACCTTTTCATAAACCGGATGTTTTTTGTCCTCAAATAAGGCCTCCAGTAGAGTTTGGTGATACAAAACCACTTCCTCAAAAGCATTTTTTAATCCCACCTTATTATCAAAATACGCTTTAACCACAGCCTCCATTGCATTGGTCATTTTTCCCATGGCAGAAACCACCAAAAACGTGTTCTGATGTCCTGTCACCTCAAGAACTTTAACTAAATTTCTGATTCCTTCGGCATCTTTAACGGATGCTCCTCCAAATTTAAATACTCTCATAACTTGCTTAAATATTCCTGAATACCTCTTTCATCTAAATGTACCACATCCCAATCGCGCAATACCCTGGCTCCTTTCTTTTCATAAAAATCAATGGCCGGCTCATTCCAGTCGAGCACATCCCACGATATACGTTTAACGCCCAATTTCGCTCCAAATTTTACAACCTCATCAAGTAGGGCGGTACCAAGGCCACTGCCACGGAAGGTTTCCGAAACAATCAAATCTTCCAAATGTAATACAGGACCTTTCCAGGTTGAATACCTGGGATATATCAATGCCATCCCCTCAACACTGTTATTCATAACCCCCACGAAACAATGAAATAATTTATCATTACCAAATCCGTCATGTACCAGACCCTCTGTCGTCATCTCAACTGCATTCTCCTCTTTCTCGAAACTTGCCAATTCTTTTATTAATTCCAAAACCGCGGGCATATCCTCTGCCACTGCTTCCCTGATTTGATATTCCATAACTGTTACAAATAAAACACAAAGTTATAAATTTAAAAAACTTACCATTTCCGAAAACCTTATAGTTTAACAAAATAACCGATATTTGTACTTAAATAAAACAACCTTCCTAAATGGATAAAAAAAATAAAACTCTTGGGGAGTTTATTATTGAAAATCAGGATTCTTTCCAATATTCTTCCGGGGAGTTATCTAAATTGATAAACGCCATAAGACTTGCATGCAAGGTAGTAAATCACGAGGTTAATAAGGCAGGACTTATAGATATCCTCGGAGCAGCAGGAGACACCAATATCCAGGGTGAAGATCAACAAAAATTAGATGTCCTTGCCAATGAAAAATTTATTCAGACACTAAAAAACAGGGAAATAGTATGCGGTATAGCGTCTGAGGAAGAAGACGATTTTATCAGCGTTAACAGTAATGACGAACTGCATCAGAACAAATATGTTGTCCTTATTGATCCTTTGGATGGTTCCTCTAATATTGACGTAAATGTATCTGTCGGTACCATTTTCTCTGTTTATAGAAGAATTACCCCTGTTGGAACCCCTGTTACCCTTGAAGATTTTCTTCAGCCCGGCATTAACCAGGTAGCTGCCGGTTATATAATCTATGGCACCTCAACCATGCTTGTGTATACTACAGGATACGGAGTCAACGGATTTACACTAAATCCGGCTATAGGCACATTCTATCTTTCCCATCCGGATATGCAGTATCCGGAAACAGGTAAAATATATTCGGTTAATGAAGGTAATTATATTCATTTTCATCAGGGTGTAAAGGATTATATTAAATACTGCCAATTAGAAGAGGAAGACAGACCATACACATCAAGATATATTGGTTCTCTGGTTTCAGATTTTCACAGAAATATGATAAAGGGTGGTATTTATTTATATCCAAAAAGCAGCATTGCTTCTAATGGTAAATTACGCCTGCTCTACGAATGTAATCCCATGGCTTTTATAGCAGAACAAGCAAATGGAAAAGCCAGTGATGGTTATACAAGAATAATGGAAATACAACCAACAGAATTACATGAACGCGTGCCTTTCTTCTGTGGCAGCACTAAAATGGTAGAAAAAGCAGAAGAATTTATGGCCAGACAAAAGGACCAGGGAAACCAATAATATTTTCGTTTTTTATTTATTTCCTTCTGCTAATGCTTTAGGATATAGAGATAATCTTCAAAATTGATTCTACCGCTAAAAATAGCCACAGATTCTTCTATAATTTTGTTAGCTTTTTTGGTAGGAAATCCCAATCCGATAGCATATTTCTTTAACAGTACCATTTCCACGTCTTCCACATCATGATCAGCATATATTAATCTAAAGAGATCGTATAATCGCTCAAGGCGTTCTTTTAAACTATTCGAAGCAGTAATAGGATATTTGTTAGATTTCTTCATTACCTCCTTATATTCCTCATTGGTAATATCAAGTTTACTGGCAAAATTATCCAACAAAACTTTTTCCCTGGGATTAACCTCACCATCAACTGCAGCCAGGGATGCTAAAGAGGCGAAATGTGCTAAATTTCGACGATGTTCACTATGAAAGTATAAATCTATTATAGCCATAAAACAGTACTAATTTAAGCTGTAAAGATACTTTTTTTAAAGGTTATACTTTTAATAATTATTTAAAATATTTAACAAATTCCTTCAAATCGGGATTCAATATTTATGATTGGTTTCAAAGAGAAATTTGTAAATTCACAGAGCTATCCGCAGGCTCATTTTGTGTTGAAAACCAAATCCCAACCAGGAAGGGAATAACCCCCTATACAAGAACAGGACACCGAAAAGATAAGTGTCCAATATTATTAATCTGTTGCCTGCAAAAATCAAAAAGCCAGAAGGGAAAGAATGACAAAACAACAACTTTATAATCTGGCAGAAGATTGGTTTAGGCAACAAGATTGGAAGCCTTACCCATTTCAATTAAAAACCTGGTCGGCCTTTTTAAATGGTAAACACGGCCTCCTAAATGCTCCTACCGGGAGTGGTAAGACCTATGCATTGTGGTTTCCTATAGTCTTAAACTATCTCAAAAATAACCCTGATTATAAGACAAAACATAAAAAAGGACTAAAAGCCATTTGGATTACTCCCTTAAGGGCTTTGTCTCATGAAATAAAACAATCCGCAGAAAGAGTGATCGGGGATTTAGATACTCAGCTTACCGTGGGTATACGCTCCGGAGATACCTCAACTGCCGAAAGGGCCAGGCAAAGGAGAGTTATGCCCGACCTGCTCATTACCACCCCGGAAAGTCTGCAATTGCTTTTAGCCACAAAAGGATATGATGCAATTTTTAAGAACTGTTCTGCTATTGTGGTAGATGAATGGCACGAATTACTGGGTACTAAACGAGGGGTACAAACAGAACTTGGGTTATCACGACTTAAGGGCATTGCAAAAGATATACGTATTTGGGGTATATCCGCCACCATTGGCAATCTTGAGCAGGCACGAGAAGTACTGCTGGGTCCGAAATCTTCTGCTCACCAAAATTCTGTCATGATACGGGCCAATCTGAAAAAAAAGATTACGGTAAAAAGCATTATTCCCAAAGAGATGGAAACTTTTCCCTGGCGGGGCCATTTGGGCCTGCGGTTGCTTGATGAAGTTATTCCTATAATAAATAATAGTAAAACAACCCTGCTATTTACGAATACCCGAAGTCAGTGTGAAATCTGGTTTCAAAAAATCCTCGAAAAACACCCCGAATTAGCGGGGGAAATTGCAATGCATCACGGAAGTATAAATAAGGAAACAAGGCAATGGGTAGAACAAGCCATAAGAAATGAAAGTCTAAAAGCTGTGGTTTGTACCTCCAGCCTGGATCTCGGTGTAGATTTCGCACCGGTGGAAACCGTAGTGCAAATTGGCGGACCAAAAGGTGTTGCCCGGTTTATGCAACGGGCAGGAAGAAGCGGTCACAGGCCGGGAGAAGAAAGTATTATATATTTCCTTCCTACCCATGCAATTGAGCTCGTGGAAGCTTCCGCACTGAAACAAGCGGCTGAAAAGAAAGCAGTTGAAGACAGGCTCCCCTATCTCAATAGTTTTGATGTATTGGTTCAATACTTAATAACCCTTGCAGTCTCAGATGGATTTTTCCCGGACAAGATCTTTCCGGAAATTAAGCAAACCTTTTGCTATCAAAGCATCACAGTCGATGAATGGCACTGGCTGTTAAACTTCATTGTTTTGGGAAGTCAGAGTCTACAATCCTATGATGAATACAAAAAGGTAGAAGTTGATGAAAATGGAAAATTCAAAGTTACCAATCGTGGGATTGCCATGAGGCATAGGTTTCAGATAGGCACCATTGTTGGCGATGCAAATATCACTGTTCGCTATCAGAAAGGAGGTTATATTGGAACCATAGAAGAATCTTTTATTTCTAAATTAAAGCAGGGTGATGTGTTTACCTTTGCGGGGAGAAACCTGGAATTTATCCGCATAAAGGAAATGCAGGCTCATGTGCGAAATTCATCCAAAAAATCCTCAAAGGTCCCGGCATGGATGGGTGGAAGATTAACACTGTCTGCACAGATGTCAAAATTATTGAGAGAGGAACTTTATTCTGTTCAACTAGACCAAAAAGATCAGTCCCCTGAAATTAGGGCGCTTAAAACATTATTTTCCAGACAACAATTGGAAAGTATAGTGCCTAAACCAGATGAGTTTTTAATAGAGACCTTTCAAACCCAGGATGGTTACCATCATATTTTTTATCCCTTTGAAGGTAGGTTTGTACATGAGGCGATGGGCAGTTTACTGAGTTACAGAATTAGCCTGTTATCTCCAATAACTTTTTCCCTCGCCTTTAATGACTATGGTTTTGAACTCTTGTCGGATAAAGAAGTGGATATGCAACAGGTTCTTGATAACAATTTATTTACAACCTCCTACTTGATTGAAGATCTTCAAAAAAGCTTGAATTCAACGGAGATGGCGCGTCGAAAGTTCCGTGATATTGCAGTGATTAGCGGAATGGTTTTTACAGGATACCCGGAAAAAGGTATCAAAATGAAGCATTTACAGAGTAATTCACAACTATTGTTTGATGTTTTCAGGGATTATGAATCGGATAACCTATTGTTTCAGCAAGCCTTCAGAGAGACTTTTGAACATCAGTTGGAAGAAGGTCGCTTGCGAATTGCTCTGGAACGTATTGCAGGGCAAGAGATCGTATGGAGACCTTGTACCAGCCCTACCCCCTTCTCTTTCCCATTAATCACGGACAGATTGAGGGAAAAACTATCCAGTGAAAAGCTGGCGGACCGTATCAAAAGAATGACCGCCATTTTAACCAAAAGCAAATAAAAAATCAATGAAATCGCCTGTCGAATAAGAATTCATTCATTTCACAAACATTACATTATCTATCTTTGAAAAGATGACCCAAACCATTCAAATTCAAGATCAGAATTTCATCCTGCATCCAAGCGGTACCCTTTTTTGGCAGGAGCAGGGCATCCTTCTGATCAGCGATGTGCATTTGGGTAAAATCTCCCATTTTAGGAAATTCGGTGCAGCAGTACCTCAGTGTGCTATTTACAAAAATTTTGATTTATTGGATTCTACTATTGCTTTTTTTGATCCCAAAGTGGTTTGCTTTTTAGGCGATTTGTTCCATTCTTCATTAAACCGGGAATGGGAACTCTTTGAAAAATGGGTTAAGAATTCTAAGTTAAAATTTATTTTAGTTAGAGGGAATCACGATATAATTTCACCTCTGAGATATGAGCGAATTGGAATTCAGGTAGTATCAGAGTTAATCTCAGAAAAATTTCTTCTCACTCATCATCCGGAAGAGCGACAAGGGTATTTCAATTTTTCAGGACATATTCATCCGGCAATTAAGCTCAGAGGAAGAGGTAAACAATCTCTTCGCCTTCCTTGTTTTTTCAAGACACAAGATCAATTAATCCTTCCTGCATTCGGCAAATTTACAGGAACGCACACATTGAAGAAAGAAGAGAAAGACGAGGTTTTTGCCATTGCGGATGACATTATTATAAAAATTTGATCCAAACCTTGGTCTGCCATACATTCAGCATTTATATTTGCACAAAATTTAACGGTTGACCATATCTTCATTGCAGCAACTGTATGCACAGTCTCCTCAACTCAGGAAACTGCAAGATTTTATTGCCCAAAACCAGCCCAATATTACTTTAAATGGCCTTAGCGGATCCTCTTTTTCCTTTGTAACCTCTGCAATCTTCAATAAAATAGATCGGCCTTTTCTCCTGGTCTTGAATGATAAAGAAGAGGCCGCATATGTACTTAACGATCTGGAGCTACTCATAGGTGAAAGTGACGTGTTGTTCTATCCGGGAAGTTACCGAAGACCATACCAAATAGAAGAAACCGATAATGCTAATGTATTGCTCAGGGCAGAAGTTTTGAACCGCATAAATTCCCGAAAAAAACCTGCGGTTATCATTACCTATCCTGACGCACTTTTCGAAAAAGTGGTCACCAGAAAAGAACTGACTAAAAACACCCTGAAAATAAATAAGTCTGATACGCTTTCATTGGACTTTCTTAATGAAGTGCTTTTTGAGTACCATTTCAAACGGGTCGATTTTGTTACTGAGCCTGGTGAGTTCTCTGTACGGGGTGGTATCCTGGATGTCTTTTCCTTCTCGCATGATGAACCTTACAGAATAGAATTTTTTGGAGATGAAGTAGAGAGTATCCGGACTTTTGATGTAGAAACCCAACTTTCTACCGACAAGGTTAACCGGATAAGAATAATTCCCAATGTAGAAAATAAACACCTTAATGAAAGCCGGGAAAGTTTCCTGAAATACATTAGTCCGGACACCGTCATATTCCTAAAAAACCCGGAATTAACTTATAACAGAGTTGATTTGTTTTTTGAAAAAGCGCAAAAGGCATTTGGAGAACTCAATTCTGACCTAAAACAATCGAAACCCGAAGAATTATTTACCAATTCCAACTTGCTTAAAGAGCAATTAACAAGTTTTACTCTTGCTACTTTAGGTGGTTTTGATAATATGCCAAATTCTGAGCGTATAGATTTTAACACTACACCTCAGCCTTCCTTCAACAAGAAATTTGATTTACTTATCACTAATCTCAATGAGAACAACCGCCAAGGCTATGAAAATTATATTTTCTGTTCCTCGGAAGTACAAACCAAAAGGTTCCATGACATTTTTGATGAAGTAGATGAAAATGTACATTATAAAACTAAAGTCTTCCCATTATATCAGGGTTTTATAGATCATGACCTTAAGGTTGCGTGTTACACAGACCATCAGATTTTTGAGCGCTATCACAAATTTCATTTGCGAAATGGTTATGCCAAAAAACAGGCCATTACACTAAAAGACCTCAACAAATTAGAAATAGGCGACTATGTTACCCATATAGACCATGGAATAGGCAAATTTGGAGGGCTTCAAAAAATTGACGTAGAAGGCAAAAAACAAGAGGCCATTAAATTAATGTATGGCGAGCGCGACATTCTATATGTAAGTATTCATTCACTACACAAGATCTCCAAATACAATGGAAAGGATGGAGCTGTCCCTAAAATATACAAATTAGGATCTGCTGCCTGGAAAAAACTTAAACAAAAGACAAAGTCGAGAGTAAAGAAAATAGCCTTTGATCTTATTAAAGTATATGCCAAAAGAAGACTGGACAAAGGATTTCAATACGCGCCAGACAGCTACATGCAACTGGAACTGGAAGCCTCTTTTATTTATGAGGACACCCCGGATCAAGGAACTGCGACAGCAGATATCAAAAAAGACATGGAAAGTGAAAGGCCTATGGATAGGCTGGTTTGCGGCGATGTTGGGTTCGGAAAAACTGAAGTTGCAATAAGGGCGGCATTTAAGGCGGCAGAAAACGGAAAACAAGTGGCGGTTTTGGTACCTACCACTATCCTTGCATTTCAACACCACAGAACATTCTCCAAACGACTGAAGGAAATGCCGGTTAAAGTAGATTATCTTAACCGTTTTAGAACTGCAAAAGAGAAGCGCATAATTCTTGATGAATTACAATCAGGCAAAATAGATATCCTTATAGGCACACATCAATTGGCTAGTAAAAATGTTCAGTTTAAAGACCTGGGATTGCTTATCGTTGACGAAGAACAAAAATTCGGAGTAGCAGTAAAAGACAAATTAAAATCAATAAAAGAAAATGTAGACGTTCTTACACTTACGGCTACTCCTATTCCAAGAACGCTGCAATTTAGTTTAATGGCGGCGAGGGATTTATCTGTGATAAATACGCCTCCACCAAACAGATATCCCATTGAAAGTCATGTGACACAATTTAATGAAGAAATAATACGTGATGCCATATCCTATGAAATTCAAAGAGGCGGGCAAATATTTTTTATTCACAACAGAATAGAAAATATTAAGGAGGTTGCCGGAATGATACAGCGGTTGGTTCCTGATGCAAAAGTAGGTATAGGCCACGGCCAAATGGAGGGCAGGAAATTGGAAACTTTGATGCTGGCTTTTATGAATGGGGAATTCGATGTATTGGTCTCTACTACCATTGTAGAAAGTGGTTTGGATGTGACAAATGCAAATACCATCTTTATTAATAATGCAAATAACTTTGGATTAAGCGATCTGCATCAGATGAGGGGACGTGTTGGCCGAAGTAATAAAAAAGCTTTCTGTTATTTCATTACACCCCCATATGAGGTAATGACCCCCGATGCCAGGAAACGAATTGAGGCATTGGAACAGCACACCGCATTGGGAAGTGGTTTTAACATAGCAATGAAAGACCTGGAAATTCGAGGAGCAGGAGACCTGTTAGGAGGTGAGCAAAGTGGTTTTATAAACGAAATTGGCTTTGAAACCTATCAGAAAATATTGTCCGAAGCTATTGATGAATTAAAAGAAAATGAATTCAAGGACCTTTATGAGGAAACTGAAGGAAAGGAAAAAATATTTGTAAAAGATACACAGTTAGATTCAGATTTTGAATTGCTATTCCCCGATGATTATATTAACAACACCACAGAACGATTAAACCTTTATACCGAATTAAACACGCTTAAAACTGAAGAAGAACTTCAAAAATTCGAGTCTCAACTTATTGACAGATTTGGTGCGTATCCAACACAGGTAGAGGATTTGCTAAACTCAGTACGAATCAAGTGGATTGCCACAGGTATTGGATTAGAAAAGGTTGTTTTAAAAAAAGGAAAACTATTGGGCTACTTTATTTCAGATCAGGAGTCTGCCTTTTTCCAAAGCCCGGAATTTTCAAATGTTCTTTCCTATGCACAACAGCATAATGAAACATGCACGCTTAAAGAAAAACAAACCCGTAACGGGCTTAGGCTACTTTTAATTTTCGATCATATTAAATCTGTAAATAACGCTCTGGAAGTGCTACAACCATTGTCAAAAAATCAGAAGATAGTTATTTAATGTAATTCTATAATTCGCTTCAAAAACGTTTAAGGTAGATCCCTGGTAGATGCTTCCCTAAAAGTACCTTACCGCTTTTTATTTTTTTTTGAATAAAATAGGCTACTTACCATAGCATTGCTGTATTTCATTATCTTTATCTGAATCATTTACCCGGTAAGTAAATATACATCTCTTCATTCCTGCCAGCATTAATTTAATATTGCTGTTTTACAAAGATTTTAAATCCTTTATTGTTTTAAAAGCAATGTCTACCTGGTCATCATTTACAATAATAGTGAATTCATTGGTTGTAGAAATAACTTCGTATAGGACAATCCCCTCCCAAGCCAATCGTTGAAAAATGAAATAGTAAATCCCCGGAACTGAAACATTCTCGGCAGGGAGTTTGACTGTAATGGAAGACAGGTTTTCAGCCTTTTGAGTACACTTTTCTTTTTTAAATAACTCTTCTATGATACTATCCAAACTATTACTTACCACTATATTAAGCTCGTTAACTCCTCTTGACGAGGTGTAAAAGACATCTTTATTTTTATTCACCTCTTCCAGGAGTTCAGTTTGCTTTTCTAAAATGGAATCGGATACCAGAAAAGTAAAATCTGTTAGTGATGAGCGTACTGTGATTTCCCCAATATTTTTAAGAACTTTTATTATTTTGTGGGTCGCTCTGAATTCAAGATCATCAGACAAGCGCTTAAGCGCCATAACTATAGCCCCATTGCGGATATCTTTCCCCAATTCTTCCTGAATTTCCGGTTTGATAAGACGCGACAAAGAAGTGAGATTAATAATTCCCTGGGCAAGAGCGCTTTGTAAAAATGGTTTCTTTTTGATGTAATGTTCTACAACAGACGAGATTGTTTTCATATTTTAAATATAGCCTTAAAAATAACATAATGTTATAAATAAAACAAATTTCTAAAAATGATAGAAAGCGTCTTCCAGGTGCTCTATGAGTAATTTGTCCTTTTGTTTTAGGATAGTAATGATATCAAACCTTACTTCCCTCTCAAATTTGTTAGTGTTTATATAATAATCTGCAGCGGTTACCAGCAGTCCTATTTTCTTTTTGCTTACCGTTTCAGCGATATTTTCAAAATATGCAGAGCTTCTCGACTTCACTTCAATTATAGCAATTGTATTACCCTTTTCCGCAATAATGTCAATTTCGGCTTTTAAATAGCGGTAATTACGATATAAAATACGGTATCCTTTTTCCACTAAATAAGCTGTGGCCAATTTTTCACCTTCCTTCCCAAACTCATTATGAGAACCCATAAATTGTCCAATTTCTTAAAAAATAAAGCAGTTTGTCGAAAATTTGGGGAAATCGGACCTAATTTCAACCAGAAGATTGTAATTTCCTTGCAGAATAACGAAAATACTTGGATGACCATAATATCCATTAAGTTTAAGCGTTAAGAATTTGCCCCTAAACACATGAACGTTCTTAAAGCCTAAAAAACTATGGAATACTTCGTTAATTGTAATACCTCTACATTAGCGCCCTACACAACACCCTTGGATAAATATAGGGCGGCGCATTTGTACAGAAGACTGGGTTTTAGTGCCTCAGTACAGACTATCAACCTGGCGGTTGGCCAAACGGCCGGCACTTTGGTAAATAGCTTAATCAATGAAGCGGTCAATATGGCCCCCACTCCTGCGCCTGCATGGGCAGATTGGAACAACAGTAACTATCCGGCAGACGATGATGTCGCGGGACAAGTTAGACGTGCCCAAAGAGAGGAATGGCGGATAAGCTATACCAATGGCTTGTTGAATAACAATCTCAGGGAGCGGCTAAGCTTTTTCTGGAGCAACCATTTGGTTACAGAATTGGACGTTTATGATTGTAATTCATTCCTTTACTATTATGTGAATTGTCTTCAGCGAAACGCCATTGGCAATTTCAGAACCTTTATTAGTGAAATGGGTCTTACCAGTGCCATGCTATATTATTTAGATGGTGTTTATAACAATGGTAATAATCCCAATGAAAACTTTGCAAGGGAATTGTATGAGCTTTTTACATTGGGTGAAGGAAACGGTTACACCGAACAGGATATTATTGAAACAGCTAAGGCCCTTACCGGTTATGTTGAAAGAGGTGAAATTGGTTGTGAACAGGTTCTTTTTGATCCTACACGATTTGACGCCGGACCTAAAACTATATTAGGTCAGACTGGCAATTGGGGTTATGATGATGTCATAAATATCCTTTTCCAACAAAGGCCAAATGAAATAGCCGGCTTTATATGTGAAAAATTATACGAATATTTTGTTCATCCTGATTCCAGTGATGATGCCGGTAATGCACAAGCGATAATTTCAGGTATGGCAAGCACCTTTGTTTCCAGTAACTTTGAAATTGCCCCTGTACTTACACAACTTTTCTCAAGTCAACACTTTTTTGATGATGAAGCAATAGGAGTCATTATAAAGAGTCCGTTTGATATTTACCTTAATCTAATTAATGAAACCAATTTCGCGTATGACAATGGAACTTTACTTAATGTGATTGATACAAGCCGACTTTTAGGGCAGGAACTTTTTGATCCTGTGGATGTTGCCGGATGGCAAAGAAACAGGACATGGATTAACACCAATTTTATGATAGGGCGATGGCTCTCTGCTGAAGTATATCTGGAAATGTTTTACCAGAATAACCCCCAGCAGTACCGTACTCTTGCAATGGATGCCGTTGGTGCTGCTGATAGCAATACGAGTAATCCCGAAACTGTGGTGAGAGCCATAGTAGATAAATTTACACCAAAAGGATTGCTTACACCCCAGGATTTTGAAAATGCAATGTCTGTTTTCAAAATTGAAGATGTACCGGAAAACTATTACGGTTCGGATTACATTCCTGGTGGACTTGGATTATGGATGCTTTCTGTTAGCCCGGAAGTACCTTCACAAGTATTCTTATTGCTTATGCATTTATCCAGACAACCTGAGTTTCAACTAAAATAAAACCTACGACTATGAGTAATAATCATATACCTATTAATATAAAAAACAATAACGGACACGACGAGGAACATAAGGAATGGAGCCGTCGATCCTTTTTACAGGCGTTGGGCATTGCCGGGTCTGGTTCTATGATGCTCGGCAGTAATATGCTGACTGCATCTGCACCGTCCCCACTGACCGCGGCTATTGCCAATGCCGATACAGATTGTATTTTGATCCTAATACGCCTTTCAGGTGGTAATGACGGATTGAGCACGGTTATCCCAATTGAGCAGTACGATACGTACGCCAACGCAAGACCTAATATCTATATTCCAGAAAGTAAGATCCTTAAACTTTCCGATGAGTTTGGAATCCCTACTTATATGAATTCCCTGGAACCCATGTGGGGTGCCGGCCAGGTAAAAGCAGTTCATGGTGTAGGTTATGAAAATCAAAGTTTATCTCACTTTACAGGATCTGATATTTATGCGAATACCGATTTAACAACTACCGGTTTTGATGGACTGAATACTGGTTGGATGGGTCGTTATTTTGAAAATATTTATCCTGATTATCTGGTAAACCCCCCTGCATCACCTGCAGCTATTCAAATTGGAAATTTTGGTAGTCTGGTATTCCAGGGTGAAGAAACCAACTATGCGTTTGTTACTTCTAATATTGATCAACTGGAAGAAATTGCAGAATCAGGAGTTCAGTATAGCCTGGATGACAGTTTGTTTAATAACTGTATGTATGGAGATCAGCTTAAGTTCTTAAGAGGAGTGGCTAATACCACTTATGAATACTCCGGACTTATCCATGAAGCGTATGAAAGAGGACAAAATCAGGTTCAATATCAGGACAATGGTTTTGCGAGGCAATTAGCCCTTTTGGCAAGACTTATTAAGGGTAATTTAGGTACAAAAGTGTATATGATTTCAATGGGAGGTTTTGATACCCACGGAAATCAACCACTTGCTCATGAACGTTTAATGTCCAATTTATCTATTGCCATCAATAACTTCTATGAGGATATTGCTTTTACACAACAAGATGAAAAGGTATTGAGTATGACATTTTCCGAATTCGGAAGACGAATATTTGAGAACGGTTCAAACGGTACAGACCACGGTAAGGCTGCCCCAACCCTATTTTTTGGTTCAGGGCTAAATGGCAGTGCTTTTGTAGGGGAACACCCTTCCCTGGAAAGTCCTAATGGGCGTGGAAACCTTGAATATACTATGGACTTTAGGGATCTGTATGCCACGGTCCTTGCAGAATGGCTGTGTGTCCCAATACCATTGGTAGAGCAGCATTTACTGGATCACCCATATGCGCCGGTTGATCTTGGCTTTAATTGTAGTGGAGTGGAATTCCCCCCTATTGTATATAGTGAAGGTCCTCCTACCCCTCCAATGCCGGAAGATCCGGTTGCAGAAGATCCAACTCCGGAATTGCTGGCAGCAATAGTTCACAAACCATTTTATCCCACTGGTAGTACACCGCATATCTATTTAGAAATGCCATTTACTGCTCATGTTGATATTCAATTATATAATATCCTGGGACAAAATGTTGGAACTGTCTATAATCAGATTATGTCGGAAGGTTCTATCGAAATCAATATAAGGGAAAATTTACCTTCGCATTTGTCTACAGGCAAATACATATATAGGATACAAGTTTCAGACCAAAAAATGTCTAAATCGATAATGGTAACTTAGGTTACCCCTACTTTGCATAATTGCCCCCGGACATCGGTAATCCTTTACAAAAGGATCTGGTGTTCCGGGGGTTTTCTTTTTCCGGGGTACTTGCTGTTTGGTCTGAAATAATAGTTATTTTTGTGCCTTAATTGATTTTCCATGTCGGAACACCCACATAAACCTGCCAGATATACAATCACAGCAGCTTTGCCTTATACAAACGGCCCTATTCATATTGGGCACCTGGCCGGAGTCTACGTCCCTGCCGATATCTATGCAAGATATCTCAGGTTAAATGGTAATGATGTGGCCTTTGTTTGCGGAAGTGATGAACATGGCGTGGCCATACCCATGAAGGCTAAAAAAGAAGGAGTTTCACCGAAAGAGATTATTGACAAATACCATAGCATTATAAAAAAATCGTTTGTAGATTTTGGAATATCATTTGACAATTATTCACGTACCTCCGCGCAAATTCATCATGAAACGGCCGGCGATTTTTTTAAAACTTTATACGAACAAGGTGATTTCCTGGAGGAGGTAACAGCTCAGCTTTACGATGAGGAAGCCCAGCAATTTCTTGCAGACCGATTTGTCATTGGTACCTGCCCTAAATGCGGTTACGAAGAGGCTTATGGAGATCAATGTGAAAACTGCGGTTCTTCACTAAATGCGACAGACCTTATAAATCCGAAATCGACAATTTCCGGAGCCGTACCAACACTTAAAGAAACCAAACATTGGTTCCTGCCCTTAGACCGGTATGAAGATTTTTTAAAAGAGTGGATCATAATTGGTCATAAAAACGATTGGAAACCTAACGTTTACGGGCAATGTAAATCATGGATAGATGATGGATTAAAACCAAGAGCCGTAACGCGCGACCTGGACTGGGGAATTCCTGTTCCTGTTAAAGGTGGTGAAGGGAAAGTATTATACGTTTGGTTTGATGCGCCTATTGGGTATATTTCATCTACCAAAGAATGGGCCGCCAGAACAGGAAAAGATTGGGAATTATACTGGAAGTCAAAAGATACCAAACTGGTCCATTTTATCGGAAAAGACAATATCGTTTTTCACTGTATTATTTTTCCCAGCATGCTTAAGGCACACAAGGACTATATTTTACCTGAAAATGTTCCGGCAAATGAATTTCTAAACCTGGAGGGGAATAAATTATCAACTTCAAAGAACTGGGCGGTTTGGCTTCACGAGTATTTGGTAGAATTCCCTGATATGCAGGATGTTTTGCGCTATACCCTTACCGCAAATGCCCCGGAAACCAAGGATAATGATTTTACATGGAAAGATTTTCAGGCACGAAATAACAATGAATTGGTTGCCATTTTTGGAAATTTCATAAACAGGATTGTGGTGCTTACCAACAAATACTTTGAAGGTGTTGTCCCGGAGCCAAATAAATTTACACAAGTTGATAAAGATACTTTAGAGACTCTGAAATCATATCCAGGAATCATTTCAGACTCTATTGAACACTATCGCTTTCGTGAGGCTAGCCAGGAATTAATGAAGCTTGCACGTCTCGGTAATAAATACCTAGCAGACGAAGAACCATGGAAGGTGATCAAGGAGGATAAAGACAGAGTGCAGACCATAATGTATATAGCACTTCAAATAGCTGCGGCTCTTGCCGTTCTGGCCGAACCTTTTTTGCCCTTTACCTCGGCAAAATTAAAAAGAATCTTGTCTATCTCGGAAAATACATCTTCCAGGAATTCTGATCTTGCAGAACTCTCCTGGTCTGATGTTACAAAAAAAGAAACTCTTCTACCAAAAGGTCTCCAAATAGGCGAACCTGAATTGCTGTTCCGAAAAGTAGAAGACAAGGAAATACAAACACAATTAAATAAACTGGAAGCCACAAAAAAAATCAACGAATCTGAAAATAAAACTGTTATGCCGCAAAAAGAGATCATAAATTTCGAAGATTTTACCAAAATGGACATGCGTGTCGGAACTATTTTAGAAGCTGAAAAGATGCCAAAAACTAAAAAACTCCTGGTTCTTAAGGTAGATACAGGAATAGATACCCGCACAATCGTTTCTGGCATTGCCGAAAGCTTTAGTCCTGAGGAAATCATAGGTAAACAGGTAACCGTGCTGGTAAATCTTGCTCCCAGGGCCCTCAGAGGAGTAGAAAGTGAAGGCATGATTTTAATGACTGAAAATGCAGATGGGAAACTGATATTCCTTAACCCGAGCGAGGAAGGGGTTGCAAACGGGGAGCCCATAAATTAGGACGATCCAACGGTTGTCCGGTTGGGTGATACCCCTTGCTACTTCAATACATAATATATATTTCATGGAACTCGTCCCATTTATTGCCCGCTATACCAAACTGCCATTAAAGAGCATCCAAAATACTATTGTCTTGCTTAATGAAGATTGCACGGTTCCCTTTATCTCCAGATATAGAAAAGAACGAACCGGTAATCTGGATGAGGTTCAAATAGGCAATATTGTAGCCCATAAGCTACAATTTGAAACCTTGGAGAAACGCAGAAATGCAATCCTAAAATCTCTTGAAGAACATAAGGTGTTGACCAATGACCTACAAACCAAAATTAACCAGGCGGCAACAATGGGCCTTTTGGAGGATTTATACCTCCCCTTCAGAAAGAAACGTAAAACCAAGGCTGAAGTAGCCAAAAAAAATGGTTTGGAAGGCTTGGCCAAAATAATCATGGCACAAAACAGCGACAACCTTGATGCGATTACTCCAAAATTCTTCAATAAAGAAATCCTGAATGCAGCCCAGGCCTTCGAGGGTGCCAGACATATAATCGCTGAATGGATCAATGAACGCAGCGATATCAGGAACCTAATACGCTACCAATTGAATAGATATGCTCTTCTCTCTACCAAGCTGGTAAGCGCTAAAAAAAATGAAGAAAAAGCCCAGAAATACAGGGATTATTTCGATTGGAGCGAACCCCTTTCCAAATGTCCTTCCCATCGTTTATTGGCTATTTTACGGGCAGAAAATGAGGGTTTTATTAGGGCAAAACTGGAAATAGATCAGGATAGGGTGTTTAACCAAATTGAAGAAAAGCTTATTTTGGGCAACACTGCCTGTTCTTCACAAATCAAAATAGCCATCCAAGATGCCTATAAACGCTTGTTGTTCCCATCCCTTTCCAACGAGGCATTTAGGAATGCTAAGGAAAAAGCAGATGAGGCCGCAATCGCGGTATTTTCCAAAAACCTGAAACAACTATTGCTTGGAGCACCCCTGGGAGAAAAACGAATAATGGCAATTGATCCCGGGTTTAGATCAGGTTGTAAGCTGGTATGTTTAAATGAACGGGGCGACTTGGAACACAACGAGACCATTTACCCTCATGCTCCACAAAACGACCGTAAAGGTGCCATGAAAAAAATCAGTTCCTTAGCAGATGCTTATAAAATAGAAGCTATTGCAATTGGTAACGGAACTGCTTCGCGAGAGACCGAACAACTTATTAAACACCTTCAGTTTAGAAACCCTATAGAAGTTTATGTAGTAAGTGAAGCCGGGGCATCAATCTACTCCGCTTCCAAAATAGCACGTGACGAATTTCCCAATTATGATGTTACCGTTCGTGGAGCGGTTTCCATTGGCAGAAGATTGGCAGATCCCCTTGCAGAATTGGTCAAACTTGACCCAAAATCGATAGGAGTTGGACAATATCAGCACGATGTGGATCAAGAAAGGCTAAAAAGAACCTTGGATACCGTAGTGGAAAGCTGCGTGAATTTTGTTGGTGTCAATATCAATACTGCCAGTGTTCCCTTATTGGCCCATGTTTCAGGTTTAGGTCCAAAATTAGCCGAAAACATTGTAAATTACAGAAACCTAAATGGGGCCTTTGCCAATAGGGAGGAAATACAAAAAGTACCAAGATTGGGTAGTAAGGCATTTGAACAAGGAGCTGCTTTCTTACGTATAAAAGGGGGTAATAATCCCCTGGACGATTCTGCTGTACACCCGGAGAGCTATGGCATTGTTCAAAAAATGGTCAAGGATAACCAACTGGCAATAACAGAGCTCATTGGCAACAAAGAAGTGCTTCAAAAAATAGATCTTAAGGCCTATTGTAACGATAATGTGGGCCTGCCCACCTTGAAGGATATCATCGGGGAACTCGAAAAACCAGGTCTGGACCTTAGGGAAAAAGCAAAAGTCTTTACCTTTAATCAAAATATCAGGAGCATCACGGATATAAGAGAAGGACAATTATTGCCGGGCATTGTGAACAATATTACCAATTTTGGCTGTTTTGTGGATCTTGGGATTAAAGAAAGTGGCCTAATCCATATTTCACAGCTTTCAGATACTTTCGTTAAAGATGTAAACGAACATGTAACTCTTCACCAACAAGTTGTAGTAAAGGTATTGGAGGTAGATATTGATCGAAAACGTATCCAGCTTGCCTTATATAAGTAGGATATTTTCTTAAGATGAAAGTGCGGGCCAATTAAATCAATCCTTAAATTAAGAGACATCAGACCTGGACATCACTTTAAAAAAAGGAACAACAGACCGGGAATACCTTTGGTTAGATGTCTGCAGAAAACTTTATGAACTAGTGCTGGGAAGCTGTCATCAAAATCAAATATCCGTTCAATGCAGCATGGGCGGAGGTTACTCTCCTGATATTAAAAAGATTGTAGAAGCTCATGCCAATACGTTTCGAATAGCTCAGCATTTATATTTCTGAATATTGGAAATGGATGATATAATCCTATCATTCGCCTTTCAACTTATTTTGTATTTTAACAACTTAAACTAAACATCCAATTGATGAATATAGAACTAAGGCAGATTCTGCGCATATCTGTGATTGCCCTATTTGCAACTTTTACTCTTTGCCTTGGCAGCTGCGCTGAAAAAAAAGAAAATAAAAAAGTGGAAACCCAAACTCTCAATACACCTTCTAAACTAAAAGTTATTTTTGATTCAGACGCAAATAACGAGCTGGACGACCAGCACGCTCTTGCCTATTTACTATTTAACGGGGATACCTTTGAAGTAGAGGCCGTAACCGTAAATGCGACCTATAACGGCGGTGACATACAGGGCCATTATGATGAAGCTTTACGCGTGATGAAACTGTGCAATTTAAACAATGAAATTCCTTTGTTAAAAGGAGCGAATGGCAATTTTAGTGACATTAGCAATGAGTGGAATCCGGAGCAATATGACGGCCAGGAAGGTGTTGATCACATTCTGGAGGCAACTAAAAAAGATACTTTGGTTATTGTTGCAGTGGGTAAACTAACGAACATTGCATTGGCTTTAAAGAAGGATCCTTCTTTTGCGAAACGTACCAAAATAGTATGGCTGGGGTCTAACTATCCGGAGCCGGGAGAATACAACCAGGACAATGATACCATAGCCATGAATTATGTATTAAATAGCAACATACCCTTTGAAATGGTTACCGTCCGCTATGGTAAACCTTCCGGTACCGATGCCGTTAAGGTAACCAGGGAGGAAATAAACAAGAAAATGCCCGGACTGGGACCTACTGCTAAAGAATCAATTACGGGAAGACATGGGGGTGAATTTTCAACTTTTGGAGACTATTCAGTAAGTCTTTTTGAATATATTGATTACCACGGCGATCCTCCTTCGAGACCTCTCTTTGATATGGTTGCTGTAGCCATTTTAAAAAATGAAAGCTGGGGGGAGCGTAAAATAATTCCTGCCCCTATACTTATTAATAATGAATGGATTGAGCGGCCAGATAATGAACGTAAAATTGCTGTTTGGGAAAACTTTAAAAAGGAAGAAATCCTGGAAGATTTCTATAGCAGTCTTGCGAACCCTGTTCCTGTTACTAAATTAAAAAAATAGAAATGTCAGAAATTGTTGTCGTAGGGAGTTCTAATACTGATATGGTTGTAAAAACCCCAAGATTTCCTGAACCGGGAGAAACCATACTAGGTGGTGATTTTTTTATGTTCCCAGGTGGGAAAGGTGCCAATCAGGCTGTGGCTGCCGCACGTTTAGGAGGGAAGATAAATTTTATATGTTGTGTAGGAGATGATATTTTTGGTCAAAATGCCCTTGAAGGTTACAAAAAGGAAGGGATAAACATTAATGGGGCTTTAATTGCTAAAGGTGAACCTTCAGGCGTTGCATTAATTACTGTAAATTCTGAAGGCGAAAACGAAATTGTTGTGGCATCAGGAGCAAATAATCTGTTGTCAAAAACACATTTAGAAGGTGTGTCTGGGCAGATTCAGGGTGCTGATATAATATTAACGCAACTGGAAACACCCATCCCGGTTATAACACATTTAGCAAACAACTGCAGGGAAAATAAGCAGAAGTTGATCATTAATCCGGCCCCTGCTCAGGAACTGTCCGATGACATTCTTAAAGAACTATATCTTATTACGCCAAATGAAACAGAAACCAGAATTCTCACTGGGATTGAAGTTGTAGATGAAACATCGGCAAGCAGAGCATGTGAAGCTCTTTTTCAAAAAGGCGTTAAAAATGTTCTGATCACTATGGGTAGTAGGGGTGCTTTTTTTATGAATAGTGAGGTACATTTTACTGCAAAAGCGCAAAAAGTGGAAGCAATAGATACCACTGCGGCCGGTGATGTCTTTAACGGAGCCCTGGCGGTATGTCTTGCTCAAAACATGTCCTGGCAGGAAAGCATCGAATTTGCCAATAAAGCGGCAGCACTGTCTGTTACCAAAATGGGTGCACAGACCTCTGCCCCTTATCTCAATGAAATCAACTAATCTCTTATAATATGTTTATCATAGAATCGTACCCAATAGCTGTTTTCTTCTGTATAATTACCATGGTGGCCTGGGGTTCATGGGCAAATACACAAAAACTGGCTTCTCCCGACTGGCGTTTTGAACTGTTTTACTGGGACTATGTTTTTGGTATAGTAGTTTTTTCGTTGCTCCTGGCATTGACCGCAGGTAGCAGTGGAGATGCGGGTCGTCCTTTTTTGGAAGACTTAGCGCAGGCAAGTTCTGAAAATTTAGGTTCCGCTTTTTTGGGAGGGATCTTGTTTAACGCAGCCAATATTCTCCTCGTTGCCGCAATTACAATTGCCGGCATGTCTGTAGCCTTTCCGGTTGGAATAGGTCTGGCATTAGTCATAGGCGTAGTTGTAAATTATCTGGATATTCCTGTTGGGAATCCAACTATGCTTTTTGGAGGAGTTGGCCTTATTGTAATTGCCATGCTACTCAATGCAAATGCTTATAAAAAACTTTCGGTAAGTCAGGACAAAGTTCCAACAAAAGGCTTGGTGTTGGCAATTATCGCAGGATTCTTAATGGGTTTCTTTTATAAATATGTGGCTAATTCTATGTTTCCTGAATTTACCAATCCCATTGATGGAAAACTAAGTCCGTATACTGCAGTTTTTATTTTTGCCATCGGAATTCTGGCCAGCAATTTCATTTTCAATACACTGCTGATGAAAAAACCATTCGAAGGTAAACCCGTGAGTTTTAAGGACTATTTTGCGGGTGGTAGTAAGAACCACATTATGGGATTCTTAGGCGGGGCTATTTGGTGCATTGGAATGTCTTTTAGCATTTTGGCCTCAGATAAGGCTGGACCTGCAATCTCATATGGTCTTGGCCAGGGAGCTACTGTTGTAGCTGCCTTATGGGGCATTTTTGTCTGGAAAGAATTTAAAGGTGCTCCAAAAGGAGTTCCTGCTCTACTAAATATTATGCTGGTAGTTTATATAATAGGCCTGACTTTGATTGTTATGGCGAGATAATTCGTCGCTTAAAAAAAATGACGCACAGAACTAAAATCCTGACGTTTTATAAAGTCCTTAGAAACTAGATTTTGTAACTTTGATTAAAACATTTATCATGCTTTCAAAAAATATGGAAAAAGCCCTGAACGACCAAATCAGGATAGAAGCGGAGTCTTCACAGGTTTATTTGTCTATGGCTTCATGGGCAGAGGTAAAAGGGCTTGAAGGAATTTCTCTGTTTATGTATAAACAGTCCGATGAGGAAAGAATGCATATGCTGAAACTCGTTAAATATGTAAATGAACGGGGAGGGCAATCAGTTATATCCGCATTAACTGAGCCCAAAGCTGTATACGATTCATTTCAAAAGATGTTTGAAGATTTATATGAACACGAAATTTTTGTTTCTAAAAGCATCAATGAGCTGGTACATGTAGCCCTTCAGGAAAAGGATTATGCTACCCATAATTTTCTTCAATGGTATGTTGCAGAACAGATGGAAGAAGAAGCGCTTGCGCGAACTATTTTAGATAAGATTAACCTCATTGGGAATGATAAAAGCGGGCTCTACCTATTCGATAGAGATGTACAACAGATCACGGTTGAAAGTGCAGCTGCGGACCCCCAGCCTTAATAAAAAAGAGGATCTTGCAAGATCCTCTTTTTTATGGTAAAATAAATTATGGTTTTAACCAATTAGTGCCAAACTTTATTTTCCCAGCATCACTAATTCATTGCATTTAATCTCGGTAATATATCTTTTTTCACCTTCTTTATTTTCATAAGAGCGATGAATGAGCTTACCTTCTACGGCTACTTCGTTACCCTTAGCCAGGTAATTTTCCACAATCTCTGCGGTTTTACCCCAGGCTACCACATTATGCCATTGGGTGTCCGTCACCTTTTCTCCTTTGCTGTTTTTGTAAATCTCATTGGTAGCTACGGAAAATTTCGCCAATTTACCGCCATTATCAAGGTTAACAATTTCAGGGTCTTGCCCCAGGTTTCCAATCAACTGTACTTTGTTTCTAAGTGCGTTCATAATTTCTAATTTTAAGGATTAAACAGTTAATACTATCGGGTCTTATACTCCGACACTGCAAACATAGAACAGCAGTTTAGAGTTACTCGGTTAGGAAGTGCTTATTTTCGTTTGTAATCTTTTGTAGTCGTTTGTACTTATTTATAATACTGATTATTAATTATTTACATAGCTTAACCCAATCATATTGATTTCAAAAATTATACATGGCAAAAGTAACGAGTAGCTTGTCTTAAGGGAAATGGAAAGGCTATAAGATTTAGAGAGCCTTTGGTAATACAATTTCCAATGTAAATATGATATTGCAACACTACCCGGACTTAACTAAAAACTTTTATTCCTATATTGTTCTACTGTTCTTTAAAACTATAATAGTATGATTAGACAACTTCCCCTACTCCTTATTTTACTCTTTTTGAATGTTACTTATTTGATTGGCCAGACCACAGAAGAAGTAGTAGATCAATTAAAAAAAGAAGCCATTGAAAATTCTCAGTTAGAACAACTTGCTCATGAATTAATGGATGTCATCGGGCCCCGCCTGGTTGGCACGCCCCAGATGACTAAGGCGCATGACTGGGCCGTAGCCACTTTTAAAAAATGGGGAATAGAGGCCCGTAATGAAGAATGGGGTACCTGGAGAGGTTGGGAACGGGGTATTACCCACGTAGATATGATTTCTCCCAGAGTGGTGTCACTAAGAGGCACACAATTGGCATGGAGCCCCGGCACTTCAGATTCAGGAATTACCGCTGAAGTAATAAATCTTCCTGCAGTGGAAGATTCTCTGGCCTTTGCAAATTGGCTCCCTAATGTCAAAGGCAAATTTGTGACAGTCTCTATGAATCAGCCTACAGGACGCCCGGATTATAATTGGGAAGAATTCGCCACCGAGGAATCTTTTGAAAAAATGAAAACCGATCGGGAAGCACAGACCAAGGCATGGTATCAACAAATCAGAAATACCAGATATAACAGCAGAACCATCAACACAGCTCTGGAGGAATCAGGGGCAGCAGGTATTATACAATCCAGATGGTCCGAAGGTTTTGGGGCCAATAAAATTTTTAGTGCCAATACCAAAACAATTCCAGTCATAGACCTTGCCCTTGAGGATTATGGAATGATATACAGATTGGCTGAGAATGGTGACACTCCTGAAATAAAAGTAGTTTCTAAATCAAAAGAATTGGGAAGGGTACCCACTTTTAACACCATAGCCACCATTCCAGGTAAAGAATTCCCTGATGAATATGTTGTTCTTTCTGCTCATTTTGATTCATGGGATGGCGGTACCGGCGCAACGGACAATGGCACGGGTACAATTACCATGATGGAAACTGCACGTATCCTTAAAAAAATATACCCTAACCCTAAGCGCACCATTATTATTGGCCTTTGGGGTAGTGAGGAACAAGGGCTCAATGGTTCCCGCTCCTTTGTTGAAGACAGGCCGGAAGTCGTAAAAGGGCTGCAGGCTTTATTTAATCAGGATAACGGAACTGGAAGGGTTGTTAAATTATCCGGACAGGGATTCCTGCATGCTTACGATTATCTGGGACGCTGGCTCCAGGCCGTACCAAAAGATATTCGCGGTCATATTGAAACAACATACCCGGGATCTCCCGGCCGGGGAGGATCTGATTATGCTTCTTTTGTGGCTAAAGGTGTTCCTGCCTTTTCACTTAGTTCTTTAAGCTGGAGCTATAGTGATTATACCTGGCACACCAATTTAGACACTTATGATAAGATCGTTTTTGACGATGTGCGAAACAATGCAATTCTTACTGCAATCCTTACATATATGGCCTGTGAAGACCCTGAAAAAACTTCGAGGGAAAAAGTTACACTTCCTACAAGTCTGAAAACAGGAATAAAACAAGAATGGCCAACGCCCCGTTCTCCGG
>RCNB010000302.1_pt1 | contig 33824 bp, 47 predicted proteins | sample 2041321 | NCBI WGS metagenome assembly RCNB01 (sample SAMN09708232, study PRJNA481090) | Marine sediment metagenome, whole genome shotgun sequencing project.
TGGGCAAGCTCGCCGCTCAGAATCTTGCCACAGATGATGTCGTACGCCGTATCGGCCGCGGTCTTCATAGTCGTACTGGAACTCATATCGCTCCCTTTACTCAGGCGTCACAGGTGCAGTGCCCGCTCGGCCAATTTGACAACCCATTACCACTATGCTATAACCGCAAGCATATTATTTAGATTAAGGGTCGGAGCCTCGATATGGAAGGCTCGACCTTTATATTCAGTTTATGTTGATGAAATTCTGACATATTGGGAGCACCTCCTAAGTTCTTTGTGTAACTTGACTTTCGTCATTGTAACAGACCTTATTGAGCATGTCAACCAATTTGTCAGTAATTTCTTCGAGCCTCCCATCGGACTTGAACCGATCACCTCCTGTTTACAAGACAGGTGCTCTACCAGATGAGCTAGAGAGGCATGTATTTGATTTGCTTCAGAACCACCCTAACATGGCTGCTAACCCTTGTCAACCCCTAAACGAAAGGGACCCCCACTCTTTTCCGAGTGGAGGCCCCTTAAAGTTCTATGGAATTGTTCCTAGAAACTAGGGACGAATACCATTGAACACACGGAGCGTTCCAGCATCGGAAGTGAAGTTGAAAGTAACTTCGAGCTTCGTCTGGATTCTACCCTGGACACCTGGGATTGTGAAACGGGCGTCTGGGATGTAGAAGGTCTTCAAGTCGTTACCAGTATCAGGATCGGTAATGCGAACCTCAATTGGTAGCGGAACAGAAGTCAAAGGACCAGCAACTTCGTTCGTAGGAACGTTAGCTACTTCAGCGATCTTCGTCCAAAGGTCAGCAGCGTCAAGCGGCTTCACAGTGATCGAACCGGTCACGTCAGCAGTATCATATTCCTGAGCAACGAAACGTGCGTTTCCTAGTTCCTCATCGTTTTCGATGTTCACAGAACGAGTAACCTCGAAGCTCTGAATACCTGACCAACGGGTGAAGACTGGGGTAGCAGCATCAGTACCGATGTAAACGTCAACGTCCTTACCACGGATAGCGGCTGGGGAAGTCGAAGAAGGAGCCTCGTGAACAGTCTGAAGATAAGACTTAGCTGTAACAGAACCGTAAGTGATTACGATTGTGTCGTAGCCTTCACTGTCAAGATCGGGGATGATCGTAACGGCAGTAGCTGTGTTAGTGTAATCTTCACCGAAGTAAAGACGCTTGTAAGTGTTCGCTCCAGCGACCTTAGCAGTGATGTCAAGGGCGTAGTAAGCGTCACCAGCATAGTTGTAAACCTGAGCAGTTTCTGCAAAGGTATAGACCTGGCTAGCACCAGCAGTGATTGTACCAAGGGCGTTAGTAACCGAGGCAGGACCGTAGATGTCCTGATAAGGTGTTCCCTGAATGTAGAACACAGAGTCGCCACGAAGTGTGTGCTGCTGTGTTGAGTTCTGTCCAACACCGAAACGGTAGCTAGAACGCTCAAGAGTCAAGTAAGGAATAGCGATACCCTTAACGATATCAAACTGGCCCTGAGTTGACTTGAACGGGGAAACAATGTTCATAGGAACGTACTGGTCGAAGTCGATCTCATAGTTAGTTGCAAGAGTAGAGGGGTCCTGGTTAACGATTAGGGCCTCGAACTCGCAAGTAACGTCGTATGATTCAACGTCGAAAGAAAGGTCAGGAATGTCTCGAACGGTAGCAACGGTTTCGAAGTTACCTAGCTCGTAGACTTTTTCCTCTGGAATGTTTAGATTGCCTACACCTGCGGTCTGGATACGGTCAATAACGAACCCTTCCGCATCATGTAGGATCTGTCCTGCTTTGATGGACATGTAATGCTCCTCCTTGGAGATATCAATTCGTCGCTATCAGACCGAATGCATATCATAGGATACACACTAAATGATCTTCTAAAGCCTTCGGATATTTATATCGTCAGACCACTCTAACTAATGTAGCCTTAAAACAACCTATTTAACTTAGCGCTTAACGCTTTAGACTGTCGAGGAAGTTTCTCAACTTCGATCGCTGTTCTCGTAAGCAATATCTCGATATCTTTCGTATCTAAACCAGCTTTAGCAGGCGGACCAACAGCGCCACCAGCCTGAAAAGACTCCTCTAAGATCTGACGAATAAACCTAGTAGTAACATTAGGGACACCCTTTGCCACAACAGCCACACCAGGATCAAGGAAGTTTCGGGAAGTAATACCCTTAGTGGTAATCATCCTTTGCTTAGTTCCAGCAGCACGAGTAATTACACCATCCTTATTCTTCAAATAAGAAGAAGGATCAAACCTATCTTGACCTCTTCTACCAGGATCATAACTCTGAGGAGAATTGCCATTTCTGAACAAACCAGCAGGCATCTTGAAAGATTCAGCAGGAGGCTGATTCTTCAAACTAAGGTTCAAACTAGTTTGCTGACCAAAGAACATAACCTGCTGGTTAGCAGGACGCTTACTAGCTGCACCTCTCTGACCAGCACCGAAGTTCAAACGATACCATTGTCTAGCCTGTGAACTCAAGAAAGTATTGTTAACATAAGAAAGACCATCAGGACCAGCTAAGAACATCTTCTCAGACGTCAAAGCTCTCAAAAGCTTACCGCCAGAGTCACGACGCATCTTACCAGGAGCATTCGCACGATAAGAAGCGTTACCATTATGAGTACGACGGTAACTAGCAGCCACAGCCCTATTGGCGTCTCGTCCAACATCACTATAAGCAGTCTCTAGACGCCTACGACGAGAACGTACAGCATCGTTATAGAACAAACCGATCTGAGACAGAACTTCACCCGTAACTCCGGCCGAACTCTTAGCAGTTTGAGCAACTAGCTGACGAGCCAGAATATTAGAAGACAAAGAAACACCTGAACCGCTTAGTTGCTTAAGGCGTGTTTGAAGAAGAGTACGGTTCTGGAAGTTCTGGTTTATCTGGTTTTGTATCTGTAGTTGTCGCTGATAACTAAAATCTGCCATTCGGGACGACCTCGTTGTAGATAGCATCTATTCTACGACGGAAATATTCGTCGTTGTAGATAGTATCGCCATTGTCGTGTATCAAATCGAGAGCGACCTCAACCAGATCGTTGACCTGATCCAGAACAACCTTACGCATTATAGCGGCAGACTCCTGAGTAATATGAGGATCGCACAACTCTTCCTTAGCAGAAAGGATGATAGCGATAGCTTTATTCCCTCTAGTTTCAAGGAGTTTATCAATCGGTGAGTCAGTCATGCTATACCCAATCTGGCTTATCAATTTCGATGTCACCTACATAATAGTCTACTGGAGTAGCAGAGTCAGCAGGAACAGAAACATAATATATAGTAGGAAAATACGAATATCTTTTAGGCTTCTCAGTGATACGGTACACGCTACCAGTAGGAGTAATCTCAGTATTGGAAAGTAGATCAATCTCCCAAAGACCATTAGCGTCAGTTAAAGAAGCCCATCTGCCTTCGATGAAGTATTCTGGAGAATCAGCAACAGCCTGCACACGACGATTCCAAAGAAGGTCGATAGAAATGGTTGCCCCTTGAATAGGGGTTCCGTCGGGTTCGATTAACGTAGAGTAGATTCTAGACGTCATCTTGGTTTCCGTACTCATCAATGATGATCATAGAAATCTCCCACCAAGAAGACTTGTAAGGCTTGTTACCGAAACGACCCTTGTCCATATCTAAACCTTCGATGTCGCAAGTAAAAATAAGACTAGGAGTTGCCTGGGTGAGGTCAAACACTTCTAGAACAGGCTTATTGAAGCCGATAGAAGGAAACTTACCTCGTAGGAGATCACGTATGTCTGTAGCGAGATGGACAGCTAAGCTCTCCTTCTCACCGTAAACGTCTACATAAAACTCCCAGCGGTTCTCAGTGAGGTTAGAACCCATCTCAGATTCTCTTTCAGATGAGTGCTCCATAGTTATAGCAACAATATTAGGAAGAGCTTCCACATCCCAATCCACAGGCTCAGAACGAACATCAATAGAAGCATGATTACGACCAGAGTCGAACCAACCAAGGTCTTGTAGACCCTGCTCGATATACCTTAACATGTTGTCTTGAATCATTCTGATTCGAACGCCACCTACATACATGTCTTACCTCAAGATTCGTCAATAGCGGAACAATAGATCTGATAGACGTTCACATCGAACAGTCCAATATCAGGAGCTATATAGTCTAGATTATATGTATTAGTGCCCAACAGTACCCTGTCAGGGGAACGTCTAGGAGTAGCTGTGTTGGTTTCTAGCACCAACGCCCAGTCTTCGTCAAGGACAGTCAGGACTGCACGAGGTGTGTCGAACTCAGCGACAGGACTTAACCCAGACATTGTTGATCTCGAAATGAACTCTACAGCCACATCGACTTGAATCTCAGTATAAGCGACTTCTGCTGTAGGAGTCTTTTCCCATGAATACGGATTGCCGTTAGGATCTTCGATATCATAGCTGCGCTCCACATCCCACTGAAAAGTGGCTCTATTCGGTGTCGGGTTGGGCGTGCCCATCTTCATAGCGAACTTGATCGCATCCCTAAACGCAACAGGATCAAAACTATCTTGCCTCGGATCGTTAGTTTCAGCCATGACTTAAGTCCAGGTAGTAACATAGCTGGATGTTCCATAACAGAAGGCCGCATCACGAGCTAGAACATTATCGAACACAGTTGTGCTACCTTCACGATTCTCAGCAATCAATTCCTTGATCAGGTCCCTCTTGCGAGCATAAAGCTGATCTAACAAAGCCTTCTGTAGAGAAGCAGCCTTCTGCACTTCGTACTCAACCGGTCCAGCAACCGCACGGAACAGAGTCTGAACATTAACCATGTTATTGTAAACAATGTTACAAGCCGCATAGATAATAACGAGCTGCTGAAGATCCCTAGGAAGATCAGGAGTCACAACTCCGGCAGATTCATCGTAAGTCGCATTAGGAATAACTCTATCTAGATAGGCTTCCCAGAAAGCATTAGTGATTCTAAGAACGTAATCTGCGTCTGTAGCGTCAGCCAAAGCATCAGCACCAGGAACGTTTGTTTGAGCCTTTAGGGGTTCAACCAGATCGGTTAGGTCAGTCATTTTTCACCTCAGAGATAGTTTAGACGCAAAACGCAGACAAAGTGTCTCTATCAAAAATACACTTTCTCCACACCTTCATAATCCTCATGGATACTATCGGCGCAACACCCTAACGAATAGAGGCCACCCCCAAAGGAGTGGCCCCAAACGCTTGCACAACAAACAGGACCTAATCAGTCTTCAAAGATGTGAGCAGGATAAACCTCAAGAATACGTGCCTTGATAGCGTCAAGCTGACGAACAGTTGTATTGTCGTCCGCATCAGCCATATCATACAGACGTTCCAAAGCTTGGATGTTTGTGACATCAGCAATGGCCGTATCAAACTTCTTCCACTGAAGAGAGAGAAGCTCCGTAATATCCTTATCAGTAAGCTGATTAGGGTTAGCTTCGATCTCTGCCTTATCAGAAGTGGTTTCAAGCAACTGAACAGGAACCATAGCCCCTGAACTAAAGACGTCAGTACCAGGACGCATAGCACGCTCAGTATTGAGATGCAGACGTTCCTTCTCGGTAACTTCAATAGTCTTCTGTGAACGGACCATTCTCTGAACCTCAGCATTATTGTGGTCGTAAACGTTAATCAACGCTACTCCCTTGCTGACATTCTTCCAGATTTCCTTTTCCATTATGATTTCTCCTTAGATCTTTTTACTATAGTACAACCAAGTATAGCACACCCATACCTATAGAACGGGAAAAGGCCACCCGAAGGTGACCTTTAATCCCTATTCAGTTGTTAACCAAGCTTGTTTAGAGGTTGGTATCTACGATACGACGTAGACGCTCTGGGTGGTGTACCACTCCGCCGAAATCACGACGTGCTAGGTAATGCCAGTACCAGTTGTCCTGCTCATCGTACTCCTTGGACATTAGTCCACCCCAGAAGGCGAACTTAGATGCATCACGGCCGATAACATAAAGTTCCCCGGCTGGGAAGTAAGATGTGTCGTTCTCATCCTTATGGTTTGTAAGAGTGATGATACGAGCGCCACGGTAAGTACCGAGTACGCCACGTCTAACCATCTCTTCGTTGGACTCCGGTAGGAATCCAGCACCATTAGTTGCTGTACCAAGAAGCTCGTCCATGATCTGCTCGGTCATGCTTGAGCGTCCGATGATGGCAACTTCCTGAGTCTTGCTCTCTTCACGAACGCCACGGATTGCAGCGTTTAGTGCTGTTAGAGAAAGACCAGCTCCAGATGTGTAGTATGCAGATCCTGATGGAACTGCTGCTTGGAATGCTGAGAGAACACGACGGTTCACTTCAGCGTCGAGACGCTGAATTCCAAGATTCACTAGTGAACTCTGCGTCTCCGCAAAGTTGGTCATGATCTTGTCTTCCATCTCGGAAACGTGGAAACCGATGGTGTCACGAGGTAGTTCTAGTACCTCTGAGCGGATTGTACTCTGCTCAATATGTCCACCACGAGCTACCCAGAATGCCTTGAGTCCCATAATTTCCTTGACGAAAACTCGACCGTCGAACGGGGCGTTATCCACCTCGGTCATCAAGCTAAGTAGGTTCTCATGCTGGAAACCTTCGTAGATTGTCTCAGTCATTTGCTGAGCCATCTCACGACGCCACTTGGGGTCGTCCCAGTTCTCTGCTGCTTCCTTGTTCACTGCTTCTACAGTCTCACGAAGTGCCTTGCGAGCATCTCCGTCTCTGCCGTAAAGATCAGTTATTGTGCTATTTGTAGTCATTTGTTGTTCACCTCCCTTTAGAAGTTAAGACGGGCTTCGCATTCGAAACCTGTCTCTCCATGAATCTCGAAACTTCCAACACGCTCAACGATTAGCCAGGCTTCTCCTGGGGTAGCAATATCTGCTGTCCCATTAGCCTTCCAGTAACCATCGGTGTCATTGCCAGTGCCGGGGATAAGACCGTCGCCTGGAGCAAGTCCAGCGGTATCTCCGGTAGCAATCATGTCACGACCTGCGTAGGCACGGACATTGTTGAAAGTAAAAGCGGGGACGTTACGAAGAACGACCTTGACATACGTACCACTAACAACCTGAACGGCTGCTCCAGCAGGAACAACGTCCTTGTCGGAGAATGTAGTAAGCATTGCATCATCACCAGCAAAAGCGGCTGGTCCGTATTCATATACAGCTACACCGCCCTGACCTGGGAGTGGAGTGTAAGCATTGTCTGCTGCTAGAACGAATGGACGTAGGCCCAATTCGTTGTTTGCTCCGAGTGTTCCACCTGTGCTATACACAAGAGGTGCGCCAATTGGTACAGCAGTTCCGTCTAGGAAATTACGTCCTGAACGATCCTTGCTGACCGGAGCTACACGAAGTTCAAAATTTCTTCCATAGTTGCTCATTATTCGCCTCCTTTCCTATCAGTTATAGTGTAGAAAAATCTACGTTGCGAAGAGCCGCAAGCGACCCTGTGTTAATTGTGCTGCCAGAAGCGTTAGCTTTTTCACGGCTATCACCACTATTTAGGGCAGAGCTATCAGGAAGCTGTGCTTCATCTTCCTTCTTCTTCTTTTTCTTATCCTTGATGAAGTCAGGCAGACCAGCGGCAACAGCCGTGTAGTCAGCCAAAGTTGCTTCAAACGCCTCATCGGACATTGCTGCCCAACGGTCGCTATTCTCAACGATGTACTCCTCGGGGAAGTTTGCAACTTCCTCGATCTGTGCAAGACGGCTCTCAAGTCGCTCTGCACGCTCAGCAGCTTCAGCCTCGGCTGTTGCTGCATCTGTTAGCATAGTAACAAGCTCGTCATACTTAGCAGTTGCTGCACTGGTTTCAAGAACCTGTGCGTCTAGCTGTGAACGAATCTCAGCTACCTCAGCGGTATACTGCTCTGTTAGAGTAGCAATCTGAGTTTCAACTTCCTCAGCATCGGACTCAGCCTTTAGTGCGCTAAGCTCTTCCTGCATAGGAGTAAGGGCTTCAGCAATCATTGCATCGACCTGTTCCTGGGAAAAAGTAGTAGTCATGTCACCTCCTTTACTGGGGTTGTTTTCTTCAGCATTATTGCTATTGTCGTTACCACCGACGGATTTGTCGATCATAACTAATTTCGGCGTATCATCCACAGAAATTGAATCTTCTGAGGATGCACTTACCGAATCTCTGTAGAGAAGTTCGAGAGTAATACTCTCAAGTTCTTTCTCGTCTAGATGAGAATGTTCAGCAGCAAGCTGCTTATATGTCTTATCTAGTTCATCACTGCATTCTGTCATGAGTGAAGAGAGTTCTGTGATTTCTGCGTTTGCCCAACCTGGGCTAGAAGGAGGAAGAATCAAAGCGCCACCAACAAAGTGAGGCTTAATCAACTGACGCTGAACGTCAGATCCACGATTGTTCCATTCTCCGTAGGAATCAGAAATCGTACCAGCATAGTCCAGAATGTCGGACTGACTGCCATCAGGAGCGGTAAACTGGATAGATTCCGCAACACACTCCATAGAATAGAAGAGCTTACCTTCTTGATGTGCTTGCTGCACAGCAGAATAAGCCTCAGGGTGATAGAATTTCCAGAACACACCAAGGGCTTCAATATAAGCGTTAGATACCTGAGCCTGGTCGGCTTCAGGATAAACCAATTCGGTATCGACAAATGCGCCAACGATATTCTTAGCCTGATGAAGCATGTTCATAGGAGAATACTGGATACTTGGCTTAGCCATGACTAGATCGTCGTGGCTCCACATTTGACCATTACGGTTAGCATTGTCAGCTTCCACAAAACGGCCACGTACCCATTTGTACGCATCATTGTCAACCATAGCCTTGTCAGCCCAGGTCGAAGAAGCAATCTCTCGGGAGTCCTCAACGATAAACGCCTGAGCGCCTAGAAGAATACTCTTTTTACCTTGAAGAACAACAGTCATAGTAATACCTCAATTATATTATCGCTGAACTAAAGGTTAGAATTGAACTATTCTTCAAGATCTGCTTGGTTCTCTTGCTGACGCTCGTCCTCATTAGGAGTCGATCCTTCAGGACGGCCAGCCTTACGGTTAGCTCCGCCACCATTAGCGTTACCACCGCCAGCTCTACCAGCAGCCCCGAAAGGCACATTGGTAGCGGTAAAGAACTTGTCATAAGCTCTCTCACGCTTACGTAGACGAAGCTCGTCATCCTGATCAAGGTCGATTTCCTTGAGGATAGTCTCACGAGACAAATCACCACGATCACGAAGATCAAGCATATATGATGCCATAGTAGCGTCGAAGTCCAAAGCGATACGCTTAGGGTGGAAGTTGAGCTTAGGCATATGCTTAAACTGTGGAATATTACGTTCGAACGTAGTAAGAAGGACGTTCTTAGTAACAATGTCGCCAATACCTTGACGACGAGATTCCATACTTCTAGCAATCAAACGAGCCAGCTTAATAGAATCGTCACCCTTAGCGCCAGCACTGTAGTTGCCAGTCATCATAATCTGATAAAGACGAGCAGTGATACGGGCATCAAGAGTGTTGTAACGCTCAGGAAGCATCGTCTTGTCTAGCTTAGGGGTGATAATCTCAACGTCGATCGTGTGATCGCCAATGATCACAGGGATGCGGGCTGCGTTCTGTACCTGGGTCTTCAAAGAAGAAAGGTCGCCAGCTCTAGCTGGATGCTCGTCAGAACCACGCTTGAACACGATAATAAAGTTTGTTCCACCAAGAAGGTGAGCACGGTCCATCTGACGGAGCTGCTGTTTGAGGTCGAGTAGTTCGAACACTGACTTCATACGAACAGTAGCGAAACGCTGATAGTCAGGACGAGTAGCAGTATGTCTAAACACGTTCTCAGTGTTCATCAAGAAGGTGCCTTCTAGATAGTCAGCACCAGTTACCTCTTGAAGCCTGTTTCTATCAGGACGATCCAACTCGTAGCGTCCCTTAAGGAACTCATCTACTACCAAGTCGGTGCTGTTATCTCCAGCTAGAACCTGATCAATAGTGCCAGCTTGAGCCTTGTCAGCTATATAGACAAGCTGATCCTTGCGAAACATAAAGCTACCCACAGGGAGAATAGTCATAGGGTCGAACAAAGTCAGACCGATAGGGATTACGAGATCATAGCTCTTACGGCGGCGGCGAGCACCTCCGTTACCACGAACCGTGTAAGTCTTGCGACCCCAAACGATTCCGCAATAGAACTGCGAGACAATAAACATCTCACGCCACATTTCACGCATACGAGTGATTAGGTCAAGATCTTCAATGATCTGATTCCAGATATCTTCCTCATCTTCATTATCTGAAGTAATAGAGATCTTGTTGTAAGCTAGAGCTTCTGTAGTTTCCACAATGCCGGAAACGACATCATCAGACTCAGACGCATCCATAGCCATCTTGAACTGGTGGAAAATCTTATCAGGAGTGACGAAACGATCACGGTCGAAGATAGAACCTTGCTTACGGGTATTCCTACCCCAGTTAACTAGAGCCTTTTCGACCCCGCTGAAGCCGCTCTCGTCAAGAGAACCAACAGCATCCCAGATATCTGCATCGGGGACCGTCGTCTCGTTAATAACGACGCTGCCTTCAATGCTACTTACCATATGTTCTGAACCAGACATTAGTTGTCCTTCCTAGACATTTCCCAATCCATGCTGTGAATACTCAACATGCGTGACCAAATCTTAAATTGACGATCACATTCTTCAATGAATGGATCTAGCTCTCTTGTTCTAAATGCTTGAGTGCTTCGATTTTCTGAACGAACAACAAACGACCTAATCTGAGAAGCTCTAGAAGTCATAGACGACAAAGCTTTAAGGATTTCATCCAAACCATACTGGTCAAAAGATCTCATTATATCATAATAAGCATCAAGCTCGTTTCTCCAAGCTTTCAGATCATTACTAGCCATAGGTCTTACTCCAACTTTCTTAGTAGAAGTAATACCTTTCTCGACCTTATCTTCAGTTAATTTGAGTTCCATTAGAAGTCAACCACCATAATATCGGGATATTTGTACTCTTTATTAGTTAACTCTTCGATAGCGTGCTGCGCCCAAGCCAACCCTGCCATTCTAGCAGCATCAAGTGCGTGCAACGACGAAGCAGAGAATCTTTTTCTACCATAAAGGTCTGTAGTAGACTTAGTGATCGTATAAGTTTCACCCTGGAACTCAGAAATGATCTCCATATCATAAGGAAGAACCAAACGATTATCGTCAACCAGCTCACGAAGCTTATCAGAACTATACTCCAAAACGTTACGCTTAATACCAGCATCAGCAATAGACTCATGCCTATCAATGTCATAATCCTTAGCCTCATCGAAATCAATCAAGATCTTCTCCGAGAAGTTATAACCCTTAATAGTATCAAGACGACTACGAAGCATCGTGTTGTTCTTAATCCTGTTCTGAATCTCCTGATAAAGTGGAAGACCTACACCAGTTTTATCGAGAGCGAATGCTACAGGACGATAAAAGTTAATCAACCACTCAATAGCATCCACCTGATGAGGGTTAGACACACGAGAAAGCTGGTAACGGGAAATGAGTCGAAGCTTAGAAGTATCAGAAGCTTTCTTCCCAGACTCCTCAGCGAACACCAAAATCTCAGAAGGGTCATTGGTATAACCGACGTCCATTCCGATCCAAGTACGCTTATACTTCCTATGAGAAGCAGGAGCGTCCATGATGTTTAGAATCTCGCCACCGTAATCCTCGATCATCTCAGGACCGATCTTATTACGGAAGTAAAGGTTCTCGTTATAATCCGAAGTCTCATCCTTATCCACACAAGCCATAAGACGGTGCAGCACGAACAGAGACGACGTAGCGTCACCGTGAGCGCCCAGAACGTTACGGCGATAGTCAGGATGGTCCCTAGAGCCATACTCCTTGATCTTAGCTTGGCGTTCAGCGTCAGACCAGTTCGGCCTATGCATCGCAGTATAATTGTGAACCTTCCAACCTGAATCTGGCTGCGTAAGCTTGAAGAAGTAATCTCGAATACCACGAGTAACGCCATGAGCACGCCACATAGCACCAACCGAACCAGCCTTCAAGGTTTCGATAATCTCGATCCAACCCTTATCTGGAAAGTCCTGGCCCTCATCAAGTTCCAACCAAAGAGGGTGAATACCCTTGACCCCCTTGCCGTCACGTTGCGGGATGCGTCCCATGATACGTGACCCGTTAGAGAAGTTGATATGGAAAGGCTTATGCTTAATGCCGCCTCTACCACGAACCAGCATCTCTCTACCCAACCTAGAACGCAACAGACTAGTTTCGATGTTATCAGTTACAGCAACCAAATGATTAGACTCGGGAGCAGTAACAACCATCTCAGCACCAGGGTGAACGAACGGGAAAGCGAAAGCTCTAGCCTGAATAGACTTAGATTTACCAACCGATCTGCTGCATTGGTCAATCTGACGCATAGTCGTATCACGCCACCACGGCCACTGAAACGACCAGCATCTAAACAAGCCATCATCATTCTCTTCGTCAACCCAAAGAAACTCTGCCTGATCAAGACCAGAAGGGTCATTCAAAATAGCATACAGAGCGCACTCTTCGTCAGTTAGGTCTTCTAAAATAGCCATCAAGAACCCTTCATTATTTCAGAAAGCTTACGATACTGAACAATAGCGGACTCAGGTCCGTCGTTCATCAACGCAAACATCATAGAGAGAACATACGCAACCCTATATTCGTGGAAGTAACCAGGCTGCTTCTTAAAGCCAGAAGCGATAGTTTCCATATGTTCCATAGTAGGATTGATTTTACCGTGCAGCAGCTTCAACACAAGAGACTTATCTAAGCCAACTTTGTCTGCAACATGACGGATAGATCGAGTTCCCTTAAGGTTGTTGAACGCATCATGAAACCCAAGGAGACTGTAGTCTTCTCCGGCTAGCTCCTGAATGCGTTGTGAAGCAACCTGTGGGTCAAGAGAAGGTCGTTTGCCTGGAGTTCCAGGTCGTGCCTGCTCCTGCTTGATTATATCGTTAACGATACGACCCAAGATAGCTGGGTCTGTCTTAAAAACGCTGTTCCAATCTAGTTGGTCTACTGAGGGGAACTGTCTGTGAATAACTTCTACTCTCTGCTTCCAAGGCATCTTGTCGTCAAAAACTGTGAGGTCAATGTTGTAGGCGCTCACTAAAGGTCCCTCACCCAGTAAGTTTGCTTTTCCCTGAAATCACTATCAAGCTGAACAAACTTAGGGATAGCTATATCCTTGATCCATTCATAGAGATCTTCCATCTTAATTCCGTTCTCACGACGTTCCTCCTCAGTGCAGTTCTCATGGAACTCAACCAAAGACTTCAGCTCGTGCATAAGGGTGACAGCAGAAACTGCCTGCTCGTTACGGGCAACTCCGAACTCTCTAGCACGGATACCCAGGTTATGTATATAGGAAGCTACATCTTGCCCCTTATCTTTGTCACGGCTTTCCTTATCAAGAGAAAGAGCCTTCTTGAGCTGACGCACCTCAGTAGACATATCTTTGATCTGCTTGTTCAGATCGGGTTCTGAGATAGGCTCATTGAAATAATCGTGGCCCACTGATACCCAGAGACTGTATCTATAGCAAAGTAATTCAAGAAAAATGATACGGTCCAGGTCCTGCAAGTCACTTACGTTATTAAAGTGATTGTCGGACGTGTACCTGCGAACCATGTTGTTAAACTGTTCTTCTTCAGATACTGTGATTACTACAAAAGATACGCCTGATGGTGCTATTACTTCATAACTTGCTTCTAGTTCTTCATCATCCATAGCAATATTGTATCGGACTTGAAGACACTTCTTATGTAATAGAAGCATATAATGCAAAAAGGCCCCTAGGAGGGACCGATTTACTTATAGATTGTTTTTATGGTTGTCAGCTCATCTGCTGATCAATCCAGGCATACGTTGTTTCAAGCCCACTATATAGTGAAATCGAAGGCTCCCAACCAAGCACTTCTTGGATCAAAGCGTTGTCAGAGTTACGACCACGAACACCAAGCGGAGCGTCAAGCTTATGCTTCTTCTCAAGCTCAACACCAGCAATATCACAAACCATATCTACCAGTTGGTTAACTGTAACCATTTCGCTTCTACCCACATTAAGAGGGTCACTATACGATGATTCCATAAGTTTGATTGATCCCTCAACACAATCGTCAACATACATGAACGAACGAGTCTGCTCTCCGTCACCCCAAACCTCAATCGAGTCCAAGTTATTACGTTTCGCATCAATGACCTTGCGGCAGATAGCGGCTGGAGCTTTCTCACGACCGCCATCCCAGGTGCCATCAGGACCGTAAGAGTTGTGATAACGGGCGATACGAACTTCGATGTCTGACTCTTCTGCGAAATGGCGAAGAAGACGTTCTGTGTAAAGCTTCTGCCACCCGTAACCGTCTTCTGGGTCTGCTGGGTAAGCATCACTTTCTTTGAGCGCAACGACATCTGTAATGTCTTGCCTGTAAGCGGGATAGACACAAGCAGACGATGAATAGAAGAATTTTCGGACTCTTGCATCGGTAGCCTCCAAGAGCATATGCATATCCATTAGTGTAGTTAGACTACACGACAGTTTATGGGTTTCAATATAGCCCATACCCCCCATGTCAGCAGCAAGATGGTAAACTTGTTCTGCCCCATTCAGAGCGAACTTACAGTTATCACGGTCACGCAGATCCATCTCAGGAGCAATCATCACGCCTAGATCTTCCAAGCGTTCAGCCTGATACCATTGGCCCTTAGGCTTGATGTCGGCACCAAAAACCTCATGGCCTTGACTAGCCAACTCGGTAGCTAGATGCCCGCCAACGAACCCACCAGCACCCGTAACTACGATTCTACCCATAACGTACTCCTAATTTCTCGTGTTCTAACACTATGATATCACCAACAACCCTAGTTTTGAAGTAACGCTCCTCAGCAAACTCTGTAACCCAATCCATAGTGGGGTAATGAGAACCGTCAAACAATCGGGCATCATCAACAATAACGACATGCTGTTTGATGTTTAGAACAGCGTCAAGCTCTTCCACAACAGGTGTGAACCCTGAAGGAGCGACCGGACTGTCAGGGTTGTCAACTGAGTGTGCATCCAAGAAAATAGTAGACCTAATCGGAATAAGATAGTCAAGCTTCCTTAGATACTCAGCACTGTCTCCATGAATCAAACTTACGTTAGGTTTGCCGTCCAGTCTTCCAAACGCAGACCAGTAAAGTTCAGGATCGTACTCAATAGTGTAAACCTTATCAAACTTGTCAGCCATATATTCAGCAGTGACACCCAAAGCTGTGCCCGTCTCAACGAACACACCACTGTTATGTCTACAAGAAAGGATTACTTCATAATGCGAGTCTTCAACGATTGGCATTTTTATTCACTCCATACATCATTCCACCATACTGATGGTCGGGGGCGGCGTGTGATTCGATAGTGACATTGAAATATCCTACCAGAGAAGCGATCATAGTGAACCACTTCTGGTTGATCCCATGATGCTCCATAGCGAACTCTACCACGTTAGTTCTAAAAAGTCGACTGTTAGGAACCACAAAAACCTCAGAACCCTCAATGTCCATCTTCAAAAATGAAACCTCAACATCCTTCAAGAAATCATCAAGGACTTCTAACCTTATATCAATTCCTTCTTCTGAACCCATAATAGAAGACAGGACACTGCCGCCATGATTAGGGATCATCTTAACCGTCTCAGCCTTAGCTCCAAGACCAAAAGGATGAAGTTCCACAATATCTGAGAACCCGTTGATCTCAATGTTGTGTTTAGCTATTTCGTAGTTATTAGGCTCTGGTTCGAAAGCAACAATCTTGTTTGCTCCACGAGCGGCTGCAAGACATGAGAACATTCCGGTGTTGCAACCTATATCAAAAACAGTACCCGATAGCTTTCTATCTTTTAGCTTATACGAATCATCAATAGACATCTCGTTAAAGACATGCTCGTCACTCGGACTTCCTTCACGAAGAGCAAACTTCATACCTTCGTATTCTTTATAGTACGTAGTCGTATTCATAACGCTCCCTAAGCTCTTCAATCAAATGTCCTTCTGGATGACTCTGGATAAAATCCCAGTCGATCCAGTCAAAATACTGTTCTCTGTGGTTCGTGTTAGCAGGCGAAGTGAACTTCTCTTCTATTTCTCCAACCCTAACCTCTCTACCTATCTTACTTAAGGCAACCTTCAATGTCGGGTAATCGAGGTCTTCCAGCTTGTTAGTAGCAAAGAAACAAGTCTTATCAGACAACGCCCTGATCTGGTTGTCCCAATCATACAAGTACCTTATACAACGAGTGATCTGATCCTTCTCAGGATCACCAGTATCTTTCTCGAAAGCAAACGGGCAATATTCCTTCCAGAAAGCAAGATAAGAACCATGCTCAGGCTTCATAGTAATAGCATTATTCCTACCCCAAATCCCAATACCGTCCTCTCCAAGAGCTGACAGATGCGACCTAAGAACCTTCACAGGGTTCCTGACAACATAGTAGATTACATAATCTTCCTGAATAGTATCAGCGTAAGCTGGAAAACACCAAGACGAATCCCCGTCGAACTCACCCCAACCAGTCCTACCCCAAATACTAAAGATACGTTCGTGACCGATCTTCAAATTAAAATCAGTCAACACGTTACGCACAAAAGCAGTACCACTACGGCCAGTGCCAGTAATGATCAGTTTACTCACAGTATCCCCAGCTTCTTCATCTTCATGATTCTGTTGTGAGTCCTACGAATCTCTGGAGAAGCTATACGCCAATCAGAGTTCGAATTGTTAGAAGTGTAATTAAGCAGAATGTCAGGAATAAACAGAATCCTGTCCGGTCCAGCCATCTCTAAAGCGCAGAACATCTCTGCCGCATCCCCACCCACAGTGAGCCAAGATCCATCTTCCCAAGTCAAGTACTCAAGAGGTATGTGCTTATATACATAATATCTCATAGTACGCAGATGATTAAAAAGAAAACCCCACTTGCTAGCATTACGGAAGTCTCTATCCTTCACACATTCAAGAGGATAAACACGAGCAGGAGCACAACCGCCGTCAGCAGGAACAGGAACATAACTACCATACGTAACGTAGAGATCGCTATTTCCATAATGATCGGATAGCGTTGTAAGAACACTCGGATTCGAGAGACGATCATCTCCATCCAACCAAATAATAACATCATCATCTTCACACCCCAACGCTTCAATAGCTTGACGCTGAGACTTCAACGTACAGCCATTCTCTTCGTTTACAATCATACTGAAATTAGGCTTGTCCTTAATGTACTCCGCAACGATCTCGGCTGAATTATCTGTAGAACCGTCAATCACCACACAAGCATCAAAGTTCTGATCTGTTTGCGTATGGACAGACTCCAAACAAGCCACCAACCAAGGAGCTGCATTCCAAGAAGCAATCGCAAACTTAAATCTCATACTAATTCTCTTCTTACGTAGAAACTGTCGCCCCACTGGAAGTGAGTCATCTCAGTCTCAACACAATCGAACCCTTGCTCATCCAAGAACGCATCGAACTCAGGCTTCAAAGTACAGCCCTTATATAGCTCTTCAGCGTTCACCTCAGAGTAAACATAGTTGACGCCCTTCAAAAACCTAAGACCACCGTTAAGGACCATCTGCTCAGCGCCCTGGACATCCAGATTGAGAAACTCGTAACCATGAATGCCGGTTCTGTCAGCCACCATATCGAGAGTCTTAGCAACCTTCTTGGTTTCACCTACATAAGTAACCTCAGGATGCATCTGAGCGTGAGTTCCCAAAGGAAGAATAGAAGAAGACTGATCGAAGCTTGCTTCATGGAACGAAACAACCCTCTCCTTGTCTGCTAGAACAGCCGCAACCACAAGTTGATCCGGTTCGTTAATAAAACGAGACGTCAGACCAGCAGCGATATCGTCGTTGCCTTCAATCCAAACAACCTTAGAGAACCCGCAGCCTTTATAGGCAGCGTACTCCTGAGCTTCATGAGCGCCCACATGGACAACTCTGGTTCCTACAGGAACCTTGTACTTCTTGACTACATCATTCAACGGGATTAACATTCGATTTGTCTCCATGTACTAGGAATCATTTTGCGCCACACAGGGTACTCAGGGATACTTTTCCCGAACCAGATAGAAGGATAGAAAGGCGACTTGTCTTTCTCAGACAAGAAAGCCCCCCACCAAGAATAGCTACTGTTAGCAATAATGTGCTTATCACAGTCAGCCATCAAAAACAGGTCGTATTGATCCTCAGGTTGCCCCTTACGGTTACGTACCTCTACTGGTCTAGCTATACCTTCAACGAACGTAAAGTCCTCTGAGAAGTTCTCACGACACCAAGGAATATCATCAGAAAACACCAGAACCTCAGATTCGACTCCAAGATCCGACTGAGCGACGTTTAGAGCCTCGCTGTAGTATTTCGGGGTAGGAGGCGGGAAAAGGTCCAGGTGCTTCGTGTAGTCCCCTCTACGGACATGCAGAGCGATTCTAGGCTTGTCAGACTGATAAAGGTAAGGCCACCTGTTTTTTAGTTCTACAACAGATAGATCCGAAGGCTGAAACATCGACCTGATGCAATCCTCCATATCGGAGAACTCCCCAAATCTTTGCATGTAATCAGTGTAACCATCTACAGGCAAAGAAAAGTCAGCAAAGTTACCAGCGGAAAGTCCACCGAAGAACTCGTCAGGAACCTTGAAGTATCTACGATACTCCCAGTCTGGCTTGAAGATAGGAAGTTTAGCATCCTTGCTAGCACGACCAATAGTCGAAGCTATCTGCCACAACTGATTACCTAACCTACCGTGATGTTCGAGACGACCATAAGTGTATTCAAGCATTATTCACCAGCTCTCTCATCGCAGCAACGTTACCAGAAGCAGCCTTAAACTTTTCGAACAAAGCTGCATTGTGATGACTAGGAGGAACCCCAAAATCGTCACCGTTAGGAGGTCCATGATACAAATGAATCAAAGCCCCAGGCAACCTACTGAACGGGTTGATCAAAGTATCCATCGCAAGTCTGAAAGCCCAATCTTCTAAACCCCAACCCACAAACCTCTCATCATACCCGCCAACAATCTTATATGCTTCTCTGTGCATTACAAGCATACCGGCATAAGAAACGAACGGAGGTCTAACCAACGACCCACTAGAAGGAGTAGCGAGAGAAACAGAAGGAAGCTGATCCAGCAGCCCTCTAGTAGATTCTTCCCTAAGCATCATGTAGCTACTATGAGCTATTAGCCAAGCAGTAGGATCTTGTTGCACGACATCAATACAACCCAAGATTGTATTAGTCAAAGGAACACTGTCAGCGTCAGCCACGATGATGATATCACCAGAAGACTGATTGAAAGCATTGTTGCGTGCCTGTGATCTTGAGAACTCTTCATCGTCAGAGTCTGCAACCACCAGTTCGAAGTCAGGATATACGAGACTCCATCTACTACCTACCCAGTCCCAAATCTCTTTACGGATACCGTCGTCTGATCTGAACGGTACGATAACTGATACGCTCATCGTTTTCCTCTCCAAATCTTGGGGTTGTAAGCCTCGTAATCGTACTCTACAAGTTCGGGGGTTTCGATGATTGATTGGATATGTCTTGGGTTGTGTCCATGATTTTCGAGAGAAGTGTATCTTTTATGTTTCGCTACTCGGTCAGATTCGTTAGCGTATCCGACATGAAGTAGATGACACTCTTCAGGGTTTGCGAGCAGGGCGTTGTTGTATGTGTAGATTGGTCCGCTTCCGCAGCCCATAGGCTTCTTTCTGAATTCCCAATCTCGTTTGTACCTATATAGTCTAGGTAAAGACATCGTGTTCCAGAAACCATCTGTTCTGTTATATAGAAGAGAGTGGTTGATACGCCAAATCTCAGGGATTCTCATGTCGATAGAATCCTTGCCTTCCACGTTTGCTTGTTCGATAAGTTTAGTTAGAGTGCATTCCTCTTCTAGGAACAAAAACTCATCAGCATCAATAGCGAAAATCCAATCTATTTCTGGAGTAGGGTTCAGTGAGGCTTCCAACGCTAACAAAGCGTTAGTTCGGAACTGTGCCTCGTGGTCTAGAAAGGAGACGTTTTGTTCGGAACGAAGAGCAATATGATCCGTGTACTTTCTTGCCATCGTCACAGTATCATCACTAGATCTATCATCATACACAAACAGGTCGTCCCACCAGTAATTGTTGTGTTCCAACATCGACTGGAAGTATCTGGACGTTTCATCTTTTGTTACGATTGAAGCTATAATTCTCATATCAATAAATCCTCAAACGTGAATTCCATAATCTTCTTAGCTTCTTTAATAGCCTTGGAACTCACGTTCTTTCTAGACACAGAATCACGCACCATTAAGCAATCTCCATAATGGACAACATCGAAACCTAAATGTCTAATCATCCTGCTCATGTATGCGCCTTCAGATCCGTACAAGGAAGGCAAGAACGCTCCCTCGCTACTAGGCCAAACCTGCTGGGTTAGATACGTAATCTCTTCCCAAACAGCTCTTTTGATAAAGAAGTTCGATACAGGAATTTCCTCTACCGCCTTCACATCGTATCCATCCACACACATATCTCCATCTGTGCTAGACGTTGCAGGGGAAAGAGCGCCCCAGCTAGGATGAAGGTTCAGAGCAGCAGTACAGTTACCTAACGTGTCATCGAAGAGAACAGTGTCAGCATTGAAAAATGCTATAGTCTCTTCGTTCGTGACAGTCGAAGCAAAATTACAAGCTCGTCCGAACCCAATGTTTTCAAGAGGCCAATACTGCGCCTCCAAAACGTTAACCAACTCAGCAACCTTGTCACTATATTGGTCAGAAGACAAATCAACAACCACCAGATCGGCAGGGGTTTCCTGATACATAAAAGACTCAAGGAACCTAGTCAACATATCGTTGCTCTGATAGTTAACTACAACGCAAGAAAGTTCAGTAGCCACAACGGGGATCAACCTCCCCAAATAGAAGCGGGGTCATAATATGCTTATTAGTGACAAGTCCGCTCCAACCAAGCTTAAGTCCAGCTTCTCTAGCTGCTGTAGACCATCCGATATCTTCACCCTGTCTAGCCCATACGTAATCAATATTGTAAGCAGCATGGGTCATAAGTTTCATCGCCATGATCACATCAACTTCGAATGTCTTTTTACTATCGGGCCTCTTAAGGCCATTATTAGATAAGAAAGCGTATGAAGGGAAATTATTTCCCTTGACAGTCATGAAAAGCTTTCCGCCGATAGCATCGAAGCCTTTAATGTCCTTAACTAGATTGAAGATAGAAAGAGGATGAACCAGAATGTCTGTATCCAAACTAAGGAAATAATCAGGATTCTTTTCCCTAACACCTTCGAGCAGTATGTTTCTAAGCTCAACCATTTCATGATATCGTTCATGATTCCAAACCCTAGCATCAGGGCCTTGTCTTTCTTCACGGAAGATGTAATCTACAGTGAACCCACGTTTTTTAGCATGTTCGAGACTGACAAGATACGTAGGATCATCAGGTGAAAGAACTAAAAGAAACTCTGGATCGGCACCAGCTTGATGAGCTGCCGCAACCGCATGATCCATCCAGTCTTTGATTATCCATTCTCTGCTTCGAACGGGTGCCCCAATTACGATCTTCATAGCTCCGAAAGCCTTTCTAGTTCCCTCTCCCAGCTAACCTTCTTACCCACACCCTCCAAGGCTGTGTTACGCAGATCCACATAGGCTTCCATGCCAATATGGTAGAACGTAAACAGTCCGAATTCGATCGGCCATTTCTGGAAGTACATGTGACAACCGGCGCAAAGACAGAATGCGTTTTCAAGCATAGTCCTGGTAGCAGAGTAAGTACGTGAAACAATGTGGGCACACTGTAGGTTTTCTTGCTTCCCACAACGCTCACACTGTCCTTTGCGTCGAACGATTTCAGCATGAAGCTTCGTCGCCTTGCCGCTTTGCACCTTTTCCGTATAAGTTAGCCACACTACCAGTATAGCAGCATGATGTGACTAACCTACAGGATTAGTCCTCATCAGCTTCAGCAGCCATCCAGCCCTTAGCTACGAAGAAGGCTACAAGCTCGTCAGCGATATCAGTAGAGACTCGGGCCGAACCGTATGTGCCGTCATCTTTAACAACGTTGACAGAGGTATAATTGCCCTCTTCAACAAACATCTCAGTAACTTCCTGCTCGGTTTGACGAGTGAGAAGATCGTTACTCTCAAGTTGACGCTCGTTCTCTTCATCAATGTCAGAGTAAAGGAAACGCATACGGATATCGAGATACTTACCAGGCTCAGCCTGGAAGCCCGATGGGATCACAACATCAACACGGTCGTACATGCGTCCCAGTGCGTTCTTGGTCATTACTTCAGTAGCTGCACGCTGTGCATCAGTCAACATATCCCATTGCTCCTTGTTCTTTTCTTCTTGTTCGGCATAACTTTCACGGTTCTGCCAGATGGTCTTTGGGGTAGCGTACCCCTCTTGAACGTCAATATCGAGTCCGATGCCTACAGTATCTGTTTCTCCGTAGGTAGGATAGTATGTCTTATGCATAGATTTCAACTTCCTCTCTCATGATTCGTTGGTATTCATCTTCAACAACGACGAGATCTTCTCGGCCGTCTTCTACCATTTGCTCAACACAACCGAAATGCCATAGAAGGTGGCCGAAATTTCGAACACGCTCATGCATAACAAATTGACCTGGACGGGCAATTTTGCCACAAAGTTTACACTTGATCCCTTGAGGGATTTGATTCGTTGGAACATCAGGAATCACCTTCATTTTCATCATCGAAACCTCCATCAAGGTCAAAGTCGAGATCAATGTCAAAGATACTTACGCCAGATTCAATCGCTTCGGCAGCTTTATCCGCCATCAGCTCTTCTTTAGTAGGCATCATCAATTGAAACTGCTTAGCTTCATCATAAGCATCAGGGTTCAGAATCTTTTCCTGCCACGCAACATCACCGATCTGCCACATACCAACAATTGCGTATGATGCTTCACCGTCTGCAATAAGCGTTCTAATATCTGCGGCCTCATCAAAATCTTCTGATTCAGCCTGACCCATAACATTCACTGATCGAACATAGAGGCCCATGTTTTCTAGGTCCTCTACGAGCGTATCAACTAGATTGCTAACTCGTTCGTTATTCTCATTTTCGTTGTTTTCGTCCATGCCGGATAACCTACACCTTCTTCGTCGGATTGTCAACCATGTCATCGAATTGTAACATGGCTTCATATAAAAGCGAAACCCCGACCCTCGTTAAAGGGCCGGGGAATCACATTGTGAGTAACGACTTCACTCCACTATCTTATCACACTTCGTCGTAAACGTCAACCGTTTCTTCTGGAATGATACGGTCTTCAGGAATGATTTCCACATCATATACTGGTGCGCCACGACGGCCAAGAAGTAGACCAGCGTTAGGTCTACGCTTCTCAATTTCAGTAATAATAGAGTACACGACATATGTTACGCCTGTAGCGACAAACATCAATACAGCTTCGGGACTCATTGTGATTCCGAATTCTGCAATCAGGTCAACTGCGTAACCCGTTAGGTCTACACCCCAACGGTTCAATAGGAAAGTAAGAAGAGCACCAAGAAACGCTGGCACTGTGGTTCTTACTCTAGCGGGTGAGAGAAATCTCTCTTTGAATGAATCCCATACGGTCCAAAAGTCCATATTTATCTCCTTGGGTCTTTCACAATAGGGTTTACTTTACGATACTCAACCGGATCAACACAGAAAAAGGTTGAACTATTCGGCTTTGTTTTCTTCAACCTTCCAGCATGAACGAACTTTCCCAATGTTCTACACATTGAAAAGTAAGTCATACCAAAAAGTTCTGACATCTCTGTTATCGTAAAATTAACCTTCCCCTTTGAGTTTGAATACTTCCAAAAGAAATCATGGAGAGCCTCAACATCGAGAATGTCATCATTGAAAGCCATCTAAATCTTAGAAGAAAGAATAGAAGATGGCCTAAAAGTGACTTTCTTTTTCGCAGGAATGTCGATAATATTACCGTCTCTAGGGTTTCTACGTCGAGTAGCAACTCTATCTGTTATTTGGAAAGTTCCAAACCTAGTCAGTAAGACGTTCTCACCTTCACGAAGTGACCTTTCAATGTTAAGAATAGCCTTATCAATGACCGATTCTACTTCATCTCGACTAAGTTCAGGAATCTGTCTGCTTGTCTGAGACACTAATTCTGATTTGTTCATAGATACTCCTTCCTAGCTTTATTAGCTACAGTTGTAGCATATCACAGAAAGGTAACTATATCAGGTAAAAGTGCCGAACAATAAGCATGTGGACCGAAGCTCTTCTAGCGCCTCCGTTGGATGATAACTACTTCATACTGACCGAGATGAATTCAAAAGCTACCTATATGGCACACTTCCACGTCCACCTAAACATGATTAACTCTTACATGCAAAGAGGAACAAGCCCAGGCGAACCGGTATACCGATACGCTCTAGACTTGCCCCTCAACTGGCAGCTTATCTAGACTGCCGCTAGCTGAGGAACTTCGCACGAATCGTTCGAACAGAAACGATCCCCTTCAGCTTCCTGCAAAGTGCCGAAGTAAAGTGTGCTCGGGTCGATAGCCTCAACATTATCGAACAGCACCTGCCACTCCTCATCAGAAACCTTCTCGTAAGGCATCTGAGCGTAGCTACCAGTGTCCAAAGGTAGGAAGCTCATGCATTTGAGCTGATCAGCGTAGAAACGCATCACAGGGCCAACCTGATCTGTTTCCTCAGGAGTGAAAGTGATAGTCACCGACACAGAATTGTCTGCCCAGTAACGCTGAAGTTTAGCAGCCAACGCTGCCTTCTCCCAGATCGAAACCTGCTTCTCATCACGGACATCAACCGAATCCACAGGGAACGAAACAACAACCGTATACTGAGGGTCCATCACGTCAGGTTCGATATGATAGCCCGCATCACGGAAAATTGCAACCTCAGGATTATGGACACTGAAACGCTGACGACGAACGTACTTACCGGAAGACACAGGCCAATGGCAACCCGGCGTCGTAGAAGCGATCAAGCTAGTTGTTCCACTAGGCTTCACAGTCGTCTTACGAATAGAAGGTCTGATGCCGAGCCATGAAGAATACTCTTCGTCACGAGTAAGAACCTCATCATAGCCGTCGTCAAGCCAATCACAAAGCTCGTTCAAGCCACGCTTTTCAACGTAATCAACCACGCCGGTAACAGAAGTACCGATACGACGGTTGCGCTTGATAACCTCGTTCGTCTCAGCCCAAGGAGTAGGAAGAAGAGTAACAACCTTCGAGTACAAGTATGCGAACTTGATTGTACGAAGGAAGTCAGCCTTGTCGTCATGCTTGGAAGGGAATACCTCGACCAAGTTACAAAGTTCATGCGACTCAAGTGCGATCTCTGCACATGGGTTCACTCCGATAGCCTTGCTGTCAGAAGTGTCGATCTTGCCGTCTAGGCGACCGTAGTTCTGAATCAGACCAAGGTTGATGAGTCCAGGCTCACCGTTCATAGCTACACGCTCTACGAGATGATCGAGAGTGTCGTTGAGTCCGTAAACGATGCTGTTGTTGGACATATTACCCCAGCCACCGTCTGAAGAGTAGAGAGGCCAGCCGTCTTCACCAACGACAGCGTTCCCCTCTTCGTCTACCTGCACACCCATGCGCTCAGGGTTGACCTTCCAGTTCTTCGCATCAATGAAGTCAGTATCGTTAACATCACCAAGAGAGATCTGTGCGGTGCGACGAATTGAACCCGCAACCACGCACTTACCAATCCAGTTCATGATATCCATGATGTCCATTGAAGTGATTTGTTCTTCCACTTTAGACTCAAGGCGTTCACTGATAGTGTCGATCAATCGGATAAGCGGACCAGCACCAGATGCAGTTCCACCGAAACGCTTGAGCGGGGTTCCTGCTGGACGAACCTCAGAGTAATCGAACTTCACAGTCGCCTTGTTGTTCATGAAGTAAGAAACTAGAAGAATGTCAAGCGCATCACACCATCCTTCACGAGAGTCACCCACAACGTGAGTTACCACTTCAGAACTAGGACGCTTGACAGTCAGCCTGTCTGCACCACGAGTATCGAAACCGACTCCGATACCGTACATTGACATGCTCATCATGCGAACGAAAGGAAGAGTTGCTTCGTAAGCAGAGTGTGAGCTTAGCTTCTCTGTTGATACGAAGGCGCAGTTGTAAAGAGGTGCGGCATTGTTCTCTTCGTTTACAAGAGCGGTCCCCATCATCCACATTCCTCGACCGGGCGGGGTCCACTTGAACGTGAACATTCTGTCGTATGCTTCCTGAGCTGACTTCTGGCCCTTAAAGTCGTTCCAAGGGGTTTGGTTGGATTTACACTGATCCTTGAGGATAGAATACATACCTTCAACTACTCTTTGACATACCTGGAACCACTGTTCCTTACTGCCATCGGGTTTCAGTCTGCTATACTTCGTCAAGAAGGTAAGTTCAGCAAGGCTGTTTCCGGCTCCGATATCAAGACCCCAGTCGGGTCGAATGTTCTCGTATTGGGCAACAAAGTCATCGCTGAGTTTGAAAGAAAGGTAAGTCATTGCATCTCCATTATCATTGTAGTACGTCGGTTTATGATTCATCGTCTGGACACAGCTACTAGATTGAACAGAGCTTTCCTTTGACAAATCCTCCAATCACAGCTATTATTCATAGGCAATGACGGGAGAGCTACCAGTATACACCATGCTCTTGCGTCTCCGTATTGTAGACAGAAAGAAAACTAAATGTCATTCAAACAAGTACAAAACGTTTGGGATCACTCCCCTTACCTAAGCAACATGTTGCTATTCCATATGGGAATAGCTGACGATGCGAACAGCGAAGGAGATCTTGCTGTCTCTCATAAAATGATGGCAGACAAAACTAGGTTTAGCCCAGCCACAGTGAAAAGATTTTTAGCTGCAATGGAGAAGGATGGATACCTAAAAGTTATACACAAAGGTGGAGCCTACCGAGGTGATTACAACCGTTATCTTTTGGTCTGGCCTGAGGGTGTTGAGAGTGGATACTCTGAGTATTATGGGGTTCAATTAAGGGGGTCAGAAATGGATACTGAGAGTATTAAGGGGGTCACAGCTATGACCCCCATAAGGGTGGATACTGAGAGTATTAAGGGGGTCACTGGTGAGCTACAGAGTAATACAAGTACTAATACTAATACTAATAACCATGTAAGTGTTGCTGGCTCGCCGAAAAAGTTGATGTCAACTTCAGCGATCCTTGCAGCCCAAAAGGCTAAGAAAAACCAACCAGCACAACCCGTCAAAGCCAAAGCAAAGACACCCCCAACTCCCGAAACCCTCATGGCCCAGCAGCTACTTCGAGATCGTTGGGATTCAGAAAAAGAAGCAACAGGGAAAGATCCCCTGTGGAGTTTTCCAGGTGTACTTCTGATCATCAAGGGATACATCAAGGGCGGACATACCCAAACCGATATCGAATATCTACTGGACAATACGCCGGTGTATACCAAGAACGCATTTCAGCTTTGCCTCTCGCAAAGGGGGAAGACTCCTGGCGGTCGAGCGCAAGTCGAACAGGCGATGAGTGCGTTGGATCAACTCGGTGAAACCAAAAAATCCCAAGCTTTGCCCGAATCTCGAGAAATTGGTGATATCATTGATGTTACCGAGATGTCGCAAGGAGAACTTACATGACTAGTATTCACGAGAAACTGTACGGAGTACCAGCAGCTTCCAGCGCTGAAGTCAAAGCTGTATCAGCAGAAGTTGATGCAACCTTCGAAAGCTTAAGCGTAGGTGTTGTAGACCTAGAACCAGTTTCTTTTGAACTGTTCTCCGAAGGCATGAAAGCCCTAACAGCAGCCGGTTTCTCCAACTTCCGAGAGATGGACAGCAACGCTTTCAACGTGTGGTTCGAAACCCTAAAGCATCTAGGTCCATCGCTGTTTAGCATGACCGTGAATCAAGTTATCCACACAGGCAAAGATCGTTTCCGCACAGGAAGAGTTTTACTCGGTGACATAATCCAAATGGCTGACGAATGCTACAACGATATCTTGATGACCCTAAAAGAGGAAGCCGATACAACAGTTGCCTACTATAAGGCAACAAAGAGGCTAGGGTTGCCAAGACTTACCCCTGCCCAGCTTATTCATCGTAAGATGATCCAACAGGCTCTTCCAGCTTTAACACAAGAAGACAGGCAAAGCCTTCCAGCTATCAGCGAAGAGATGGGTATGTCAGATTACGATGCTCAATCACATGGAGTTGGCGAAGTGTTCTGATGTGGATAAGGTCGATACTTTGGGTTCTTACCATGTCGTCGTCCGGCCCACCCTTGCGTTTTGCGACGTACTGTGGTAACATGCCTGGACGGACGCTTGTCATAAGGTTTCGAGTTTAGCATCGACTCTCCGTATGGTAGGTTACAATACATTATCGGGTATGATGTTAGTGGAATTGACGACAGTAAACGCCGATAGTACGACGAAGGAGACGCATGGGTTTTAAGGACAAACTTCAAGAATCTAACCCAAGTAACGTTGCGGGCATCGACCGTATCGCTGGAACTATGAGTGCTGACGATTCGAAGGAACTTATGGAAGCTCTTTCAGAAAAACTGCCAAGCGGTGATTACCGTTACCAGGCATCCACAATTGCGAACCTACTCAGAGCTGAAGGATACACGATCAGCGACAGAGCAGTGCAACGCTACCGAAAGGAAAAGCTTTAATGGGAATCAAAGAAGATCTGCTCTTGAAAGAAAACGCTGGCCTACGAGCCACGGTAGAGAAGGGTCAAGCTAGGATCGCTGACAAGGCAGCCCCTCCTGTAAAGCACCCAACCGGATGGGAGCCAGGATTCAACATCATTGGCAAAGAGCGGATCTCTAGTCACTCGACCAACTGAGACTCCTATCATCCCCAACGACTGGGACGACGTTCTAAAGGTATGGGGTCTTGACCCAGAGAAGTTCGAGGTCGTAGAACCAGTTAACTTCCGTGCTTGGGATACCAACACCGGAGACGGAGTCATCAAGACTCTTTACTACTGCAAAGCAGACGTTGTAAGCAAGAGCGCCTTCGGTCTTGGTGAAGACTACTCAGAACTCCTTGATGGAATTATGTCATACAAAAAGGGATCTAAGAGAGTCAGCGGCCCATCGTCCCTAGTTGTCTGCCTGTCTGATTGGCAGATCGGCAAAGGCGAAGGTGGCGGCACTCAAGGTACTATTGATCGCATTCTTGCTATGATTGATGACGTAGAAACTAGAGTCCTAGAACTACGTAAGATTGGCCGTGAACTCGGAACCATCTATATAGTAGGTATGGGAGATATCATTGAAGGCTGCGACGGACATTACGCCAACCAAGCTTTCACTGTGGATCTCAACATGCGTGACCAACTCAAGATTTCTCGTCGTCTTATCCGTGATGCAGTTATCCGCTGGTCTAAGCTTTTCGAGAACGTAGTCGTAGCAGCCGTAGGGGGAAACCACGGAGAGAATCGCAAAGACGGCAAAGCTTACACCGGAGACGGCGACAACATGGACGTTAGCGTCTTTGAGTGTGTAGCCGAAATCCTAGCTACAAACGAAAAAGCTTTCGATCATGTCAACTTCGTTCTTCCCGATGATGAGATGGCTATTGTCCTGAATATTTCTGGAATAAACGTGGCGTTCGCTCACGGACACAAAGCACGAGGTGGAGCCACTCCTCAGCTTAAACAGAAGAACTGGTGGATGAGCATGAAGTTTCAGGGATCAGTCGTAGGAGACGCCCCGGTACTTGTGACTGCTCACTATCATCACTTCTCTGTAGTTGATCATGGACCTAACGTTCACTTGCAGACCCCTGCTCTGGACGGCGGCTCTAAGTGGTTCTCTGATAGCGGTGGCGGCATCTCAGCTTCAGGAACCCTCACCTTCGTGATTGATGAGGAAAATGGATTACAAGACATCGAAGTTATATAGCAACAAGGCTAAACCAAAAAGACCCTACGTGAGTAAACTTCCTTCGAAGCACGATCACGTAGGGTCTATGGTTTACGAAACCAGCAGATGTGAATGCACAGAGTGCGGCCAAGTCTGGGTGCTGGGCACCGACTTTCCTAAGTGGTTTCCTCTTCCGCCTGAGTAGCGAAGTGGTCTGGCCTGTCAGCCGGTTCTATTGAATTGTCTCTTAACTGTTTAACTAGTACGAATATCCAAGCATTAAGAATGTGGATCTCTTTTACAAGATTACGATACGCTTGATCTCTCTCATTGAGATCATCTCTCAGTCGATCGACTTCTGCGAATCTTCCATTGTTTTTATCTTTATTTCTGTTAGCCATAAAAGTTAACAGACCTAAGGAGAACGTCACTATTACACCGAGAATTGTTCCTACTAGTGATGGGTCAATTTCCATTGGGTTCCCCTTCACTCACTTTTAAGTTGGGCATTACTACTTAATATCTCATTTCCATGTGGTGGTATTCCACTAGTCATCAGTAGCATTATGTTTACGATAGGGATAGATAACCATTGTATTGTTCCTATGAGTGCAGCCGAAGATCCTGAAAACGTTAATACTAAGATACTGATGCCAAACATCAACTGTATCCAAGTGAAAAGACCTATCCCTATAATTAAAGCTGTCTTAGAATTCGTTAACGACCATATCACCATCAGAACGAGCGCAGCTACAGCTACTAGAGTATACATGGTGAAACCTAAGAACGGTTGCGTTAGTGCCCAATCATAAGCTCCGCTTCGTAGAAACTCACGGAAAAAAGTGAATAAAACGATGTAGGTTGATAGTATTGTCATCTCTAAATAGATTAGTGCTTTGAAGAATTTTGTATAGGAAAGAAGGAAGTTCAGGTACACCTCATCCATTCTGTCTAAAATATGGTTCATACGATACGCCTTTTAAGATCTGGTTTGAAGATCTAGTTCAGAAAAGTTTACGGTATCTGCTGGTGTTTCGATTACGTATTGGTAAGCAGAGGGGCTAAAGATAGGTCCTTTGTAGTGTCTAGAGAAAGAACCCACTTTAAGAAGTTCACCTGACTCGTCATAGAAAGCTATGTCAAGATCAAGCTGCATGTCAGCCATGTGGAACGGTCTGGTAGTTGGAGTGTCGAAGACAAAAAACATTCCGTCTTTGTCTAGCGAAGACAAACCACTAAGCCCGTTTGCGTGTTGTTCGGCGGTTTCTGCCACATAGAAGCTGATACCACTGATGATTTCTGTTTTGTAGTTAGTTAGATTCATTGCTCTAACGAGTGCTGGTTTAGACATTAAGGAACCTCCTTACCCTAATTAAAACTATCGGAGGCTTTCTTACTATGATTGAGAGTCAGTCAGATACTTTAGTAGCCGAGTAGGTCCCTATGTTGGTGTCGATCTGTAGGATGTATTCTTCTGTTGGCACGCTTCTAATCTTCTCGTGTTCAACGATAGCTTTCCCTGCTTCCTCAAGGGCGCTCTGAGAGCTTCCAGCGTATCCGACGGAAGACTACCCCGAAAACAGGTCCGGTGGCCTTGTAGGCCCATCTCTGATGCTCTGAGAAGGTTATAGTTACCTTCCACTGAGTCAACATCAGAGTATGATTAAGTTATCTGGTAGGATCAGCTCGATCCAAGCCATACTGTACGAATCAATCTTCTTCCAATCCTCAGTCTCCTGAAGAGTTTCTGCTCTGCCAGATACATAATTTCTGATGTCATCGGTAGTAGTGATCATTTTTACCTACAATCAAGAAATTGTGTGGGATAGGTGTAGCAGAGACGTGGCCGTCATAATCTATAAACTGCACCACTTTAACATCTACATAGGTAGTAGTAGAACAAGCATACACAGAATCCCAAGACTCTAACAAATCTAACTGATCACCCAAATGTTCTAAAGATTGGCGGAGGCTCTGATCTACTGTAACTTCAGCAGAACGAGTGCCTATGCTCTTCCTGATAGCTAGATCAATACTTCTCATGTAGACCAATTCTTAGGTAGTTGAACGCCCATAACCAAACAGTTAAGGCAAAAGATCACTACACACATTGTATCAGGGTATAGGTATAGTAAGGGCCAAAGACCGGAGTAATCGTCAGTTAATATCACAAAATCGTGATTATCGAAACAAACCATGTCTACATCTAATCCCCAGATCAAACGCATGTCCAATTCGTTGGGCTGCTCTGATCAATAGTTTCCCACACCATCTGATCCCAAGTGATGTATTGTTCCGTGTCATCTAGGTGATCTTTCAAAGTAAGTAAAGATACGATGAACTGCCTCATTAAATGAGGTTCTCCGAATACTTCTGCTTCGAGCAGCAGTTTATGCCAACGTTTCTTTATAACCTTATGAGACTCATACTGGTTAGTCATCTGTGTGAGTTCACTAAACTTGATTGTCGGCACACCCTTATGGTTCTTCATATCGCCATACACCAATTGTACTTAACGTCTATGTAACCAGGGATTTCTACACCAACAGGACCCATGATTATCTCAGAAACGATGACACCAGGACCTTTACGTCGGGAAACCAAACTAATGACGATATCGTCAGTAGCTAAACCATGTATGCCATACTTGGATTTGAGATGTTCAATGTCCCACATACCATGTATTTCGGCTTTTCTATACAGAAAATGGAGGATACTCTACATAGAGCACCATAGTGAATCTCCAATATTTCTTACCGTTCACGTTACCGACGGGACGGACTGCCATCATCAGCTCAGAATCTACTGAGATAAAGGCTGAACTCAGATCTATGGTAGCCCACTGACGATCATTGTTCGGAGCTGGAGGGTTAGCTAACGCAGAACCTTGGTATATAGAAGTCACAAAGTCTTCGTTGTCGCTATCGAAACCAGTTTGCCATCCTGTCGGAGAGACAGTACGACGATGTGCAACATCAATAGTTACATCGTTAATCGGTTGGGCTACACTAGAAATTACTTCTATTCCACGCAGGACAGTTCCGGCAGGCAAAGGTAGACCCATGAGTTCCCACTCATATATAGGTTCGAAATAGTTCCCTTGATTATTGTTATGGTCTGAAGTGTTGCCGAAATCTCGATCAAACAAAGAAACCCAACGGTTCTTCTTCATGCGGACACGGCCAGACATATCTATAATTGATATATTAGATCCAGACCCTGTGCCGGGAGGTCCTTGGATACCAGGAGGCCCTTGCGGCCCTGGTACAGTCGAATCAGCACCAGGGACACCTGGATCGCCCTGGATGCCCTGAATACCAACACCAGGAACACCCTGGATGCCCTGAAAACCTTGGATACCTTGTTGGCCTGGGATACCCTGAGGACCCTGAATACCTTGAGGCCCCTGAGGACCATTAAAAGGAACCCAAGAGGTCCCATTCCAATACAAAGCCTCGTTAAGTACAGTGTTGAAATAGACTTGACCTTCGACAGGAGCTATAGGAGCGACAGCAAGATTTTGTAACGCCGCATTCTGCAACTCTAACCCATTAAGGTTTATATCTGTCAGAAACTCTTTAGACATAAACATCAGTGTATCACACTAGTATCACTTTCTTAGAGGATTCTAGTAATTGTCATATGGGTGTAGTCTTGAACTACCCGAGGTTCTAGATCTAGGTGACGATGACAACAATGTAGCCCTCTCCACCATCTCCGCCGGGGCGTCCGGCATCATTTGAGTTGCGTTCTCCGCCACCTCCGCCACCTCCGCCACCGGGGAATCCCCCGTCCTGGCCGTAATCGTGACCGAGGTCTTTGTCAGCTCCACCGAGAC
>RCNB010000737.1_pt1 | contig 33813 bp, 27 predicted proteins | sample 2041321 | NCBI WGS metagenome assembly RCNB01 (sample SAMN09708232, study PRJNA481090) | Marine sediment metagenome, whole genome shotgun sequencing project.
CAGTAATCCTGTAAGATGTAAGTGAGAAAGGAGATGTGAGAAGTGAGAAGTCTACCGACTGATAGGGACTTTTTCATTCTCAAAACGGATTGCATTCAGGATCACGCTTGTAACCCTGTTTCAATCACTTAAAATTGATAGAGTTACCTAATTAAAATTTAGTGCCTCTTTTTTATTTGCATACTATTTGCACAAAAAATAATAATTAATAGTAATTATAAAGAGTTGACTTAGAGGTTTCTGTCATTCTTACTCCCTACTCTTTCATAACCCTAATATAGTACAAAACCGAATTATTTAAGTTGCAAATTCACAGAAATATATGTATCAAGTATATCAATAGTAAACCCTAGACTATTAATTACCATATACTTATCTATTTTTCAATGTACTTTTTACCCTTTTTTTAACGACTTTTGTAACAGAAAGCCCGTTGGGTTAAACCACTCCTGATTTTATCATTATATTAATAAATAAAAAATTAGATTTTTTGTTTTAAATAGTTTGATAGTCTAAGTGATAATGCTGTCAAACTGAGTGTAGGGTTTGATGCTCCTGAAGTAGGGTAGCATGCCGCCCCAGCAATAAACAAATTTGAAATACCATGAACCTGGCAATTGGAATCTACAACTCCTTTCTTTGGGTCATCGGCCATTCTTGTTGTGCCCATGTGATGCCATCCTCCATTAGTACTGTCAGGGAATGTGTCGTCATTTTCATCCCTTAAGAATTCATTAAGTTTTATTCTGCCAATTCCTGCAATACCCACCTGCTGACCTAGAATTTGATAAATTTTACGGACGCTATATTTGTCAAGTGGTGTTAATTCCCAATGAAGATTCGCTCTCGGTACTCCCAGTTCATCCTTTTCCTCTCCAAGCGTTACTCTGGAATTTGGATTAGGAGCCTGTTCAATACGAGTATTTAGCTGATAGGCTCTTTCAATATTTCCTTTTTCTCCTTTGGCTTTTTCTGCTGCCTCATCCCAGTTGGCGAACATGTTATCAGCACTTTTTCTAGGATCGCTATTTTGCCAGGTTTCCATTCTGGGTTTTTGATATTTAGCTATACTTAGGGGTAAAAGTGAAGCTGTCCCGTTTAACATTTTTTCTTTGGTTTGCACCTCTTCAGTAATGGCCAATTCCGCACTTGCCTTAGTTACTCCGTAATCCCATGAGTACAAATCTGTGGGAAATGGTTTGGCTAACCATAATTCGGCAGAAGCAACTTCTAAATGTTCCTGAAAATATCTTCCAACTAAATCATTGTCATTACCTAGGCCTTGTGGTGCTTGGGAATTTGCAGCAAGGAGCATCCTAGCATTCTGAATTGTTCCGCAAGCCATGACAAAATGTTTTGCTTTTATTGTATGTGCTTTTCCCGTGTAGTTTTTGACAATTACTTCTTTCACGTTTGATATGTTATCATCAGTTTTGATGTCAACTGCATTTGCATAAGTATAGAGGTGAATGTTTTTTGCTTCAATAATGGTTTTCTTATATAAGTCGCCATATTGTGCTTGACTATATTGCCACATTTTGTTCCACACCACTTTATTATCAAGAGGGAAAGGGATTAAGTTTGGTAGTTGGTTATTCCAATATTCGTACTCATAATTATAAGGACCAAGTTTCAGAACTTTATTCGCTTTTGCATAAAAAGGATCAAGATCATTTTTGGAGATTGGCCAACCACTATTTGGTACCCAATCCCGTTTCTTAAAATCAATAGGATCAAAGGGTGCACACATGCCAGCCCAATGATCTGTTGTTCCACCAAAATAATGGAGACGAGCAGATTTTAGTGGAAAGTACTTTTGTCCGGTTGTCTTCCCGGCATAAAGTTCCTGCACTTTTTCATCGTACTCAAATCCACCACCTTCAAGTAAAATTACCTTATAAGGAGTATCAATCCAGTCCAGAGCTATGCTGATCCCGGCGGCTCCTGCACCAACAATGCATATATCACCCTCAATAATCGAGTTGTTTTCTAATTTTCTAGCATCAATATGCATAATTATTTGTTTTTGGTTAAAGAGAAAAGAGCACATTGGCGCGCTTCTGTTTTGGATAATACCAAGTTGGAAGTGTGATAGCTGAAATCCCGACTCCTGTCAATAGGATAAAATTTCTTCTTTTCATTTCTTAGTGTTTTTAATTTAAATCGTTTTCTTATTATTAAGTGCAATGAGCTACAACGACCTGCTAAACGCAATTCTGTTTTGAGAAAGGAAAGATATTGATTAGCTTGAAGAATCTCGTTGAATCAAGGACGAACAGAAGCTAATAATGTCCGAAGCCTGTTTTCTATTTATCTAAGAAAAAGAGGGAAGCCCATATAACACAAGAAATACCCTCCTAAGTGTATATAGAAACTTAAGAACAAATACGTACTAATTGGAAGTGGTGGGGAAAAGAAAAACCCGAATGAATGATCACTCGGGTTTGAAAAGCTATTTTAATTGTAGCTACTTCTGTTTGTTCAGAGATAACTTCATCTGGTTGTTGAATGATGGCTTCTTTTGTAGCTTTTATTAATGAATTACCATATATCTCACACGAATGTCTATGCTCTTTATTATTGTAGCACATTGTTCGCGATAGGTTAGTAAATTGAACTGAATCTTTAAACCTTTCTAGTCTTAGGCGGTCTTTTATTACTGCCATTGCTAAGGAGTCTTTAAGTTGATTCCATTGCTCTTTTACTTCGTTTAACTGATCTTGGGCCTCTACTATTTGGTTCGATTCGATGGCTATTTCTCTATCGGTTTTTATATTGTACCCACATGACAACATTGTTACTGCTATTAGTATTAGTATTGATTTTTTCATAATTCTAGTTCATTTGATTTCCAATCTTTTAATTCTAATTAATTTGCAAATATAAATATATTGTAAAGGTTTTTACTCAATTTTTAAGTTGTCTTATCAACAGTGATGTGAACAACTAGTTGTTATCTATGATAGTTCAACTATTACTGGTTGGTGATATCAAAAAGAGACTAGCTAATTGTGGCCTAAGCATAGGATAAATATGCAGAGTTTACACCATACTTATCCACCCAGAGTGGCTTGGATACCAGAATTTTGAAAAGTGGCTACAATATTGGCAATTTCATCATCAGATGGGGTTTCAAACTCAGTGAAATTACCCACCTCACCTAATTTTAAATGTTTATTCTCTGCTATATTATGGTAGGGTAATAAATTAAGTCTTGTTCTGTTTCCTTCTAAAGCGTTTATAAACAAAGCGGTTTTCTGAATGTTTTCCCTTGAAGTATTCACGCCTTTAATTAAGGGCATTCTAAAAATGAGATCACAATCGGTTTTGGACAGGGCCTTAATATTTGACAAAATCTTTTCATTGCTAACACCCGTAAATTCTTTGTGTTTTTTAGGATCCATAACTTTTAAATCAATTAAGAAAAGTTCTGTATGCTCAGCAATTTCCATCAAAATGTCTTGTTTTGCAAAGGCAGTCGTGTCTACCACTCTGTGATAATATCGTTTGCCGCATTCTTTTAAAGCCGCTAATAAATACGCAGAATGCATCAGGGGTTCACCACCTGAAAAAGTAACTCCTCCTCCAGATTGATCAAAAAATATGGCTTCTTTGTCAATTGTCCTCATTAATTCAGTTATTGAAATGGAGGAACCTAACATTTCAAATGCTTTGGTTGGACAAACTGCTGCACATTTTCCACATAAATTACAAAGATCATAATTGGTAACAATGCCTTCAGGAGTCAATTCTAAAGCTTCATTTGGGCAATGTTCCACACATTGGGAGGCCCCAATGCATTTTGAAGCACTATACATTTTTTGAACTTTTGGCGACATACTTTCAGGATTATGACACCATTTACAAGACAAATTACAGCCTTTAAAAAAAACGGTTAACCGGATTCCCGGGCCATCGTTTATGGCATATTTTTTTATATCAAAAATTAATCCGGTACTCATTTAAAAGGATTCGTTTTCTGTTCTTTCAATCACTTCTTGCTGTAAATCAGCATTCATATCATTGAAATAATCACTGTAACCTGCCATTCTTACCAGGAGGTCCTTATAATCTTCGGGGTTTTCCTGCGCCGCATATAAGGTTGCCGTATCAACAATGTTAAATTGAATGTGATGACCACCCAAAGCAAAATAACTTCGCACGAGGCTTCCAAGTTTCATAATGTCTTCATCACGTTTTAACAAACTGGGTAAGAAGCGTTGATTTAACAAGGTTCCGCCTGATTTAACCTGATCAATTTTTGTGAGTGATTTGATAACAGCAGAAGGCCCATTTGTATCACAACCGTGCGAAGGAGAAGTTCCGTCTGAAATTGACTTATGGGCCAAGCGTCCGTTAGGCGTAGCACCCATTACTTTACCAAAATATACATGACATGTGGTTGACAACATATTCAAATGAAACGATTCTCCTTTGGTATTGGGTTTCCCGTCAATGGCCTCGAATAGATCGTTGTATACGCGCAAGGCGATATCATCTGCTGCATCATCGTCATTTCCATAGAAGGGCGTATTATTGAGGATGGTTTGTCTGAGAATTTCCTCACCTTTAAAATTCTTTGAAACTGCTTTTATCAGAGCGTCCATTGAAATACTTTTGTCTTCAAAAACGTGTTTTTTTAAAGCTGATAAGCTATCGGTCACGGTTCCCAAACCTGTGCATTGAATATAGTTGGTATTATACCTTGGACCAGCATTATAATAATCTTTTCCCTTAGTGATGCAATCGTCAATGACGACAGATAAAAAAGTAGCAGGACTATATTTTGCAAACATTCGGTCAATATAATTACTCACCAAAACTTTTTGATTAACGATATAATTGAGTTGTTTCAAAAAGGCATCATACAATTCCTCATAACTCTTAAAGTCACGTGGATCACCAGTTTCGATACTTGCTCTTTTTCCAGTCAAAGGATCAATACCATTATTTAACGTTATTTCAATGATTTTAGGAACATTAAGATACCCAGTGAGGATATAGGCTTCCTTACCAAAGGCGCCTACCTCAATGCAGCCACTGCAGCCACCTTCACGTGCATCTTCCAAAGATTTTCCCTGGCGCAACATTTCAGGGATATATATATCAGGGTTAAAAATAGAAGGATATCCATGGCCTTGGCGAATTACCTTGCATGCTTCTGTTAAAAACCGATCAGGCGTTCTGGAACTTATATGAACAGAGTTTCCAGGTTGAAGTACATGCAGTTCTTCCACAATTTCCAGCATGATATAAGAAACGTCGCTTACGCCATCAGAACCATCAAATTTAACACCTCCAATATTAATATTTGTAAAATCATTATAAGTTCCGCTTTCTTTAGCGGTAATTCCTACTTTTGGCGGAGCGGGTTGATTATTCACTTTAATCCAAAAACAACTTAGCAATTCTTTGGCTTCCTCTCTGCTTAAAGCTCCACTGGCTATTTCCCGATCGTAATAGGTTGTCAAATGCTGGTCAAAATGTCCTGGATTCATGGCATCCCATCCATTTAATTCGGTAATTGTTCCGAGGTGTACAAACCAATACATTTGAATTGCCTCATGGAAATTCCTTGGCGCCTTGGCGGGCACCCATCTGCAAACTTCTGCTATTTTAAGGAGTTCTTTAACGCGATAGGGATCTTTTTCAATTGCGGCCTTCTCTTCAGCCAGATCAGCATGGCGTTCGGCAAAAACAATGACGGCATCACAGGATATTTTCATTCCCTCTAATTGCTCTTTTCTATCCGTAGCCTCAGGGTCATTTAAAAAATCTAATAAATTGATCTGCTCCTGAATTTCTTTTTTAAAGTCGAGCATTCCTTTTTCGTATATCTTTGCATCCAAAGTAGTATGGCCAGGAGCACGTTGTTCCATAAATTCTGTGAACAACCCGGCTTCATAGGCTCGGCTCCATTCGTGTGGAACATGGCTAAAAATTCTTTCACGCATGGATTTACCGCTCCAAAAAGGAATTACTTCACGCGCATAAGTTTCAATATCTTGTTCGCTGATGGTATACCGCTGCATATCGCGTGTATTCAAGACATTAAAATCTTCAACACTGTGACAAGTTAATTCAGGAAATGTAGGAACAGATTTTGGGCTTGGGCCTCGTTCTCCAACAATTAATTCTCCTTCGCCCAGATATATCGTTTTTTGCTTGCATATTTCTAAAAAATTCAAGGCCCTAAGTACGGGAATTGAAAATTTTCCGAAATTATTTTTGTAAAATGTAGTTTGAATGATCGCTCTTTCAATGGATAAGCTCGGCTGAGTTTCAAAACTTATTTTTCTCAATTTTTGAACCCGCTCATTCATTCCGGGGCCAATATTACTTTTTAAAGGTGTATAGAAATTACCCTCCGCAGAGGCCGGTCTTTCCGCTTTTAATTTGTTGTGTATAGTTTTCATGATACTTAAATGTTACGATAACTCAGGTATAGCACCTGAAAATAGAATAAATAACGCAGGGTGTCAATAATTAAGCATTTAAAGAAAAAAACATCAAACATTCAAACAACTGCCTGTATGTTTTAGTCAATGTGCTAATAGTCTTATTTAGAGACATTTCATGAAGAATTAAGAAATTCAAAGTTACAAAAATATTGCTTGTTTTAAGCTTATTTTAATTAAAATAGGCATCAATAATTTCAAGAAATTTTTTATTTTATTCAATTTTAACTATCAATTTCCAGTTTAAACAATGCCCTTTAATCGTTTATTTAAAAAAAACGTTTGACGAAAATCACCTTTTAACTTTGAAGACGACGAGTCGAGTAGATGAATTTCATAGACTAAGTACAAATCAAATAATAATACTCCTTTTGAATCATATTGCTATGTAAATACCACCATAGTGGATAACGAAGTTTTAAACCAGCCCTGTAAAACCTAAAAAAGCAAGTGATAATAGACCGGCTACCAACAAATTGATAGGGACACCTTTCATACCTTCAGGGATATCTGCCAATTCCAGTTGCTCGCGAATACTGGCAAAAACAATGAGTGCCAAGGCAAAACCAATGGCATTTGATATGGCAAAAAACACTGCCTTTATAAGGCTTCCGCTTTCTAAACCCAAGGCCAAAATGGCAACTCCCAATACGGCACAATTTGTTGTAATCAAAGGTAAAAATACTCCAAGTGCCTGATAGAGAGGTGGGCTTACTTTTTTTAGAATAATCTCAACCATTTGCACCAAAGAGGCAATGACCAAAATAAAAGTGATGGTGCGTAAATAATCTAATCCCATTGGCACCAAAACGAATTGATACAGTAAATAAGTGACAAGTGTGGCGATGGTCATGACAAAAAGAACAGCTCCAGACATCCCAACAGAAGTAGAAACTTTGTTGGAGACACCTAAAAATGGGCATACCCCTAGAAATTGAGAAAGCACTATGTTGTTGACAAAAACAGCCGCTATAAGTATTAAAATATATTCCATGTTCTAGTGAATTTTGCTTGATATTTTATTAAACATAACACTTAGATAAGCCAAAGCAATAAAAGCTCCCGGAGGCAGAATAAATAGAATTAATGTGCTGGCATCTTCAGATACAAATTTGACATCAAACAAGCTTCCATTTCCAAGTATTTCTCTTGATGCCCCTAGGACTACTAAAGCGATAGTAAAACCGATTCCCATTCCTAAAGCATCAATTATGGAAGACATTAGATTATTTTTTGAAGCATATGCCTCTGCCCTTCCCAGGATTAAACAGTTTACCACAATTAATGGAATGAAAATTCCTAACTGTTCATATAAAAATGGAATAAATGCTTCCAAAACCATTTCTACGATGCTTACAAACGACGCAATTATGATAATAAAGGCAGGAATTCTGACTTTACTTGGTATTTGTGATTTAACAAGTGATATAACTATGTTCGACATCAGGAGCACAAAGAGTGTCGCAATTCCCATACCTAATCCATTCAATGCTGATGAGGTTACACCCAAGGTTGGACACATTCCTAGGAGCATCACAAAAACGGGATTATCCTTGATAATTCCTTTTAAAAAGTTTTGTTTTTGACTGAGTTGTTCTGCCATGGTCCTTATTTTTTAGCTTGATTTTGCGTTGCTGCAAATACATCATATGCCATTTGTGTGGCTTCAGCAAAAGCTCGTGTTGTTATCGTTGCTCCGGTTAAAGCATCAACATCACCTTGGTCCTTTTTTGCTTTCAACACATAGGTTGAAGGATGTTTCCCTCTAAACTGTTTGATAAACTTTTCATCTTTTATTTTGGTTCCTAAACCAGGGGTTTCTTTTTGTTCTAAAACAACTATGTTTTTGATGTTGCCGTCGGGCGTAAAACCAACCATGATTTTTACCAGACCACTAAACCCTTTGTCAGAAAACGCAATCACAGCAGTTCCTGTTTGAATACTATCTAAAAAGGCAGCATAGATTTCTATACTGTCTTTAGATAGATTAGACTTTATCAGTTGAACATATTCAACAGGATTGTTGTTGAATTCTGGTAAAACAATTTTTAAGGCATTTGTTTTACGTGCTAATTTGGCTTCGGCCTTAGGACCTTCGGTAATATCATTGATAAACCCAAGAGAAACACCTGCAATTACAGTAATAACAAAAAGTGTAATTGTCATGTTTAAAAATGTAGATTCGTTCTTACTCATAATTACACAATTTTTACTTTAATATTACTGCCAAAACGCCTTGGTTTAAAATAAGTATTGATCAGGGGAACAAAGGCATTCATGATCAATATGGCAAATGAAATACCTTCAGGATAGGCGCCATATAGTCTTATCACAACGGTTATAAGAGCAATACCAATGGCGAATACGATCATTCCTTTTTTGGTCATCGGACTAGTCACTAAATCTGTTGCCATATAGAAAGCTCCCAAGATGGCGCCACCAGAAAGAATATGGATCAAAGGATTCGCATACATTTCTGGATTGATCATCCAGAAAATTCCGGTAAATAGGGCCATGGTTGCAAGAATGGTAACAGGTATGTGCCAGGTAATTACTTTTCTAAACAATAGGTAAAGACCGCCAATAATGAGTGCTAAAGCAGACATTTCACCCGCAGAGCCACTTGTGATACCCAGCAGTAACTCAAGTAGTGTTGGGAGTTTATCTGAAAGTGTTGACATGGTCTCTCCATACATCAGTCCTTCCTTGATTATACCTAGGGTCGTTTCTCCGGTAACGGCATCAAACATCGTAGTATTGTTTTCAACAGGGATTGGCCATGAGGTCATTTGTACAGGAAATGAAACCAATAAAAAAACACGAGCTACTAAAGCAGGATTGAAAATGTTGTATCCCAATCCGCCAAAAGACATTTTGGCAATACCTATGGCAACCAAACTCCCGATAATAACCATCCAAAGAGGAAGCGAAGAAGGTAAATTAAAGGCTAATAAAACTCCTGTTATTAAAGCCGAGCCATCTCCTACTGTAATGGCAGTTTTTAATACATATTTCTGAATCAGATATTCAAAACCAATACATGATATCACAGCCACAGAAGTCATGATCAATGCACTTATTCCAAATACATACAGCGACACCAAAAAAGCCGGAATTAAGGCAATAAGTACATCATACATCAGCTTTTTTGATGTTCTATCTGAATGTACATGCGGAGAGGCCGATATAATTATTCTTTCGTCTGCCATGCTAATTTTTTGCGATTTGTAATTTTTTAACAATGCTTTTCCCAAATCTGATATAGTCTAATAAAGGCCTGTGTGAAGGGCAAACATAACTACAAGAACCACATTCGATACAAGTCATAATATCTTCATTAGCAGCACGTTCATACAAGCCTTTTTCAGATAATTTCATGAGTAAATGAGGTTCTAAACCCATAGGACAAACAAAAACACAATTGCTGCAACGGATACAGTTTTTGGATTCTTGTCTGCTGGCCTCATCATTAGAAATGATCAATATTCCCGAAGTTCCTTTGGTTACAGGAAGGTCTGTGTTTTTGATGGCTTTTCCCATCATAGGTCCACCATTCACTATTTTACGGGTACCTTCAGGCAGACCACCAACTTCTTCCACGAGATCCTTGATGGGCGTCCCAATTTTAACCCAAAAATTAGCGGCATTTTCTACTGCTTTACCAGTAATCGTTACAACCCGTTCAATGAGTGGTTGGTTGTATTGAACACCTTGGTAAATCGCAAAAATGGTACCTACGTTATGCACGATAACGCCTATATCCATAGGTAAACCACCTTTTGGAACTTCGCGTTTTAAAATAGACTTGATCAACTGTTTTTCACTTCCCTGGGGGTATTTTACTTTTAAAGCCGCTACTTTAATACGATGATCTGTTGCACATGCCTTTTTCAAAACCTTTATCGCATCTTTTTTATTGTTTTCTATACCAATAATTGCTTGTTGAATGTGTAACGCATGCAATAAAATTTGAATGCCAACAATGATCTCATCTGCCTTTTCAAGCATTAATCTATGGTCAGCCGTTAAATAAGGCTCACACTCCACACCATTGATGATAAGACAATCTACATGTTTGTCGTTTTTTAGATCCAGTTTAACGTGAGATGGAAAAGTTGCGCCACCTAAACCGACAATTCCAGAATCTGTGATGTGCTGTAGAATATCCTTTTGATCCATGGTTATTTCCTTATTTAATGGAAAATTCGGTGCTTCAAAATTGGATTCATTTTTTTGATCAGTTCTGATCACAATACACTGTTTTTTATAACCGCTGGTATCAACGATCATATCAAGTTTGGTTACAGTTCCTGCTACAGGAGCGTGAATATTAGATGACACAAAACCCCCAGATTTTGCAATGACCTGCCCCATATCTACCTTATCCTTTCTTTCTACTACAATTTCAGATGGAATACCAATATGCTGTGCAATTGGAACATAGACAAACTTGGGTACAGGCATCCTTTTTATTGCCTTATCCGTGGTGATCTTGTTTTCATCCGGATGAATACCTCCTTTTGGAAATGTTTTAAGCATTTGTACTTGGTTTTCAGGTTACACTTTATCTTTTGCTTTAACTAAAGGTTTTTCAACTGCTTTTACTAAAGGAGTCGTTTTAGGATTTACTTGTTTAGGTTTTTTTACTTTTTTTGGTGGAAAATTGGTTTCTATAATAGAATGTGTAGGACAGACTTCCACACATTTTCTACATAAGGTACATAAGGCAGGATCTATATAAGCCAATGTATCTGTCATAACAATAGCGTCTTTTGGACAAACATCTTCACATTTTGAACAACCTATACAAGCTACATTACAAGCTTTTTTGGCAATACCAGCTTTGTCTTCATTTAAACACCCAACAAATATTTTAAGATCTCTTTTGTTTCTGGGTCGCATTTCAATAATGTCTCTTGGGCAAGCTTTTACACAAGCACCACAAGAAGTACACTTATCTGTAATAATGACTGGTAAGCCAGTTTCTTCATTCATGTACATGGCATCAAAATCACAGACATCAACACAATCTCCATCACCCAGACATCCATATTGACAATCTGTTTCTCCACCATAGACCAAGGATGAAATGGCACAAGAATGCGGTCCTTGATAGACAGTAGTTTTTGGTCTTACCTCACAAGTACCCTGGCAAAGTAATACTGCTACTGTGGGATCTTTTTCCGCTACTTCTTTTCCCAATATGCCAGCTACCTGCTTCATGACCTCATTTCCTCCAACAGGACAGAACAATGATGTAATATCATCGGTATTTACTAATTTTTCTGCGAATGCTTTACATCCCGGAGAACCACATCCACCACAATTGGCAGCTGGAAGTATTTCATCTATTTCTGCAATTAAGGGATTTTCATACACATAAAATATTTTGGATACAAAGTATAATATTACAGCAGCTACTACACCAATGGAGGCAAGTAGTAAGGCGCTATATAAAACTGATAATACCACTTTAAATCATTTTTAAAATTGAAACTTTAAATTTCTTTTTGAAAAAGGAATTTAAATAATGTAATGAGACGTAGTATGGGCCAAGCACTGCTAATGCTAGTAAGCCCGCTTGCCATTCGGTAAAAAATACTGATGCGATAAGTAATACACTTATCAATAATATAAATGGAAACACATAGGCCCAAAACACTGCTTTCAAGCCTAGTTCTTCCTGCATGATCACATCTACTTGCTCATTTATTTGAAAAGGCTCCGCACTGTCAGTATCAATCATATGCGGATTTTCAATTTCAATTTCTTTGGAATTTGATTCTGAAATTCCACAGGCAGCTTTTGCTTTACATCCTTCACAATTGACATTTCCTTCTAAAGAAACGGTAATGGTCGATGTGGTAATTTTTGAAATGGCTCCCGAATGTCTCATATAATCCTCTTGTTGATATTATAGATACATTAACAATAAGTGAAATAAACTAGTTTAAGTAAAATTACAACTAGACTTAGATATAGACTATGACCATTGTCAGAATTTAAGCCTATTTTTCACTATGAAGTTTTTCTCACACAGCTTTTAACTTTTTTATTCTCAAAACGGAGTGCATTCAGGATCATGGGAGTAATCCTTTAAGGTTTAAGTGAGAAGGGAGAAGGGAGATGTGAGAAGTGTAAAGAACAACCCTCCTCCTTCATTTTAAAGCTTGGTATATTTCTTGCAATCTAATCTGTTCCACAATAAGAACGGCTATAAAAATGAAACCCCTTGCATTCTTACTATTTCTGCTTGTTATATTGACATTTTCTCTACATGCTCAAAAAAAAGGCTATTTCAAAGGCTATGTGATCAATATTGAAGGTGACACTTTGCACGTTCTGATAAAAGACAAATCATCAGGCCCCTTTACAGAGCTCTATTCTAATATTAGATTCAAATCTAAAAAGCCCAGGATTAAAAGAAAAGAGCTCAATAATGCTTCCGAAGTATTCAAATTCTATAGTGATATGTGCAATGGCCCAATATTATTGACAAATAATTGATGGTATCCATTAGCTGCTAATAGGTATATCATTGCCATAAAGAGGCAGCGATAAGTCCTAAGGTGTACTTTTGCATTTCTTTAGTCAAATAAAAAACCGGTTATAGCAAACTGCAACCGGTTTTTTAGAGGGGAAAAGCATCTTATTCTAATCAAAAATACATTTGATTCTTTATATTAAAAATGATCTTGGTCAATGAAATTTATGATTGTCGTCAATTCGATCTATTTTTAGTATGCATCAAAACCTATCTTCTTATAAAAATGACTTTAATGAATTCATTTTCTTACTCCTTCCAAAAGGGAATATCATCTGTATGCCTAAAGACCAGTGTGTCATTACCTTGTCGAGTTTCGGGAAAGAGTACTTCTATTTTCAAGCTGTGTTCTCCCCTAGTCAAAAAACTAACATCCAAGATAGTGGTCAGTCCAACATTCTTGCGTTGAAGATGATCAAAAAATTTATATTTCAGATTTTTCATCAGGGTGTCATTCACAAAAATCTGAAATCTTTGGCTATGACAATCCAAAGCTTCAGCTGCGTTCATAGTGCGGCGTACATCATCTGCGCTTCTCAATAAAAAAACTCCCTTTCTTACAGCTGGTAGATCAGGACACAAACGTTCGATCACTTCGTCATCTGAACCACCATTATAGGGTAAAAAAAGTTCTATAAAACCATTGGATACATATTTTGAATTTATACTTGCAGAACTAAAAAGCTTATCCCCGCCCCATGCATCATCATAATAGTCATTACCTAAGGTTTGAACATTGCGCTGCGCAGGAAGGTAAGAATGTGTCTCGAATCTCATTGAGGATATCATTGTGAAAATAAGTAAATAAGGAATTAAAAACAGCACTACCTTACGTCCGTATCTGTTGTCTATCAAGTTATAGTACAAAGGCCTGTAAACAAATGACATGGTGATCACGCTAAAAAATCTGTAAATGGGATAATACAATTTTGCAAGGCTCTTTTCCCTTTTGATCCATCCCAATGACATAAAATCAATAAAATAGATCATACCTCCAAAAACATATAATATCAACAAAGGTATCATCAAAGCAAGCCAGCCTTTATGTAAATATTGACTTATAAAATTTATAGCTAGGGCCAAAAGAATAATGCCAATGACAAAAAGTCCCATAGAAATGAGAATGAAAATGATCAGAAAAGTAAAACCGAAAACAATACTGCAGAGTTGTTCGAGCCGCTGGATATACAGATCAAAACTAACAATCTTTTTTTTGAGAAAACGATCGAATTTAGGGCTGAATTTTAAGAGTTCAAAATCAATTTCACCTGAAACGTATCGTATTCCTATGGTACTTATCCATAAACCTCTTAACAAAACGTGTAAAATCAAATTGATCATGAGTACGTACCATGCACCCAATATGATCTGAAATGGAAGAATCAGGGTTTGGAAATAAAGGCTCCCAGTGGTCAATAGATGTATCTGATATTCGAAACTGTCTAATTGATCATAGGCACTTGCCAACAAGAAAATAGCGAAACCGGAAATCAGCAATTCAAGTTGCCAACTTTCTTGCTGGAGAATCTCCAGCCATTTTACAAAAGACTTATTTTTGTTCTTATCCATATGCTAGGTTAGAATCAATTCTCTAAGTTACACATTTTGGAATATTTAATGGCTTCAGTAATTAATCTCATATATGAATTTGTTATAATAAATTGATTTATAAATTTTTAATCCATGTAATTCGTACATTTAGAATGAACCAACCAAATCAAATCATGAAACATTTCATAAGTGCCTTCATTCTTCTGTTATTGTATAGCAATACAGTTCTGAGTCAAAATACAGACAGTATCGAGCTCCTTACATCAAAGTATACAAAAGAAGAAACTGCAATTGCAATGAGAGACGGGATAAAGCTTTTTACCTCCATATATTCCCCAAATGAAAAAACCGAAAAGCACCCTATTTTATTAGTGCGAACTCCTTATAATATAGAACCTGAAGGAGAGGAAAAATATTCAGAAAGACTCAGCAGTCTAAATCATTTAACAAACGAAAACTACATCATTGTTTTTCAGGATGTTAGAGGCAGGTATATGAGTGAAGGAAAGTTTGTTGACGTACGTCCGTATAAACCAAATAAAAAGAGAAAAGAAATTGATGAAAACAGTGATACCTATGACACCATCGACTGGTTGGTAAAAAACGTACCGAACAACAATGGGAATGTTGGTATTTTTGGTATTTCCTATCCGGGATTTTATTCAACCATGGCCTTGCCCAATGCTCACCCTGCCTTAAAAGCTGCTTCACCGCAGGCGCCAGTTACCAATTGGTTTATAGGAGATGATTGGCATCACAATGGTGCATTTTTTCTCATGGACGCTTTTTCTTTCTATTCTGATGTCGGCCAACTAAGAAAGGAACCCACCAGAGAGGAACCCTATCCCTTTGACTACAAGAACAAGGATAATTATGATTTCTATAGAGATATCGGCCCCTTAAAAAATGTGGCAAAAAAGTATTTTGGTGATTCTATACAATTCTGGTCCGACCTCATGACCCATCCTAATTACGATAGTTTTTGGAAAGAAAGAGACATCACTCAGCATCTTTCTGATGTTAAACCCGCTGTATTCGTTGTTGGCGGATGGTTTGATGCAGAAGATTTATATGGCCCTCTACAAACTTATGAGGCCATTGAGAGCTTGAACAAATTGAATGAAAATAGATTGATCATGGGCCCATGGTTTCACGGGCAATGGTCGAGCAAAAATGCATCAAATCTGGGTAACATACATTTTGACAGCAATACAGCCGCGTATTTTAAACAAAAGGAACTAGCTTTTTTTGATTATTACTTAAAGGGAAAAGGCATTATGGATTTGGCGGAGGCTACAATTTTTGTTACTGGAGCTAACGAATGGAAAGAGTTTAACAGCTGGCCTCCTGCCGAAGCAGAAACTATGAGTTTGTATCTCGATTGCGAGGAAACCATTTCTTTTAAAGAGTCAACTCAAGATAATTGCTATGAGGAATACATAGCTGACCCTAGCAAACCTGTTCCCTATACCGAAGATGTTCACCTTAACCGAACGAGAGAGTATTTAACTGACGATCAACGCTTTGCTAGCAGAAGACCAGATGTGATGGTCTATCAAACCGATATGTTAGAAGAAGACATAACCATCGTGGGACCAATTGATGTAAGTTTTTATGTGAGCACAAGCGGAACCGATGCTGATTATGTGGTTAAGATTATCGATGTATTTCCTGACGAATTGGCTGACTATCCTGTAAATGACAAGAAAGTGCCAATGGCTGGCTATCAAATGCTGGTCAGAGGTGAAGTGTTAAGGGGCAGATTCAGAAATAGTTTTGAAAAACCAGAACCATTTATCCCAAATGAAATTACGAAAGTTTCTTATGAAATTCCAGATACGGCACATCAATTTAAAAAGGGGCATCGAATTATGATTCAGGTTCAAAATTCATGGTTTCCATTGATAGATATTAATCCTCAAACCTTTGTCAATATTTATAAAGCCGAAGAAAAGGATTTTATTAAAGCTACTCATCGTATATATCACGATACCGAAAGGCCCTCTAAAATATCTTTTGGCGTTTTAAAAAACTGATGAATGAAATATTTTAACTACCCTTTTCTCGTCTCGAAACAACGAGCCAATAATATATAACAATGGTATAAAAAATACCTCCAAAGCCCATAATTAAAGCCATTGCTGGAGAAAACAATAAGACGAGTACAGCGGTAAAATAGTAGAGTCCGACCCCCTGAATACATTTTTTGATTCTGCCTCTTTCCTCTTCATCATTTGGCCATAAACGGCTGCCCTTAAAGAAATTCTTATAGGCAGGGTGAATAAATTTTTCTATGATAATAGCCATCCACAGGATCAAGGTAATGATCACCAAAATGGTACTTCCAACATCCATTAATAGTAGTAAATTCATAACATATACAACACGAAAAAAGGCCGTGCCTGCATATAAAACTATTAATATCAGTATTTAGTATAGATTCAATAAAATCATTATATCATTGCATCAATAAATCATTGCATCATTACATCATTGCATCATTCCATCATTATATTATTATATCATTGCATCAATAAATCATTAAATCATTGCATCATTAACTCTTACAGTTCATACTTCGACTCAATACCCTCCGAATCACCGATTCCGGCATTGAGTTTTTTGGTTTCCATTTCACTGGCAAATTCTGGAGGAAGCTCTATCCAGCCCTTTTCCTGATACACCCTGAGCATGTTGCTTCTAAAATGATATACGTTGATATTATCATTATAAAGATCAATAAAGAAGTCGTAAGCATTACTGGGGCAATCATGCTGTTTGCATCCACTCATGTGCACAATATTATTGACAATACTAACAGGTGTTTCTGTACTGTAGTTTATAAGCAATGCCTCATAATTGAACCTCTTAAGTTCTTTCAAACGATTGGCCAGTAATTCATTTTCAAATAATTTCTCCTGAGTTGCATATTTCCCCTCATACGTGACTAAAAAACCTAGAGGTACATCCGGAATTACTATGGCAGGCTCCTCCTCTATTACGGGTTCTTGTATCTCCTCCTGTTGCAACTCTTGAGTTTCTGCAGGCAATACAGTTTTAGTTTTAGTCTTGTCACAACTTAGTATTAGAACTATTAAAACAAGGGAAAAGATTATTTTTTTCATTAAGTATCGTTTTGGTTAATGGATGAATTAAATGTGGATTTGAATCTATTCGCTGTTTCAAAATTGTAGCTCTAATTAGAAAACAATGCAACCGCTAAAAAGGTGTCTGACCTGTTTTATTTATTTCAATCACTGTTCAATTCCTTTTTGTATTCTTCAAGGTGTAATTTGATGTCTTCATCCAGATCAGGTTCCTGAATGTCTTTATAGGTTTTAAGGGTATCTAACAGAATTTTAGCCACAATATAACGTGCTGATGCTTTGTCATCAGCAGGAATCGTAAACCAGGGAGCATATGGTTTTGAGGTATTGTTTAGGGCTTCCTCATAACAATGCTGGTATTGATCCCAAAGCTTTCGCTCTTTAAGATCACCCGGAGAGAATTTCCAATGCTTCTCCTCCTTATTCAGCCTTCTCAACAAACGGTTCTTTTGTTCATCTTTTGATAAATGCAGGAAGAATTTAAAAATAATGGTACCATTATTAGCGATATGCTTTTCAAAATTGTTGATATGCTCAAAGCGCTGCTGCCAGAAATCTTCTGTGATGTCTTTGACCGATTCAATTCCCGGAATATTTTCACCCATGATATAACCCGGATGCACCCTTGTCACCAATACATTCTCGTAATGCGTACGGTTAAAGATCCCAAACTTGCCTTTTGCAGGCAAAGCAATATAATGACGCCATAAATAATCATGTGCCAACTCAAGCGGTGTAGGTACTTTAAAACTATGAACTACTACCCCACGAGTATTGAAGTCTTTGAACACTTCCCTGATCATACTGTCTTTACCTGCCGTATCCATCCCCTGGATACAAATGAGCACTGCATATTTTCCATGGGCATAGAGGGTGTCTTGAAGTTCACCCAATTTTCTTCTGACTTTTTTCAGCTCTTTTTCAATAGATTTTTCGTCCTCCCCAAGATCAATAAACGTACTTCTGTTAGTAAGCTGGATCGGAGTTGTTACTTTAAATTGGTCTGTCTTGATTGATTTCATTGTATACGTTTATATTATTCGGCCGCTATCAAACCCAATTGCATCATAAAAACATAATTATCCATAAAGTCCTGTTCCTGAGCAATTTTACCATCTTTCATTTTAACAAGAGTAACTCCATCGATATTGACATCCTTCCCTGTTGCCGGAATACCAAAGAATTCTCCAGAATGAGTGCCTTTAAAATTCCAGTGCTTGACAATTTTATCCCCTTGGCCAAAAACATCGACAATCGTGAATTCCACATTTGAAAAACCCGTAAGGTAGTTTTGGTAATACGCTTTAAACCCTTCGATTCCTACCACATTATCGGGACTTGTTATCAGGGTAATATTTTGATCAAAGTTGGCTTCATTGATCTGATCGATCTCTCCCTTGTTGATAATCAGGTTCCAGGTTTTTTCATACATTTCGAGATTAGCTACCAATTGATTTTGTGTAGATTCTAATTGTAAATGTGCTTCTGATGGCCCGACTGGTTGATTCTTACAGCTGCTTACCATTGTCGTTAGAAATAGGCAAGTAGAAAGAAAGCTTAACGTTTTAAGTAGTTTCATGGGTTTAGTTTGAATTATTTAGTGACGGATAAGGCAGATGTAATTCTTTATGATTTTCGTAAAGATAAACATTTTGAATTCTTTTTAGCGAAGTAAAATATGGGTGTATTAGGTATGATGATGGAATGATTTATTGATGCAATGATACAGTGTAGCGTATAATTATCTGGAAATGTGGGTGATTTCAAAACAAAATATTTTAAACTCATGGTTCGATCCTTATGCTTCGAGGGGTCAAGACTAAAGGCCGAACCAATCGTTTAAAATTTGTTATAAAAACGAGTCATTCATTGATTTATTGTTAGTTGACTGGTTTGATACCAGAACACCTCTTTATCTCATTTCGTAACAGATATTTTTTGGTTGTATCTTTATGCACCAGAAATTAAATTAATGAATCATCCAGAAGTAGATATTTTGATCATTGGGGCCGGACTTACCGGTTTGGCTCTATCCTATTGCCTAAGAGAGCAAAATATCAATATAAAGATACTTGAAGGCAGGTCGCGCCTTGGCGGAAGAATACTCACTACTTTTAACAATGAAACCCCAGTAGAAATGGGTGCAACCTGGCTAAGTTCTCAACATACGGAACTTAGGCAATTATTGAACGAACTGGGTCTGGAGATCTTTGAACAGGTACTTGGAAACACTGCCATTTATGAGCCAATTTCAACAAATCCACATCAGTTGGTAACTTTACCCGCCAATCAGGAATCCAGTTATCGCATCAAGGGAGGCAGCTTTTCATTGATTAAGGCTTTGGAAAATTCTATTCAGACTGATCAAATTAAACTTGGCCATAGGGTAACCAAAATTATTGAGGAACCTGATTTTTTGAGGGTGATAACGAATAAAGAAAGTTTTAAAGCAAAAATTGTGATCTCTACCCTACCTCCTTTCTTATTTACTTCAAGTGTTAAGGTTCAGCCATCTCTAGATCAGGAATATATAGAAATTTTAACTAACACTCACACTTGGATGGGAGAGTCTATCAAAATTGCTCTAACTTACGAGAAGCCCTTCTGGAAGGAAGGGGAGTCAAGCGGCACGATTTTTAGTAATCCAGGCCCCATCCCCGAAATGTATGACCATAGCAATTTCGAAAATTCCAAGTTCGCATTAAAGGGGTTTTTGAATGGAGCCTATTTTTCCGTAACAAAAGAGCAAAGACTTGAAATGATACTGAAGCAGCTCGAAAAATATTATGGCCCGAAGGTAAGAGACCTTCTCGATTACCAGGAAATGATCTGGCAAAACGAAACTTTTACCTATGCCCAGTATAAGAATCATATCTTTCCTCACCAAAACAATGGACATAAAGTGTTTCGACGGTCTTATTTAAATAACAGGCTTTTTATCGCTGGCACCGAAACAGCAGAGCATTTTCCAGGATATATGGAGGGAGCTGTAAGGAGTGCACAGTGGGTTTTTAAAGAACTAAAAGGATTTGTTGTCGATTGATATACCATATCGGAAAATCCGTGAATGGAAGAATAACTTAATATTTCATTATATCACTACCGGTTTGTGCATAATTAGTTGCGGATTGGGTTTACGAAGCGAATCAGTCACCCTTTTTCGGCATCATAGCCCAGTAAACCGCGCAAACAGTTTCCTTACTTTCTTTATTTTGATTGGTGGATGTTGTTGCTTTTCTCAAGGATCTAGCAATTAATTATACACGCCTTAAGTTTGTTTAATCCTATTTTTAAATAGGCTCTGATACTAATGTAATGTATTCAAGATTGAAAGCTATATACCCCTTAATCTTATTAGAACGGGGTAGTGTTTCTTCATAACTCCAAGCAAAATAGTTTTTGGTAAAATCACTCTCAACATTCCAATACGTTGCATCCCCTTTAATAGGACAATGGCTTTGACGTTTTGGTTCTAATTCTAATTTGATACGTATATCTTCTTTTGGTAAATAGAAAACTGGATCGTAAACGCCTTTCCCAACTTCTTTTAAAATTAAAGCATTAGTTGTTTCTGCTATTACACTATTCTTATATTTAATTGTCAATTTTCTGTTGTAGTTTTCAATAACACTGTAATGTCTTTTTTCTTCCATTTCTACAGGCTTTTAAATTTTATGTTCTCTTTTTTTATTATCAACTCATTATATCACCACATCATTATTCCATCCTCAATGGCTTCAATTCTTCAAAAAAGAAATCATCGTTGGGTATATCAAAATCAAAACCGAGAACCTCCTGTTTGTCATTGCTGTTGAATTTGATGGTACCGAAGCTGAACAAGGCTTGATCTTCGTCCCAATTGATCAAATAGGTGTCATAGTTCCAGTGGGTTAAAGTGGCCGATAATAAGGGGTGATGCTCAAAAATAATTTTAAGTTTGTTGTCTATCTTAAGAATGCTGATCTGACCCACAAAGTCAGATTGATAGTCACCTAAGATCTTCATTTCAGAAAGGCTTGGTTTCGTATTTAATTCCCTTGCAGCCTTTCTGTCTGAAATTCGCGTATCATTTTCCATATACGTGTTTGTGCGTTCTAATAAATTGGAGGACCAATCTGTAGTTTCGACGCCTAAATACTGATCCAAAGCGTAATAAGTAGCTGCCATAATCGGGCTTTTAGTACCGCTGGTAAGTACGACGACTCCTAGATTTTCCTCAGGGATCATCGTCACAGCGGTGATCATGCCTTCATAACCTCCGGTATGCCCAACGCGCATTTTTCCATGGTAATCGCTTAGCCCCCACCCAAGTCCATAGCCCCTGAAATGCCTGTCCAAAGGATTTGGCTTTGTATGATCTACGACAAAATTATTATGAGGGGTCCACATCATATTTCGTGTCGCTGCCGTTAGCAGGGTATCTTTGCCTTGAATACCGTGATTCATATTAAAAATCATCCATTTGGAAACATCAGCTACACTTGAGATAAGCCCTCCGATAGCGGCAACTTCTTCCCAATCGATCCAGGCAATCGCCACATTTTTATCCTCCTCACGCATATGAGGCATGGCATAGTTCGCTTTTTTTTCCAGATCATCAAGTGAATATATACTGCGATTCATTCCAAGTGGTTTCAAAATTCTTTCATCAACATTTTCACCCCAGGTTTTACCTGTAACGGTTCTAATAATCTCTCCAGCCGCAATGTACATCAGGTTAGAATATCCATACCCTGCTCTAAATTCATAGGCTTGGGGCACGTATTTGATGTTTTTGATCATTTCCTCGGCAGTCTGATCTGATTTATACCAGATATTATCACCACTAAAGGTTCCGAGCCCTACCCTGTGACTTAGCAGATCTCTAATAGTAGTATGTTCACTCACCCAATCATCATAAACGGCAAAATAAGGCAGATACTTCTGTACCTTGTCATTCCAATCCAGTTTACCCTCCTGAACCAGCATGCCAATAATTGCCGACGTAAATGCTTTTGAATTCGAGGCAATGGCATAAAGTGTAAATTGGTCAGGGCCACCCTCCTTGCCTACTTCTTTAAGTCCGTAATTTCCAATAAAAACCAACTCACCGTCTTTTACAATTCCAATGGATGCTGAAGGCAAGTCCCAGTCTTTGACCATTTTAGCATAATAGGCATCAAGGGCCTCAAGATCTACATCTGTTTTAGTTTGTGCAAAAGAAGTGCTTGATACAAGCAGTAAAAGGGCTACAAGGAATTTGAATGTTTTCATAGGAACTTAATTATTGGTCGTTTTGATTTGTAGCAATTTAGGAAAAATGTAAGCTTTATAAAAATATACTTTTTATCCTTTTGCCGTGATGACAAACGCAGCTTTAGCGATTTCTAGAATTCCAAAATTTTTCATTATATAATCAAAACGGCTGAATCACAACTTCAAAATTATCTACCTCAGAACATATTCTAAACAAGCCTGCTCCCAATGCTTTCTCACCTGTATATGGATAAGCAGTAATAGGCTCAATACACACCATGTTCGGAACTTCTGTCCATAGCATAAAGTTGTTAAATCCTTTTGTAGATATTTTGATATTATAACCTTCTTTTTTGATCAAGGATATTTCATGCGTATCCAATGCGGGAAAAGCAATCGATCCTACATCCAAAATATCCTGAAGGCTCATTTGTTTTTTTCCTGCTATAAATATTTCTGTATTCTTTCCGGATAGCTTAAAAGCGGGATGGTAACCCAGCATAAAGGGCATACCTGGTTCTCCTTTAATTTCAAACTGAATGATTAAGGCATCATCAATAAGTCTAAATTTCTTTTTAAAGTCAAAACTATAGGGCCAGGAAATTTTCTCTTTTGTCGATTTTTCTGGATATTTTGAATTTGTAACCGAAGTGTTTTCCTCGTAGGTTTTTAAGTAGTCTATAGTACTATCCGTTTGGTTTGACACCTCATACCTTAATTCTCTCAACAAACCATGTTGATCCTGAATGGCCTCTCCACGTTTGGTATTTACGATAAAGTCATTTGCGTCGGTGGGCCCAATTATTGGAAACATTTCAGTATCGGCATTTCTCCATCCCCTATCTCCTTTTTGATGGATCAATTCTTCCCCGTCTTTACTGTAACTGATGAGTTCGCCTTGATCTATAACTACGGTTGATTCTTTATCAGAACTGGTGATGACTTGCTGTGAAGACATGGAGAATGTTTTTATAATGAATACAAATATACTGTAGTGAATTCTTCTTTTTTAATTTTACACGTTCTAAATATTGAAGTGTAAACCATATTAGCTTGGTTAATTAATATTAACAGCATTTAGATACTATTTTTTTGATTAAATCGGCTTGTTTTAGGGATTAGAGGGACGTGAAATAATCTTTCTTTGTCCTTTTGTCTTAATGACAAATGAAGCTTCAGCGAATTCACGAATTCCAAAGCAGCAATAAGAAAGCATGAGTAAAAGATCGAATCCGTTAGCTGACGGACAAATTCTCTGTAGCTTTACCTCCTTATTTTCTCCACCGCAGCCCTAGTTTCACTTCCGCCAGTAGTCGGACAAGTCTCCGCTACTGCTACTTTCCGCGCTAAAATAAGTCAGAAGCTAAGACGAGAATTTAAAGAGGTCGTTAGGACCTCAAGAAACAATGTCAATAGGATCAAAGTTTCTAAAGGATGTAGCGCTGCACGAAGCAATAATGAACGAAGCAACGGAAGTGCGTTCGACTGAAAGGAGAACAAGCATGAAGTTGCGCTTGTCCGACTACTGGCGGAAGAGTGAATGGTGCGCAGCAACTGCGAAGCACATCACGAATACCTGCCACGCCGGCAGGCGGGCTTAAACCAATAGAAAAGGGATGAGTAAAAATGAACAAAGGAGATTATTTTACGAGTTTTTCTAGTAAAGAATCACATCATACCAAGCCAAAATAAAAAAATGTCTTTTACAATATAAAATCAATAATAAAACTCTATTCACAAACAATAGTAACCAATACCTCTTCCAAAAACAAAGCGACCCCATCTTCTTTGTTTGAGCCGGTAACTACATCAGCTACAGCCAAAACCTCAGGAATGGCATTTTCAACTGCGACGCCTATTCCTGCAGCGGCTAGCATATCAATATCATTATAATTATCGCCAAAAGCCATGACATTGTTTATGGAAAGCTCGGGATACTGAAGTTGTAACAAGCTTTGTATAGCTGTTTTTTTGGAAATACTTTTAGGAGAAATCTCCAAATAAGTTGGTTTGGATCTGTAACCTATAATCTGTTCGTTAAAGTTATTTTCGATAAATGTAGCTAATGCGTCGATTTCTTCCTCCTGCCCCATACACATGATTTTATGGGCTCCTTTTCGTTCAGCTTCCCATTGAATCAACGTTTTTTCGATCGCTTGAACTTCAGGAATCACTTTGGTGTTGTTACTTTCTCTTTTCGCCCAGTAATCCATGGAGGGCACGAACCATTCAAAACCGTGATATAAACTGGAATGAATCTGTTTTTCCAAACAAAAAATCGCCAGTGTTTTGGTTATATCCGAATCGATCTCAGTACTCTGCAATACTTGATTTTTATTTGTAATAAAGCCTCCGTTATAACAGATTATTGGCAAATGTTTGATATCAAGTTCTTCCTGTAAATGCAGCATGGCCTGCGGCATCCTCGAAGAGATCAAAATAAAAGGAATGGGAGATATGTCTTTGATCACTTCAATGGTCTTGTTCGATAATTCCCTGTTTTTATTCAATAAGGTTCCGTCAATATCAGAACAGATCAATTTGGTTTGCATAAAATGGTTTTGAGTGGAGCTTATAACCGGAAGGTCTTTATAGCTATAAGGCGCTTAATTTTTTTGCAAAGATACGATATAGAATCCTATCGATCTTTATAAAAGTTTTTGTAATTTTTCTACAAGTTTTCGATCAGCTTCTGTAAGGTCCTGCTCCCCTATTTCTTTCCAGCTCAGCCATGCAATCTGATCATGATCATTAAGTTCAAAATCGCCTTCTACAAATACCGATTCATAGGCCATGAGTTCAATTTTAAAATCAGGATAATCATGTAAAACTGTAACCAAATGCTCCCCTGTTTCCGTTTTGACCTTAAATTCTTCATATAACTCACGTTCCACCGCTTGTTCAGGAGTTTCATAAAGATCTATCTTACCCCCGGGGAATTCCCATTTACCTCCATGTACTTTATGCATTGCTCTGCGGGCAAGAAGGTATTTATTTTCTTTTTTTATTATTGCAGCTACTACTTGGATCATTCTTTGTTTTGAGAATTATTTGTATACATACAAAATAACAAAACTTGTCTGAATTCTGGAAGAAAATCAACATTATTTTGAACATTGAAAACACTCCTTGACGGAAGGGTGGGTCTGATAGGGTTTTTGGATTTCATAAAAAATACTTCGAAATTAAGGTTTCATTATTCCTTATTCGTTATTAGGATCCTCAATATCTTTATTTTAAATACGTTATACTTATAACAAATACACCTGGATTTCAAAGTTAAATCCTTGGGCGTATCTAATTTTATTGTAATTTTGTTTGACTTATGAAACAAGTGATCCATAAAATAGCTGCAGTTAGTATGGCCTTGGTGGTTTTCATTTCCACCATATCATTTACTATGCATATGCACTACTGCGGAGATACTTTGGTTGATTCCAGTTATTTTGTAGAGGCTGAAAGTTGTGGTATGGAAATGCCTCAAACACAATCATCAACTGACTGCGAAGTTGTCAAAAAAAATTGCTGTACTGACAAACAACTTACTGTCGAAGGTCAGGACGAATTGAAATTGACTCATGAGCTTCACCTTGATCAGCAAGTCTTTTTAGCTGCCTTAGTGATTACTTATATTGATGCGTTCGAAAATCATGAAGAACGCCCTTCCAACTACAAGGACTATAATCCCCCACCTCTTGTCAAAGCCATATACAAGCTTGATGAGGTATACCGCATTTGATTTTTAAACAATAAGACTCTTTGATCTTATGGACTTGGTTCCTTAGGATCATTTACCGTATCCGATGTTTTAAACATCCATGTCTCATCGTTTAATAATTAATACTTATGCTAAACAAAAGCATCAAATTTTTTATAGAAAACAAACTGGTTGCTATCCTATTGCTATTGGTTCTTTTAGCTTGGGGAACCATAAACGCACCTTTTCAATGGAATATACCCTGGTTACCAAGTGATCCTGTAGCCGTTGACGCCATACCTGATATAGGAGAGAACCAACAGATCGTATTTACCAAATGGGAAGGTAGTTCCCCTCAGGATATTGAAGATCAAATTACGTACCCACTAACCACTGCTCTACTGGGAATTCCAGGTGTAAAAACCATTAGAAGCTCTTCCATGTTCGGTTTTTCAAGTATATATATCATTTTTGAAGAAGGCGTTGAATTTTACTGGAGTCGCAGTCGAATTCTGGAAAAACTCAATTCTTTACCTGGAAATCTACTCCCTGATGGCGTGCGCCCTTCACTTGGCCCTGATGCAACCGGACTTGGTCAGATTTTCTGGTACACGCTCGAAGGTCGTGATGAAAATGGTAAGGTAACGGGTGGATGGGACTTGCAGGAATTAAGAAGTATTCAGGATTATTATGTAAAACACACTTTATCTTCTGCCAAAGGAGTTTCTGAGGTAGCTTCAATCGGTGGCTTTGTACAGGAATATCAGGTAGATGTTCATCCGGAAAAGATGCGTCAATACAAGATCAGTTTAGCAGAAGTGGTCAAGGCTGTTAAAGAGAGTAATAAAGACATCGGAGCTCAGACTCTGGAGATCAATCAGGTAGAATATCTAATTCGTGGTCTTGGTTATATAAAATCGATAAACGATATCGAAAATGCCGTAGTAAGTTCAAAAAACTTCACCTCGATTCGTATCAAGGATATTGCAAACGTATCATTAGGCCCTGCTGCCAGAAGAGGAATACTTGACAAAGAAGGAGCTGAAGTGGTTGGAGGTGTCGTGGTAGGGCGCTATGGAGCAAATCCTTTGGAGGTAATCAATCACGTAAAGGAAAAGATCAGGGAATTGAGTCCTGGCCTTCCTTCAAAGATACTTAAAGACGGAAGACGCTCACAATTGACCATTGTGCCCTTCTATGACCGAACTGAGCTCATTCAGGAAACCCTTGGGACCCTCAATGAAGCACTTACCCTGGAAATTCTCATTACGATTCTTGTGATCGTGGTGATGGTCTATAACTTAAGGGCTTCTATATTGATCTCGGGCTTGTTGCCTGTGGCGGTTCTGATGGTCTTCATCGCGATGAAACTCTTCAAGGTTGACGCCAATATTGTGGCCCTCTCAGGTATCGCAATTGCTATTGGTACTATGGTGGACATTGGCGTAATTCTTTCTGAAAATATGATCAGACATATAGATCAGAATGACAAGGGATTACCCATCAATAAGGTGATCTATCAGGCCACAACTGAAGTGTCAGGAGCCATCGTAACAGCAGTGCTCACAACCATAATCAGTTTTATCCCTGTATTTACGATGATCGGGGCCGAAGGAAAACTATTCAAACCTTTGGCCTTCACAAAAACTTTTGCCCTGACAGCATCCTTACTAGTTGCTTTGTTTTTGATTCCTCCTTTTGCGGCCATGCTGTTTAAACCAAATCGTCTACACAAAACTGCCGGATTTCTGGTTAATGGAGTGCTGGTTCTACTTGGAATAACTTCAATGGTTTATGGATATTTTATAGGTATCGTCCTGATTGGTTTCGCACTGGTGTCTCTTTCTCAACACCAAGGCTGGTTATCTGAAGAAAGAGCCAAACTAGGAAAGATATTGATCACCTCCTTGAGCATTGTTTTCTTATTGGCTGATTATTGGAGGCCTTTAGGAGTTGATCAAAGTTTAGGCTACAACCTTTTCTTTGTAGCCCTGATCTGTTTTGGATTATTAGGTGTATTCGCTCTTTTTCAACATTATTATACAAGAATACTTACTTGGGCCCTTAATCATAAATTTGTCTTTCTCGGTTTACCTGCATTGATACTAATCGCCGGAATATGGATCATGAAAAATACGGGGAAAGAATTTATGCCTGCGCTAAATGAAGGCACTTTTTTATTGATGCCTACCTCTTTACCTCATGCAGGAATTGAAGTAAATAAAAAGATTTTGCAGCAATTGGATATGGCTGTAGCCAGTATTCCCGAGGTGAGAACGGTGGTTGGAAAAGCAGGAAGAACTGAATCATCACTCGATCCTGCTCCTCTTTCCATGTATGAAAATGTGATACAATACAAGCCTGAATACATACTGAATATAAAGGGGCAGCGCGAGCGTTTTAAGGTGAACAGTGAGGGTTTATTTATGCTCAAAAACGGTGATCTGCTAGCGAATCCCAATAACTCAAAACTGCCTGCTCAACTTGACCCTCAGATAAGTGCTGACCAATTGATTCCTGACAGGCATGGTGTTTTTTATCGCAACTGGAGACCGGAAATAAATTCAGCTGATGATATCTGGAAGGAGATCGTCAAGGTGACACAGTTGCCAGGCATAACCTCTGCTCCTAAACTTCAGCCAATTGAAACGCGACTAATCATGTTGCAAACAGGTATGCGAGCGCCAATGGGAATCAAAGTCAAAGGACAGGATCTCAAACAAATAGAGGCCTTTGGTCTGGCTCTGGAAACAGTATTAAAAGAAGCTGAGGGCGTTAAAAAAGAGGCTGTCTTTGCCGATCGAATCGTAGGAAAACCCTATTTACTTATTGACATTGACAGAGAAAAACTGGCCCGCTATGGCGTCAGTATTGATCAGGTTCAAAATGTACTGAAAGTTGCTTTGGGTGGTATAGTGCTTACCGAAACCATTGAGGGAAGAGAACGCTATGGGGTCAGAGTACGTTACCCTCGTGAATTACGCGAAAACCATACGGATCTTGAAAAAATCTATATACCTATATCTAAAGGTAACGAGATTCCTCTCAGTGAATTGGCAACGATTCGTTATGAACAAGGGCCGCAGGTCATCAAAAGTGAAGACACCTTCCTGGTGGGTTACGTGTTATTTGACAAAATTGATGGTTTTGCTGAAGTTAATGTCGTTGAAAATGCACAAAAACTGATCAAGCAAAAAATTGATCTTGGAGAACTTATTGTGCCAAAAGGGATCAATTATCAATTTACGGGCACATACGAAAACCAGCTTCGTGCTGAAAAAACGCTTGAACTAGTAGTGCCCCTGGCCCTACTTATCATTTTTCTGATTTTGTATTTCCAATTCAGATCAGTTGCCACCTCTTTTATGGTTTTTTCAGGAATAGCCGTGGCTTTCGCCGGAGGCTTTATCATGATCTGGTTATATGGCCAGGAATGGTTTATGAATTTCTCTTTCCTAGGTGAAAATCTACGAGATCTCTTTCAGATCCACCCGATCAACTTGAGTGTGGCGGTTTGGGTAGGTTTTATTGCCTTGTTTGGTATTGCCACTGATGACGGTGTGGTAATGGCTACTTATTTGAATCAGACTTTTAAACGAAATGAGCCACAAGATCAAAAGGCCATAAGGCGAGCTGTCATTGAATCTGGTCAAAAACGGATCAGGCCCTGTTTAATGACAACGGCAACTACTATTTTAGCATTGTTACCTATTTTAACTTCCACTGGAAGAGGCAGTGACATCATGATTCCAATGGCCATTCCGGCTTTTGGAGGTATGCTGATCGCCTTGATCACCCTCTTTGTAGTGCCTGTACTATATAGTATGAAGGCGGAATTCCAACTTAAAAAAAACCAATCATGAAGCAAATGATGATAATACTTTGTTGTTTATGTGTTCAAGCCCAAGCCTATGCTCAAGACCTGGAGACACTTATCAATATAGGGCTCGAAAACAATCCCGAAATCAAAAAATTTCATCTCCGTCACGAGATCGCAACCGAAAAGATAAATGAGGTCAATACCATACCAAATACAGAATTCAGTTACGGTTATTTTGTCAGTGAACCTGAAACGCGAACAGGGGCGCAAAAAATGAAATTCTCCGTAAATCAGATGATCCCTTGGTTTGGTTCGATCACAGCGAGAGAAAACTATGCAAGCACCCTATCGGATGCCCAATTTGAAGAAATCGCCATCGCCAAAAGGAAGTTGACCATGGCCATTTCCAATACTTATTACAACCTTTACGCCCTGAGATCAAAAAAAGAGGTTCTTATTAAGAATATGTCTCTATTGAAAGTATATGAAACCCTGGCCCTTAGCGCTGTTGAAACAGGTAAGGCCAGTGTAGTAAGTGTACTGCGCTTGCAGATAAGAACAAACGAACTACTCGAAATAAAAGAAGTGTTACAACACGACTATCACACCGAACTTTCATTGCTGAACAGTTTGTTGAACAGAGATGGTTCTATTGAAGTTTTATTAACTGATACCTTACCTTTGCCTGAGTCGGATTTTGAGTTGGATACTAAAGATATACAGATGCACCCTGAATTGTTAAAATATGACAAACTATATGCCTCCGTGGAGCAATCTGAAATACTGAATCAAAAAGAAAAAAGCCCCCTTATTGGTTTTGGAGTTGATTATATTCCTGTTGAAAAAAGGTCTGATATAGATTTTGCTGACAATGGTAAGGACATCTTTATGCCTATGGTTTCTTTATCCATACCTATCTTTAATAAAAAGTATCGGTCAAATAGTCGGCAGCATGAATTAATGCAATTGGAGATCGATGCCCGCAAACAAGAACAATTTAATCGCTTACAGCGAATGATGGATCATGCCATACACAGCCAAAGGGCTTCTCGTCAAAGCTATATTACTCAGGTACGTAATCTGGATCATGCAAAAAAAGCTGAACAGATACTTATGAAAAGCTATGAAACAGGTCGCCTTGATTTTAATGAAATATTGGATATTCAGGAATTGCAACTTAAATTTCAATTGGGACAGATCCAGACCTTAAAAGAGTATTACCTGCAAACCACTATGATCAATTATTTAAGTAACTAGAGAATGAAACATACCTATCAGATACAAGGAATGACCTGCGACGGCTGCAGAAAACATGTCGAAAAAGCACTGAATGAAATTGAAGGTGTGAATCAGGCTTATGTTGACTTGAAAAAGGCAGAAGCCAGTATAGAGATGTCTCAGCATCTCCCCATAGAGAGCTTTCAGAAAGCTTTAAAAAACGATGGGGGTCGCTATAGCATTTATCTTCCTGGACAAGGGCCTGAAGAAGTTCCGTTAACATCAAAAGTTCCTAGTGGTAAAGGTAGCGGTATTTTTTATTGCCCAATGCACTGCGAAGAGGATAAAACCTATGAGAAAGCCGGAGATTGCCCTGTATGTGGAATGGACCTGGTGGAAGAAATGAGTTTAACCCCTGTTGACAGCGGACAATTTACTTGTTCCATGCATCCCGAAATCATACAGAATACTCCTGGAGCCTGCCCCATATGCGGAATGGACCTTGTACCCATAGCACCCGATCTAACTGCTGAGGAAAAGAATTATCATGAATTACTTCGGAAATTATGGATATCTCTTGCCTTTACAATTCCGATATTTTTAATTGCCATGTCTGAGATGATCCCTAATAATCCTCTGTTCAAACTGATGGACATGAATTATTGGAACTGGATACAACTAACCTTGTCAATACCCGTTGTTTTTTACACGGCCTGGATGTTTTTTGAAAGGGCATACAGATCCATCAAAACCTGGAACTTGAATATGTTTACACTGATCGGAATCGGTGCTGGAGTCGCCTGGATATTTAGTGTATTTGGCATGCTCCTCCCCGATGTTTTTCCTGATCAGTTTAAATCAACTTCAGGTTCGGTTCATGTTTATTTTGAGGCAGCAACGGTCATCCTTACTCTGGTGTTACTGGGTCAGGTACTTGAGGCCAGGGCACATAGCAAAACCAATGGCGCCATTAAAGAATTGTTAAAACTTGCTCCTAATACTGCCTATCGAATTCGAGGAACTCACGAAGAACGCATAGCACTTGACCAGGTTCAACTAGGAGATATACTTAGGGTAAAACCTGGAGATAAGGTTCCTGTTGATGGCTCAATCACGGAAGGAGAAAGTTCTATAGATGAATCCATGATCACAGGAGAACCGCTTGCTGTTATTAAAAAAGTTGGTGATAAGGTTAATAGTGGCACCATTAACGGCAACCAGTCATTTTTGATGACAGCCGAAAAAATCGGTGCTGACACCCTGCTGTCTCATATCATTCAAATGGTCAATACGGCCAGCAGAAGTAAAGCCCCAATTCAAAATCTGGCTGATAAAGTATCAGGCTATTTTGTTCCTATAGTTGTTGGAATCTCAATTATCACTTTCAGCGTATGGTCCTTATGGGGTCCTGAGCCTTCATATGTTTTTGCACTTGTCAATGCCATCGCAGTATTGATCATTGCCTGCCCTTGTGCTTTGGGCCTGGCAACACCAATGTCTGTCATGGTAGGTGTTGGGAGAGCAGCGCAACAAGGTATATTGATCAAAAATGCTGAATCGCTAGAAAAAATGGATAAGGTCGACACGCTCATCATTGATAAAACAGGAACCTTAACCGAAGGTAAACCAGGAGTCGAAAAAGTAGGTGCCTTTGAAAATTCAAATGAAGACCAAGTGTTGCAAATGATGGCTTCTTTAAACCAGATGAGTGAACACCCATTGGCTGAATCCATTGTAAATCATGCCAAAACGAGACAAATTGACTTGTACATGCCGCAACAGTTTTTTGCCGTCACCGGAAAGGGTGTCAAAGGAAAAATCCAAAACAGAAAAGTGGCCATCGGCAATGATAAAATGATGGAGCACATTGGTACTCCTTTGTCTGAGGAACATTTAGCTATAGCAAGGAAATTCCAGGAACAAGGAAAAACTGTATCATTCGTCAGTCTTGATTTAATAACAACTGGTTATATAGTGATCAGTGATCCCATCAAAGAATCAAGCCTGCAAGCCATCAAGAAATTACAGGAAAAAGGTATACAAGTGATCATGCTTACGGGAGACAATGAGAACACGGCGCGTTACGTTGCGGACGTATTGCAATTAGCATCATTTAAAGCGGGTTGTCTGCCTGGGGATAAACTAACCGAAATAGAAAAGCTACAAGACAAAGGTCATGTAGT
>RCNB010000303.1_pt1 | contig 33743 bp, 25 predicted proteins | sample 2041321 | NCBI WGS metagenome assembly RCNB01 (sample SAMN09708232, study PRJNA481090) | Marine sediment metagenome, whole genome shotgun sequencing project.
GACATTTATATCTCCAGCCACAGAATAGTGTAACGGTTTCTGCTATATCATTTCTATTTTAAGCAGGAAACTTTACACTTATTCCCTCCCTTTAAAAACAAGGTTTATTTGTTTTATTGATTCTAGATTTCATTCGATACTTATTGTTTCGATGTTTTAATTATTCATCATTTCAGCGTTTTGTGTTATTTCTAATGCTTTTTTTGCTTCATAATGATACCAGTCGGAACGGGCTAATTTAATTACCTCAAAATATGTTTGAGGGATATATTTCAACCCAGTTTCATAAGTATTCAACATTAAACGAGACGTTCTTGAGAGTTCAATTTCATAAAAAATCATAGAAGATTTGTTTTCTAAATAATTCTTTAAATTTTTTGCAATTGTAATGGTTTCCAATACAATATCCTCAGAATTATTTAATCTTAAAGAAATATTAATTTTTAAATCATTAATCCTTTTTAGAACTAATTCATCAAACTCAAATAACAAAGGATAGATCCATTCTAATATTTCAAGAGAAGTTAATGTTTTGTTATAATATTCACTAAAAATATTACAAAAATGAGACGTATAACCTATTAACCGCGATATTTCATCAGCAGAGGTGATTTCATTTTGATTCAAGTATAATTCTTTAGATTCATCTGCTATGTTTTTCAACAAAGAAATCTTGTCTTTTAAGAAATCAATTCTTATCCTATCATCCTCAAAAACAGTACTATTAATTTCTTCAATAAATAAATTAACTGTTTTTTCACCAAAAGATTCAATGAAAGATAATTGATAACTCTTTGAAATATAAATTTTGTTTATCTCTTCAGATGTTGTGTAAAATAATGCATTGTGAATTGTCCGTCTGCCATAGTAAGGGTCTCCATCCCAATCAATCGTATTAAACAAGAGTGATATATTATTAACAAATTCAGGATGGGAAGAATATTGAACAATTTTTCCATCTCCAAAAGTTGATGTAACCCAACTAGGTGTATCAGCAACTGAGTTCTCCAACCAGTTTGGAACATCACCATTATCGTTTGAATTTGTTAAACTTCGATGGAAACCAACCGCAGAGCTTTTTCTACCAAGATATTGAAACCATGCACCATTAAAAAACTCCTTTACAGTGCTATTTATTCCAAATGATAAAGGATGATCAGTGTTAACAATTTCCCCAGTGGTAATATAAAGATTTTCTTTATCCAAAAAAGGACGCATCAAATTATCACTTATTGCAATATCAAAAAATGGGATTGATGAAAGATATGGGTTATAAGCATGTCTTAAAGAAAAAATTGGTATTGGAGAAAGCGATCCTGAAGAAGCAACAATGGCACCATAACAAGTTCCGATATATCCTCCACCATTTCTGACAAAATTTCTAATGGCGTTGGAACCTTTTACATTAGAAAGAGTTTTCATCATTTCATAATATCTTGCAGGATTTGGTTTATAAGGCCACATGAACACGTTAAAATCTTTATTATTAAGAAAAGATTCAGTTTCATCATCTAAAAGAAATTCCATAGTAAAAAAACCACCCGCATCAGCTATTTGTAAAAAACATGGCCAACTATATCGGGTCGGAGTTCCAAGATGTTGTGCAATTCTAGGTTCTACTAGTTTGTATGCATCGATATCCAAAGTTTCAAGAATTTCATACACTTCAATTTTTAGAACATCATCATCAATTTCACAATCAAAGAAATAATCATATATAATTGCAGTTGTCAATGTATCTTTATGCTTCTCTCCACAAAAAGGAGCTATAAAATCTCCTTTTTCAAAAAAATTATCAGAAATCATATCGCTGTTTAACTTTTTTGAATGAACAGAAAAATTATCGGCTGACCAATAAATATCAATATCTTCTCTTAACAGATCATTTACTAGATTTCTCACTTTAGTATTCAAAAATGTTTCAGAAGTGGAATCATTACCTGATGGGAGCGGTATAATAAAGCCATAGCATTCAAGATCTGTTATTTCATCAGAATATACATATTTGATATTAGCTTGTTTATCACTATTTTCTATACTTCCACCGAACAAAATTGCACTATTTCCAATAAATAAAATAATTATTCCTAAACTACACCATTTCATTAGTTTTTTATTTTTCTTCAAATTCATACCACTTTAAATATTTAAAATATATTATTTAATTATTATCTAATATATTTTTAAAGCAAGTTTTCCTTATAAAGATATTGTTTTTGAAAAATTTACATTTATAACAAAGATAGTTCGTACAAAAAAACAATAGTATCTTTTATTTTGGAAAAGAAAGAAGAGGCGAGATAGTTCTAGATTCTGATAAATAATATTTTCTAATTAGAAAAATATAAATAGTTAACAATCGTTAACATATTACTAGGGGCAAAATATATGAAGAAAAATAAAATATTAATATCAATTGTATTGGCAATGTTGTTGATTTTTTCATACACAACAATAGCAATAGAAACTTATGGTGAAGATATAGAGAAAAATGAATCGAATCCTTCGAATATTGAAGGTAGCTTACCATATCAGGGATTTTTAAAAATTTATGTTGTTGAGCCTGAATCCAGGTGGGACAACTATGACGATGAACCTTATCATTATGGTTTTCTAAATTTTGCATTCAATGATACTGTTTCGATTGATTATCTTGATACTTTTAGCGAAACTATCATTTGGAATGGTAACGATTTTGGATACGGAGACATACAAGAAGATAACATAATGGTTATTGCTACAATTTTTAATCCAGAGGTCAAAAAAGCATATGCGGAACCTCCAACAAGAAGCGCTTTTGAAACTCATTATGTTGATGCTACAGCAGGTGCAAAGCCAGGCGATACAGTTTCAAATATCGTAAATGAAAATTTTACACATTCAGTTTTTGTTGAGGAGGGGACAGATACTTGGTGCCCTTATTGTCCTGCAATGGCTAATGCATTAAATAACGTATATTTATCTGGAGATTATCCATTTTACTATGTTGCATTGGTGGCATTATCAGGTGAACATGAAGAAGCATTTCACAGATTAAAAAATGAATTAAATTTGCAAGGATACCCTTCAGCCTGGTTTGATGGAGGTAAAAAGGTAATTCTAGGGGGAGTATCTAATGAGAATTCATATAGAAGCGGTATTACATTATGTGGTAAAATAGATGTTCATGAACTTGATTTTAGTGTATCACTTGAATGGATGGACAATGGTGAGCTTGGAATAGATATAAGTATTACCAATAACGAGGAATTTTTCAACAGTCCACCTGAAAAACCGACTATTACAGGTCCCACCTCTGCACAATACGGTGAAGAGCACACTTATGAAATCACTGCTACAGATCCAGATGATAACGATATTTATTACTATATCGACTTTGGGGATGGTACAGAAGAAATAATCAAAGGTCCATATGATTCTGGTAAAAAATCATATGTTAAACATACATGGGAGAAGAAAGGAACATATACGATAAAAGTAAGATCCAGAGATTCTTATGATGAAAAAAGTGATTGGGTAACACTGGAAGTTGCCATGCCAAAGAACAAACCATATATCAACACACCATTCAGTATTTTCCTAGAAAAACATCCACATCTGTTTACACTACTTCGTCAATTGCTGGAATTATAACCAGCTAATCTTTTTTTTTATTTACTCTCATATTTTTGAAGACATCCTCATTTTAAGATTTTGATTTTGGAGTATTTGATGTTCTAATAACACTTAAACAAAGTATTTATATAATACATATTTATTAATAGAATATAGGGATAACATATGAAGAAAAATGCTAATATTTTAATATGTATAATTCTTGCAAGTTTTTTTATTGTCTCAAGCGCAGTAGGAATTGAATTGAAAACAAATAAACAAACAAGTTATCTTTCTGATCTTGATCCTTTAGTAGATGTTGAAGTAATTGTTGAAATCCAGAAGTTACGGACATTTGACAAGGATGATCAACAAGTGCATTGTGAAGAATGCGTTGATCTAGAAAGCGATCCTGATTTCTATATTAAAATAATAATAAACGACCAGGAGTTTGAAAGTGATATTTGGCATGATACAAAGTATATCTATGATCCGCAATTTTCAGCAACTTTAAATGTTCCTGATGACGAAGAATTTGTAACAGTAGAAATCCAGTTATGGGACTGGAATAGTGATGGAGACGTTCCCTGCGATATTGGAGATGAAAATTATAATGTTGAACTAATTTACAGTATCAAAACTGGGCATTGGACAGGAGATGATCACCAACAAGATCCAAGTGGCTATGGGAGATTAAATGGTTGCGATGATGGTAGTATATATGAACGTGAGAGGGATTGCGAGCTCTGGTTTAATATCTATCAAAATGATTTTGATGGGGATGGTATACCATATTGGACAGAGGTAAATACATATGATACAGATCCAGAGGTAGAAAATTTTGGTGATCCTGATGAGGATGGAATTCCTATTACATGGGAATGGAAGTGGAACTACGATCCATTTTCATGGGAAGATCATGAAAAGATTGACCCTGATGAGGATAGTATTGATAACCTTGAGGAGTATTTAACTTCAGAACAGTTTTCAGATCCGTTCAGAAAGGATCTTTTTGTCGAATTAGATCAAATGGATGCAGGACCTAATGGAGAGGAAGCAAGTTTACTACCAGATGGAGCAAAAGAGTTGCTATACACAGCCTATAACAGACAAAATTTAGTTTACCATCTTGATGATGGTAGCTGGGAAAACTCAGGTTCAGATATGATACCATTTAGAGAACAAACTGGTCATCGAGGATTAAGTGATATATATAGAGATTATTTCCTTCATGGTGACGAAGACAATTGGCGACGAGGAGTTTTTCATTATGGTTTAGTTGTGTATAGTTCAGAAAGTGCAGCTGGTTATATGTTCCGTGCTGATGCTTTTCAAATATCAAGAACAGGTCATGAGAAAAAGGCAAGTGAACCATTATTAGACAGAGATACTGTTTATGCTAGTGCATATATGCATGAAACAGGCCATACTCTTGGATTCTGGCCAATACCTGGACATAATCAGAATAGTATGCATCCATGGCAACTGGGATGGTGGCTTAATCGACCTTATAGAAGCTGTATGAACTATGGATATATGTATTATACTGTAGATTATTCTGCTGGTTCCATATTTATCAAAGATTATGATGATTGGAGTAGAATGCGTCTTGATTCTTTTGAACAAGATTGGTAACAATATTAAAACAAATCCCATTAGTATAACAATTTATTAGCAATACCCGATCATAAAAAATAGTGTTATTTTCAAAATGAAATATACAACTACAAAAATTCAATTGAAACATTTGTTCCTACTTCTATACCATATGTTTTGCAAAGACCTTGATTTGTCTCTACAACCCATTTAGCTGGAAGGGTGCTGAAATATCTTTTAAGTTCCTCATCAGATGCATTTAATTGTACATCAGCTTCTTCTACATTAATCACAGTTCCAGTTTCATCTAAAAATACAATATCCAAAGGTATAAAGGTATTTTTCATCCAAAAGGAAACATTATGAGGGAATTCATAAACAAAAAGTATACCTTCGTCCTCAGGCAATTTCTCATTAAACATTAATCCAACTGAACGTTTTTCAGCGGATGAAGCAACTTCACAAATTATTGTAACAGGTGTTGAGTTGTTAATGTGAAAGGTAACAATCGCCGATTGTTCCTTATTTGAAATTTCCACATTATTAATAAAATCATCAGAAACTCCTATTAAAAATATAACTAAACACAATATTATTAAAAGAATCAATATTTCCCATTTTGTCTTACCATTCATTTAGATTACCAAAGATAACGTTTTTTTAAGTGAGTTTATTTTATCTCTAATAAATATTGCTTTTTCAAAATCTAGATTATCAGCTGCTTCTCTCATATTAAGCTCTAGTTCGATTATCATCTTTGGAATGTCTTTTTTAGGTATATGTTTTGTATCTTTTATTTCAACTAATTTTTCTTTTATGGGTTTCACAATTGTAGTGGGAGTAATATTATGTTTCTTGTTATATTCAAGCTGAATGTTTCTTCTCCTGTTTGTTTCTTCAAGTGCCTTTTTAATCGAATCTGTGAGTTTGTCTGCATATAAAACAACTTTTGAATTCACATTTCTTGCTGCTCTTCCAATAATCTGAATGAGACTTCTTGCATCACGTAAAAATCCTTCTTTATCCGCATCAAGTATACCGATAAAACCTACCTCAGGAATATCAAGTCCCTCTCTAAGTAAATTGATGCCGACTATTACATCAAATTTTCCAAGTCTAAACTCTCTAATAATTTCTGTTCTCTCAAGAGTATCAATTTCAGAATGAAGATATCTTGTTTTAATTTCTTTTTCTGCCAAATATTCACTAAGTTCCTCAGCAAGTCTTTTTGTAAGAGTTGTGACAATTACTCTATCTCCTCTTTTTATCGTTTTATTAATCTCATTTATTAAATCAGGAATTTGGCCCTTGATTTTTCTTACTTCAACTTTTGGATCAACTAGTCCTGTTGGCCTGATTATTTGTTCTACAACTTGGTCAGATATTTCAAGTTCATAATCACCAGGTGTTGCAGATACAAAGACTACATTTCTCATATAATCTTTAAATTCATTAAATGTAAGAGGTCTGTTATCATATGCACTAGGTAGTCTAAATCCATAATCAATTAGTGATTTTTTTCTTGAAAAATCACCACGATGCATCCCATGAATCTGAGGAATAGTACGATGACTTTCATCAATAAATATAAGAAAATCCTTAGGAAAATAATCAAGTAAACAAAAGGGTTTTTCACCACGTTTTCTACCATCAAAATGTCGTGAATAATTTTCTATTCCCTTGCAAAACCCTGTTTCCTCAAGCATTTCAATATCATAAAGAGTTCTTTGTTTTAACCGGTGAGCTTCAATCATTTCAAGATGTGGCAACCTTTTCTCAAGCTCTTGTTTAATTTCCCTTATTGCTCGTTCCTTTTTTTCCTCTAAAATAACAAAGTGTTTTGCAGGATAAACAAAAATATAGTCAAGAATTTCTTTTGTATCACCTGTAACTTTATCAATTTCTTTTATCATTTCAATTTGGTCACCAAACATTTCAATACGGATGATATTGTCATAGTATCCTGGTATGAGATCAATCGTATCTCCCTTTACTCTGAATCTTCCAGATTTTAAATCAAAATCATTTCTCTCGTATTGCATATCAATTAATTTTCTGAAAAGTTCATTTCTTTTAATTTGATGATTCTTTCTTAACTCATAGCCTAGATTGGAATAATCACTTGGATCTCCAACACTATAAATACATGAGACAGAAGCTACAACAATCACATCCTCTCTAGAAAGTAGTGATGCGGTTGCCGCAAGTCTCATCTGTTCAATCTTTGGATTTATGTCGGCATCCTTTGCAATATACTGATCTTTTTGAGGAATGTAAGATTCTGGTTGATAATAATCATAATATGAAACAAAATATTCAATACGGTTTTCTGGAAAAAACTCCTTAAATTCACTATAAAGTTGTGCAGCAAGTGTTTTATTATGTGCAAAAACAAGCGTTGGTTTTTGCAGCTTTTCTATCACACATGCCATGGAAAATGTTTTACCGCTTCCCGTAACTCCAAGTAGAGTTTGGTATTGTTCACCTTCTTTAAGCCCTTGTACTAGTTTTTTAATTGCTTCAGGTTGCGAACCCTTTGGTTTTAGATCTGTAACAAGTTTAAATTTATTCATGATATCAGTTCTTTTTTGCGAAGTAATCTATTATATTTAATTGCAAAGCGGTGTGCCTCATCCCGTATTTCCTGAATATATTTTAGAGCTTTTTCTGTTTTTGCAAGTCTAAGCGGTTGAATCATCCCAGGAATATAGATCTCTTCAAACTGTTTGGCAATTGAAATTATTGGGATTTTTAAGTTAAGTTTTTCAAGTTCTTTTAAGGCAAAATTTAATTGCCCTCTTCCACCATCTATTACAATGAGATTTGGAAATTCAACATCCTCATTTTTTAACCGAGTGTATCTTCTTTTCACAACTTCGGCAATTGCTGCAAAATCATCGATTCCTTCAACAGTTCTAATTCTAAATCTCCGATAGTTATTCTTATCAGGTTTTCCGCTTCTAAATTGAACCATGGATCCAACTGTTGACGTTCCAGATAAGTGAGAGATATCAAAGCATTCAATAACTACTGGTGTCTCATGAAGTTTTAGTTTTGTTTTAAGCGCATCAACTTTATCTGTGTCAGCAAAGAATGCAACCTCGATATTTTTTATAACTAAATCAAGAAGCTGCTTTTTTTCTCCCTTCTGAGGTTTTGTAATTTTTACCTTTTTACCTTTTTTAATTTCTAGAAAAGAAGCAATCGATTCATTAATCTTATTTGAAACGATAATTTCCTTTGGGACCGGATTTTCCGAGTAGTATTGAATGATAAATTCCTCAAGGAAGTCGTTATTATAATCAAAAACATACTCATTTTTATTTGAAAGTATTCCCTTGTAGATGTTAAAAATCATCAAATATACCTTTTCATCCTTTATTTTGTAGTTGATAATATCTTCATTGTACTTTTTTTGACGTTGCATGTTTTGACGTTCATTAAGTCTCTCAATCGCTGTTATTTCATCTCTTATTTTAAGTGCCTTTTCAAATTGTGATTTTTTTGAATGATTTTTCATTTCTTTTTGACTTTGTTTTTTTAGTTTCTTTTCATTTCCGGAAAGTACCAGTTTTACTTTATCAATTTTTTTATTATAATCTTCATGGTTAATGTAACCAGCACAAGGAGCATCACAAAGATTGATATGATATCTTAGACATGGTTTTTTTGGTAATTTTTTGCACGTTCTAAGAGCGAAGGTTTTTTTCAAAAAATGAAGAATATAGTTTAGCTCCTGGGCAGATACAAAAGGTCCATAGAATTTCCCTTTTCCAGTTTTTCCTCTTGCAAGGAGAACTCTTGGAAATTCTTCATCAGTTAGGTGGATGAATGCATAGCTTTTCGCATCTTTTAAATCGATGTTGTACTTTGGTTGATATTTTTTAACAAGTGTATTTTCGAGGATAAATGCTTCAACTTCATTATCTGTTGCAATATACTCAACTGACTCAACATGTCTTATGAGGCTCTGAGTTTTAGAATCCAAATCGTTTTTTTGAACATAGTTTTTAACTCGTTTTCTTAGATTTTTTGCCTTGCCTACATAGATTATTTTGCTATTTTTATCTTTAAAGAGATAGCATCCTGGATCTGTCGGAAGATTTTTTATATCAAACATTTTTCCTTCCTTTTAGAAAAAATAGGTTTTAGAATCTCTCCCGTATAACTTCTTTTGTTTTGTGCTACCTCTTCAGGTGTTCCACAAGCAACAATCTCCCCGCCCAAATCTCCACCTTCAGGGCCTAAATCAATTAAGTAATCAGCTGATTTAATGACTTCTAAATTATGTTCTATTACAACTACTGTGTTTCCTTTATCAACCAGACTGTTAAGAACTCCAATTAGTTTTTTTACATCATGAAAATGAAGTCCAGTTGTCGGTTCATCAAGAAGATAAATTGTTCTACCAGTGCTTTTCTTTGATAATTCTCTTGTAAGTTTAATCCTTTGAGCTTCTCCCCCAGAAAGAGTTGTAGAACCCTGTCCGAGTTTGATATATTCAAGTCCGACCTGTGAAAGTGTTTCAAGCTTCTTTCTGATAAAAGGTATGTTTTGGAAAAAAACCAGCGCTTCTTCGACACTCATATCCAAAACATCTGCAATAGTTTTTCCTTTATAGGCAACTTCTAGTGTCTCTTTGTTGTATCGTTTTCCTTTGCATTCTTCACACTCTATGTAAACGTTTGGTAAAAAATTCATTTCAATTTTTATTAGTCCGTCTCCACCGCACGCCTCGCATCTTCCACCTTTTACATTAAATGAAAATCTCCCTGGTTTGTACCCTCTTCTTTTCGCCTCAGATGTCTTTGCAAATATTTTTCTGATTTCGTCAAATACTTTTGTATAAGTTGCAGGATTACTTCGAGGTGTTCTACCTATTGGACTTTGATCGATTACAATTACCTTGTCTATTTTTTCATCAAATTCAATTGAATCATGTTTTCCAGGATTTACTCTTGATTGATGGAGTTTTTTCATTAAAGCCTTGTATAAAATTTCATAAATGAGTGTGGATTTTCCACTACCTGAAACACCAGTAATAAGTGTCAAAACTCCAATTGGAATTTTTACATACACATCTTTTAGATTGTGTTCACAACATCCGTTGATATGAAGAAAACTATCAGATTTTCTTCTTCTCTCTGGCATATCAATTTGTAATTTTTTTGAAAGATATTTTCCGGTAAGTGATGATGGATGGTTTTCAATTTCCTCAGGTGTCCCCTCTGCCACTATCTTTCCCCCATGAATTCCGGCACCTGGGCCCATGTCAATGACATAATCTGCATGTCTTATGGTTTCCTCATCATGCTCGACAACAAGTACTGTATTTCCAAGGTCTCTTAATCTATATAGTGTATCGATTAATTTCTTGTTGTCACGTTGATGAAGTCCAATGGATGGTTCGTCAAGAATGTATACAACACCCATGAGATTTGATCCGATTTGTGTTGCCAGTCTGATTCTTTGAGATTCTCCACCAGATAGGGTTCCTGCATTTCTTGAAAGCGTTAAATAATTGAGTCCCACCTTATCTAGAAAATCCAACCGTGCTTTGATTTCTTTTAAAATCTGCCATGCAATTTCCTCTTGTTTTTTTGAAAGTATAATAGTTTTAAAAAAAACAATACATTGTTTTATTGACATGTCAGTAACGTCAGTAATTGATTTATCTGCAATTTTCACAGAAAGAATCTTAGGTTTTAACCTCTTTCCATCACATGATGGACATGGAGAAATGATCATGAATTTTTCAAGTTCCCTTCTTCTGTAATCTGACTCGGTTTGCTTGTATAGTCTTTCAGATTGAGGAATAAGTCCTTCCCATGCACCTCTCCCGGACCATTGTGTCTCACCATTTCTTGCAACCATGTTATAACTGACTTTTTCTGGAGAACCATACATCAACACATCGTATTGCTCCTTAGTCAGACTTTTTATTGGAGAAAATATGTCAAATCCAAAATGTTTTGCTACTCCCCCAAGATAGTGTACACGCCATCCGTCTCTCATATTTTTATAAAGTGAAATCGCACCATCTGCAATACATTTTTCCTCATCTGGTATGATAAGATGTTCGTCGAATTCCATTTTAATTCCAAGACCATGGCATATCTCACAGGCACCAAATGGACTATTAAACGAAAACATTCTTGGTTGTAGCTCCTCAAAAAACATTCCACATTTTGGGCATGTCATTTTTGAAGAATAGATGTGTTCCTCCTCTTTAATATCAAGTACAAGGATCAAACCATCAGATCTATTAAGTGCATTCTCACATGCTTCAGCTAGTCTTGATTTATCTTCTACGTCTAATCGATCGATGATAATTTCGATATCATGTTTTTTGTATCTATCCAATTTAATTTCTTCATCTGACCGATATATGGCTTTATTTACTCTTACTCTAGAGTATCCCTCTTTGTTTAAATCTTTAAAAAGTTGCTCATATGTTCCTTTTTTTTGACGAACAATTGGTGAAAGAATAGTAACCATTCCCTCAATTTCTTTTGAGATTCTTTTTGCAATTTGTTCAGGGGACTGTGATTCTATTTTTATGTTGTGTTCTGGACAATATGGTATTCCCACTCTTGCAAATAACAATCTTAAATAATCATATATTTCAGTAATTGTTCCAACAGTGCTTCTAGGGTTTTTACTTGTTGTTTTTTGTTCAATAGAAATAGCAGGAGATAAACCTTCAATACTATCCACATCAGGTTTACTCATGAGCCCCAGAAATTGTCGTGCATAAGAAGATAGTGATTCGACATACCGTCGTTGTCCTTCCGAATAAATTGTATCAAATGCTAGCGTTGATTTTCCTGAACCCGAGATTCCAGTTATCACTGTTATCATATCACGTTGGATTTCAACATTAATGTTTTTAAGATTATGTTCTCTTGCTCCTTTAATTTTTATATTTTTCAACTACTTCCCCCTTGAAAGCATAAAATACTAGTTGATTCTATTTTAAACAATTGATTTCTTTGATTCTTTTTTCCCATTACATACTGTAACCTATATTCAAGTTTTTCTAAGAGTCGAATCTTATCATATTCATTTTTATGAATGAGATGGATTTAAAATTGACTTAACCCCCTATAGAATCTCAGGAAGCAGAGTAAGTAAATAATAACCAACCCATACTAAACAAACTAGGAAAATAAACATCCATTAATATGGGAAGGAGTATTGTAAATCCACTATCAGAAGAATCTGCAGTTCAGATAGCTGGAAGGTGAGATAATGCCTCCTTTATTGATTCCTCAGAATGCGTATAATCATGAATTTGATGGTTATGATATGCATCGTAAGCCGAAAGATCGAAATGTCCGTGACCACTGTTTGCAAATACAATTATCTTTTCTTCGTTTTTCTGTTTACACATCTTAGCAAAATCTATCGTTGCTTTTACTGCGTGCGCCGCTTCAGGTGCTACTACAAATCCTTCAGTTTTTGCAAACAACACTGCAGCTTCAAAAATTTCATTTTGATAATAAGCAACAGCTTCCATATATCCATCCTTTGTTAATTTGGAAAGAAGTGGTGAATCCCCATGATATCTTAGGCCACCTGCATGAATTGCAGCTGGAACAAAGGTATGACCCAGTGTATACATTTTGAGTAATGGTGTTAGACCAACATTATCTCCAAAATCATAACGATATTCTCCTTTTGTGAGCGTTGGGCATGCAAGTGGTTCAACAGCAACTATCTTCAAATCTGGTTTATCTCCCACAATTTTATCTCTCACGAATGGGAAACTTGCTCCGGAAAAATTGCTCCCGCCTCCGACACATCCAACAACAATGTCTGGATATTCATCTATTGATTCAAACTGTTTTTTCATTTCCAAACCGATAACCGTTTGATGTAATACCACATGGTTTAATACCGAACCAAGAGCATAGTTAGTATCTTCATGAGTCGCGGCATCTTCAACAGCCTCACTAATGGATATTCCAAGGCTCCCAGATGTATTAGGATCCTTTTTTAAGATTTCTTTTCCCACATTTGTAAGATTTGTTGGACTTGAAAAAACTTCAGCACCCCAGTTTTCCATAAGTACTCGTCTATACGGTTTTTGTTCATAGCTGCATTTTACCATATAAACTCTACATTTAATATCAAAAATTTGAGTGGCAAAAGCAAGTGAAGATCCCCATTGACCGGCTCCTGTTTCAGTTGCAATTCTTTCAACGCCTTCTTTCATGTTATAGTATGCCTGTGCAACTGCAGAATTGGGTTTATGACTTCCAGGTGGGCTTACACCTTCCCACTTAAAATAAATCTTTGCAGGTGTTTTCAAAGCTTTTTCAAGACGTTCTGCTCTATATAAAGGAGATGGTCTCCATATACGATAAATCTCTCTGACTTCTTCAGGTATTGGTATATATCTTTCCTGACTGACTTCCTGTTTAATTAGACCCATTGGAAATATCGCTTTTAAATCCTCTGGCCCGATTGGCTCTTTTGTTTTTGGATTCAGAGGTGGATCCAAAGGGGTTTTTAGATCTGCCTGTATATTATACCATTCTTTTGGGATTTCATTTTCATCCAATATTATCTTCTTCATCATATTTCCTCTTAAGTTCTGCCAGGATATAGATCATGTACGTTAATTTAAATATTTTGTAAAAAAAATTGTAACCTTTGTTACAATACAATTTCGACTTGAAATTCAGGAATAAAACAATTATTTTAAAAATGTTATTACCAGGTAATTTCAAACAAATATTATCCTCATTTGTAAAAACCAATTTATGGTTTCTCCCCATTAATGTTTTATAATAATAAGGTATTTCTATTAATATAAATTCACTAGATTAACTAATAGAGGAGAGATAATCTAAAACCTTATATTAATAGAAAAACTGTTACTAATTTAAATAATGAAAAGTTATCAAATTAGTTGTTTGGTATTGGAGAGTTACTATGCAACTGGTTTAGAAATATTTTCACATTTAGTAGAAGGCTTCTTAGGTTCCTGGACAACAGGTTGTTTCTGATGAAGCATTTGATCAAGTTCTTGAACGACGTTTTGATACTGGTGAAACGATTGTCCCTGAGAATTATTATCTTTCTTATTTTTATCTGACATTAATTACACCACCTAAAATAAATTTCACATATATTTTTCAAAAAAGAATTACAATTCTCATGAATCACCCTAAAACAATCCATCTGAATCTCATACATACACAATGAATATCCCATCCTTCACAGTTAATATGACAAATAGTAATTCTAATATTTAATACTACGGAAAACAATTAAACCAAAATCATGCCTATCAAATCTGTTATATACTATCTCATCGTATTTTCAAAAGAAAAAAATGTTTTGCTTTTTCAAAATAGATTTTATTCTCAATTTTGAATTTCTAGTAGTCATTAATTTAAGAAAAAACGAATATCTGTGAATTTGGACTATATACTTTTACCTTTAAAGAGAAGATTCACTTCATCTTTATACATTCTCCCATCTATGCCCAACAAGTTTGCTTGTTCTTCAATCATCGATTTTCTTGAAAAACTGATAAGAACATTGTACAATTCACATAGAACCACAGATTTGGGAATACCTACTTTGATATACTCATTCATTACTTTAAAAATGTCTTTTTTGAATTCATCTCCAAGTTCTAATTGTTCTGATTTATATGCTCTCAATTCTTTTTCAATTTTTTTCATATTACTTTCCAAAAATTCTATCGGTTTGATACTATCAATCTTCTCAATATATTCCCCTAGTTTTCTAAGTTTATCCGTAATCATTTCTTATTCCTCATATTTATCAGAAGAAATATCTTCTTAATCAATAATTTCAGAACGCTTGCTTTTTAAAAAATCTTTAGTTTTGTATCAGATGAATAAATTGGTTTTATTTAGCTAAAACATTTAAATAAGAATTCAATCTTGATGTTTAAATGATAAATGGAGATTTCGCAAACTTAAACAATCAAACATTTTTTGTCTCAAAAGAACAAAGCAACTGTCCACTTATTCCAGATATTGTTAGACTTGGTAAAAAATTTGAAGATTTAGGTTTACTAAAGGAAGATACTGAAGCAATTATAAGTCTAAAATATGGAAAACGTTTATTGATAAATGGAAGTGGCAGCAATTTAGGAGAAATTAAAATAAATGATATAATTGAAATTGTTGATTATGATCCTGTAAAAAAAGTTACATTGACAATAGGTCCTAAAAACCCCCATGTCGAAACACCAGTTCACTGGCTTATACACAAGGCACGAGATGATGTAAATGCAATCATACATCTTAAAAGTGTAAAACTATCTGAAAAACTTATAAAAAAATTACCTTCAACAGATGGGGAAAAACCACCTGGAACTCTTGAGTTGGCTAAAGAGGTTCTAAAAACTCTAAGGACAAACAAGAAAATAATAATAAAAAATAATGGTGTATTATTTGTCGGAAATAATTTAAAAGAAGCTGAGGATTTAATTCTAAAATTTCTCTAAGGGAATGATTATGAAAATTGAAGGAAAAGAATATAGAGCCCTCTGGTATGAAAATAACAATGTTAAATTCATTGATCAGAGAAAATTACCTTATAAATTTGAAGTATATACTGCAAAAACTGTCGATGATATAGCGTTTGCAATAAAAGACATGGTAGTTCGTGGTGCACCTGCAATTGGAGCAGCAGCTGCATATGGAATGGTTTTAGGGGAGAAAAAATTGAATGAAACTGCAAATAAACTACGTAAAACAAGACCTACAGCTTACGATCTGTTCTATGCAATAGATTACATGGAAGATGAAATAAACAAAGGTAAAAATCCATTAGATGCAGCAAACAATTATGTTGAAGATATTATCAAACGATGTAGAAATATTGGGAAAAATGGAGAAAAACTAATTAAAAATGATATGAGGATTTTAACGCACTGTAATGCTGGTGCACTTGCAACCGTAGACTTCGGTACTGCATTGGCACCAATTAGACTGGCACATAGAAAAGGTAAAAAACTTTTTGTATACGCCGACGAAACACGTCCCAGATGTCAAGGTCTGCTTACAGCTTGGGAGCTCTTACAGGAAGGCATCAAACACTCAATTATTGTTGACAATGCAGCAGGATATTTTATGAAAAATGACGAAATAGATATTGTCATAGTTGGAGCAGATAGAATTGCAAAAAATGGTGATTTTGCAAACAAGATTGGCACCTATGAAAAAGCAGTACTTGCAAAAGAAAACGATATACCATTTTATGTTGCTGCACCTGTAAGTACATTTGACAAAAACATAGAGGATGGAAGTCAAATAAAAATTGAAGAAAGAGGAAGAAAGGAATTAGTAGAAATAAATGGGAAAAAAATTATGCCAGAATGGGCATTTGTGAAAAATCCTGCATTTGACGTTACACCAAGCAAATATGTGACAGGATACATAACAGAAAATGATATCATAAAATTGTAAAAAATTACTATTTCTTTGATTCTTTTGAACTACATTTAGGATTTAAACATATATTTTTTGTTTCTTTTCCCTCATATTCAATTTGAACGATAGGTGCTTTGCATAAATCACAGACACCTTTTGCATCAATTTTACCGTCCTGTGGCAAAGAATAAGTATTTTTGCATTTAGGAAAATTAGTACAACCAACAAATTGCTCCCCACTTCGCGATACGCGAATAATCATATCATTTCCACATTTTGGGCATTTTCCTATTACACTTAAAGAACGTCCTGTTATCTTTGGACATCTAGAATTTAAACACAAATTCAATGATTTTTTTCCTTTATTTTTCACTTGAATTACAGGTGATTTACATGAATCACATTCCTTATCGACCTTCGTGATCTTTCCTTTTTGAGGGAGAGGATATGCATTTCTACATTTTGGAAAGTTTGTACAACCTGCAAATCTCTCCCCTTTCCTAGAAAATCTTATAATCATATCATTCCCACATTTTGGGCATTTTCCTACGTTGTTTTGCTCTTTGTGGGCATTTTTAATATTAATCTTAATATTTTCCTTGTCTTTTTCTAATTCATTCATAACTTTTGTAAGCATTTGTCTTGATTCTTTTACTGTATCATTAAGAGTTTTCTTTCCTTCTGCTATTGCATTCATGTCCTTTTCAAGCACGGCAGTCATTTTTGGTTTGGTGACATCATAATCATTCAAAGCATCAATCACTGCAATTGCAATAAGTGTTGGTGCAAATGGTTTGAGGGTGATGTATTTCCTCCAAAGTAATTTGTTAATGATTTCATGGCGTGTTGATTTTGTCCCAAGAGATAGTTGCTCCATTTTAGCAATAAGTGATCCTTGTGTGTATCTATTTGGTGGTTTCGTCTGATCTTCTTTTAGTTTGATTCCGGAGATTTTGATTTTTTCTTTTTCGATAATTTCAGGTAGTGGTTTTCTTTTCTCCTTAAAATATGTATAGATATTTTTCCAATTGGGCTCAATCAATCGGTATCCGTTCGCCTTAAATTCTTCTCCCGAGATATCAATTAAAACATCCATTGTTTCTGATATCGCATCTTTTGCAAGTGTCGCTAAAAATCGTCTGCATATAAGTTCATAGATTTTTTGTTGCTCTGATGTTAGTTTTTTTGCGGTTGGAATCCCCACAGGATGAATTGGCGGGTGATCAGTAGTCTGTTTTTTACCACGAGTTGGATATTTTCTACCATTGCTGATAACTTCATTTGCCTCTTTTGAAAAGGATGAATTTGAAAGTTTTTGTAAAATTCCTTTAATGTTTAATGAAGGTGGATAAACAGTATTATCAGTTCTTGGGTAAGAAGTTAGACCCATCATATACAGTTCTTCTGCGATACTCATGGCATTTGATGTTGAGATTCCAAGGTAAGATGCTGATTGTAAAAATGTTGTTGTGCTAAAAGGTGATGGTGGAATCTCTTTTTCTGTTTTTTTATCGGCTTTTCTTACTGTTGCTGTTTCAGCATCTTTTATTTTTTCATATATTTCTTTTGCCTGTTTTTCATCCCAAAATTGTCCTTCAATATGTGTTGCATCAAAGGATTTGTCTTTTTTGAGTGTAGCAATAATTTTCCAATAGGTTTTTGTTACGAATTTTTGGATTTCTTTTTCTTTTTCTACAAGTAAAGCAAGTGTTGGTGACTGAACTCTCCCAATAGACAGAAAATCTTTTCCATAATGTTGTGCAGTAATTGAGATAAATCTTGTAAGAACCGCACCCCAGGCAAGATCTATAGCTTGACGAGATTCCCCTGCATCTGAAAGATTGTAATCAACTTCAGTTAGATTGTCAAAAGCATTTTTAATTTCGCTATTTGTTATCGCACTAAACTTAGCTCTTTTTATTTGACTTATATTTTTGTTGTATCCTTTGATGAGGTTTATTACTTCAACACCAATCAATTCCCCTTCCCTGTCAAAATCAGTTGCAATAATTATGAACGGGTTCCCGTCAACAAGTGACTTGAGTGAAGCGGCAATATTTCTTTCACTTACTTTTTTACAAGGTTCTATATCAATAAGACTCCTCGGTGGCACTTTATTCCACTGGTTGAACTCAGCAGGATAATCTAGATTTATTATATGACCTCGTAGACCTACGACTTTACAAGTTTCCCCATCCTTTGTAAACTCATATACGGGGGTTTTTCCAAGTCGTACACTTTTTGATTTTCCCCCAGATAAAATATAAGCAATTCTATTTGCAGCAATGTTTTTCTCACAGATTATAAGTTTCATTTTTATTCCAATCTTAATTTCAATGTGAACATAAGAATTCCATATAATTAATTTACGCTAACAATAAGCTATGTCGAAACTATTAACTAATTGGCATCTATTTCCAGGTATGATAACCATGAAAATTCAGATAATAATGGGATCTAAATCGGACATGCCTATAGCTGAAAAAGCAAAAAAAATACTAGATGAATTTGACATTGATTATAAAATAAATGTCGCATCAGCTCATAGAACCCCTGACGTGTTAAAAGAACTTGTTCATACAAGCAAAGCAGATGTGTTTATAGGAATTGCTGGACTTGCTGCAGCATTACCTGGCAGTATCGCCGCACATACCACTAAACCAGTGATAGGAGTTCCAGTAAGTGGAAAAATAAATCTAGATGCGATACTTTCAATTATTCAAATGCCACCAGGGATACCTGTAGCTGCTGTTGGACTTGACAGAGGAGATAACGCAGCACTTCTTGCAGTTGCAATACTATCTATAAAAGATGGAAAACTTATGAAAAAACTTGAAGATTATAGAGAGGCGATGAGAAAAAAATCTCTTTCAAAATAGGAGTTAAAAAATAATGTTTAATGCTGAAAAATTCATTGAAAAAACAGTTTTAAAACTAAAAAAAGAAATTAATAGAAAGGCACTCATTGCATTTTCAGGGGGTGTGGATAGTGCCGTTGCTGCAGCTTTAGCCGAGAAAGCAATTGGAAATCAACTTGTAGCAATTCATGTAGACACAGGATACATGAGAAAAGAAGAATCTGAAAAAGTCAAAAAAATGATGGAAAAACTGGGACTTAATTTCAGATTTATTGATGCGAGTAATGATTACTACGAGTCTTTAAAAAATGTTGAAGATCCTGAGGAAAAACGTAAGATAATTGGAAATAAATTTATTCAAATATTCGAAAAAGTCGCAGAGGAAGAAAATGTGGAATACCTTTTACAGGGAACTATCGCACCAGATTGGATAGAATCAGGAGATGATCTTAGAGATACGATAAAATCCCACCATAATGTCGGTGGACTTCCTGAAAATATGAAATTAAAGCTTGTGGAACCATTGCGAGATCTTTATAAAGACGAAGTAAGAAAAGTTGCAAGACTATTGGGTTTACAAATCTCAGAACGGCAACCATTCCCTGGACCGGGGCTTGCAATAAGAATTATAGGTGTAGCAACAAAAGAACGTACAGAAGTTGTCAGAGAGGCATGCGACATTGTGGAAAAAGAAATTGAGGATGCTGTGAAAAAAGGCAAGATGGAAAAACCATGGCAGTATTTTGCAGTTCTAATTCCGGTGAAAACCGTTGGAGTACATGGAGACAAAAGAGCCTATGGATATACAGTTGCAATTAGAGCTGTGCAAAGTATCGACGCCATGACATGTTCATATAGTGATATCTCTCACACTGTTCTTGACAATATTTCTACTAAGCTTACCAACAAATTGGGGAATAAAATAAATCGAATCGTCTATGATGTTACAAACAAACCTCCAGGAACCGTAGAGTGGGAATAATCATGGTAAGAATTTATGTGGTTGATAACGGAGGGCAATGGACCCACAGAGAATGGCGAACTCTGAGGGATCTTGATGTTGACACTAAAATTGTTTCAAATACGACATCTTTCAAAGAGATATCTGCTGAAAAAATAGATGGATTGGTTCTCTCAGGTGGTGCACCACGAGTGGGATTGCAAAAGGATTTGGGAAACTGCAGAGAGTATTTGGAAAAAGCCGGTTTTCCAGTTCTTGGGATATGCGCAGGACATCAGTTCATCGCACATTTTTTTGGAGGGGAAGTAAAACCTTCAAAAATACCTGAATTTGGTAAAATTAAATTGAATCTTTTAAAGGAGAATAAAGCTATTTTTAAGGGGGTGTCCAAGAACTCAATTGTATGGGAATCCCACAATGATGAGGTAACTGTTCTACCAAAAGACTTTGAAATACTTGGTAAAAGTGAAAACTGTGAGATACAGGCAATGCAACATAAGGAAAAACAGCTCTATGGCCTACAGTTTCATCCTGAAGTTGAACATACAGAATATGGAGAATTAATTTTCAAAAACTTTATCAAAATTTGTGAAAAATAACCTTGTCTTGAAAGTCTTTTAATCCGTCAGTCCAAATAAGATTTTTTAATTGGAGAGTCTAAATAAAACTAACAGATGAAACTCATTGTCAAAGAAATATTGTTAATCATTATGAATATTGAAAATACTTCAGATGATTTATCCCCATCTTTCATAAAGAGAATGATCGATTTTAAGTTGATCTAAGATTTTGCCAACAACAAAATCAACCAAATCATCTATTGTTTTTGGTTTGTGATAGAATCCAGGTGTTGCTGGTAGGATAACTGCTCCACTCTGTTTCGCCGATAACATATTTTTTACGGAGGGTAAGTCATAGGGAGTTTCACGTATAACAAGAATTAGTTTTCTCCCTTCCTTAAGACAACAACTAGCAGCCCGAGATGTAAGTGTATTACCATATCCATTGGCAATAGCAGATAGTGTTTTCATACTACAAGGAGCAATGATTAGTCCATCCAAATAAAAAGAACCACTGGCTGGAGCTGCAAATAAGTCATCATTTTCATAAATAATATTTGCTTTTTTCAATAGATCATCATAGGAACAGTTGGTTTCGTGATCCAAAATCTTCTTTGCACCATCAGAAGTTACTAAATGTACTTCAACCCCGGATTTATTCAATTCCTCAAGCAATCTTATCCCATAAATACTTCCAGAGGCTCCACCTATACTTACCAAAATCTTCATAAAATTCTATTCCTCTATAGCTTTTATCATCTTTGTTAATGCTTGCTTTAAATTTCTCTCCTTTTCAAGAGTTGTACCAGTTATAATAATATTCGCTCCAGCACGTGCTTTTTCTCTAGCAGTTTTTACATCAAGTATACCACCACCTACTACAAGTGGAATACTAATGTTCTTTTTTACAGATGAAATCATATTATTGGAAACTGGAGTGGGGGCACCTGAACCGGCCTCCAAATAGAAAAAATTCATACCAAGATACTGGGATGCTAGTGCATAACCAACAGCAGTTTCAATATCATCTTTTTTTACCAAATCTACCTCGCCAACTCTTCCAGCGGTCATACCAGGTTCAACAATAACATACCCCATAGATATCGGTTCTATTTTAGAATTTTTTACAAAAGGGGCTCCTTTAATATGTTCTCGGATAACATAGTTTAAATTACGAGAATTTAGTAAACTCATAAAGAACATTGCATCAGCATAACTACTTAAAAACTTGGCACCAGATGGGAATAAAATAACTGGTAAATCAGTATTTTTTTTAATTGCTTTAACTGTTTCATCCACCTGATTCTGTGAAATGAGTGTAGAACCGCCCACCATAATTGCACTACTACCAGATTCCTCTGCTATTTTTGCTATCGAACCAGCAATCTCAGGCTTCTGTTTATCCGGATCCAGCAGGGAAAAATGTAACGTTTTTTTCTTAGTTTTTTCAACAATATCACCAGATATAGTCATTAAAACTGAAAATAAATTCAACCATATTAAATGTTTACATTAAGAAACGATCTTACGAACTAATTCCTCATTACAAGCAGCAATAACACTAGTTCTATCATCCAAACTAAGAGACATATCAAGATCTTTACCATGAATATCAGTTACAATACCACCAGCCTCCTTCAATATAATAGTTGAAGCAGCAATATCCGTCACACGAAGATATTCTTTGCCAATAACATAAAAATCCAAAGCTCCAGTAGCAACCATACACATTTCAAGTGACGCAGAGCCAAGAGAACGTACGACACCTTTCTTGGCTAAAGAAAGAGTCAATGCATCAAAGTTTTTACCAAGAGTTATTGAAGAAAGAACTTCTTTTGCAGGCATGTCTGGAACTATGATACGTTTTTTACTAAGAAAAGAACCATGTCCCTTTTCTGCAAAATAGATTTCCCCAGTTGGAATATTCTTTACAATGCCATATTCAACATCACTGAGAATGGATTTACCAACTCCTAGAGAAACAGAATAAAACGGAATACCTCTGTATGCATTGCGAGTGCCATCAACAGGATCTAAAACAAACGTATACTCCCCACCAAAATCCAAAAAACCAGCTTCCTCACTTAGAATATTCACATTAATATCTGATTTTTTGATGTATTTAATCGCCACATCTTCAGCTATCTTATCAATATATTTTGTTGGAGTTCCATCAGCACCAATACCAATGTTTGTTCCAAACCTATAGAACTCGGTTGAATAAGAACGTCTAACTTTCCGATAAATTTTATCGACAGTTTTGTGTGCTAACAATCTTATTTCTTTATCCATCTACCTAACCCTATCCATCAATTTTTGATTTCGATATACCTACCATAATAACTGCCATCATGACACCAGCTATAATAATTCCAAGGAAAATGATAAAAATATTAATACCTGTCAAAGTAATGATAGTCATAATACCAGCAGCGACCAAAACCCCTATGAAGATTGTAATAATTGATTTTGAAATATTAAGATCGAATAGATATGATATAAGTGAACCAGTCCAAGCACCGGTAAAAGGTAGTGGAAAAGCAACAAATAAGAGGAGTCCCAAGTATTCATATTGTTTTATTTTCTCATCTGCTCTTTTTCTCGTACGATCAAATAACCAATCCATAATTTTTGTCCAAAAATTAAATCTTCGTAAAAACTTTTCAGCATATTTAAAAAACAATAAAACAAATGGAATGGGAAGCATATTTCCTGCAACAGCTATCGGAAACACCTGCCACCACTCAAATCCCAATTCAGGATTCAATGCAAAGGGAATTACATATCTTGCTTCAAGCCAAGGAACCATAGAAAAAAAGAAAATTCTGAACCAGATAGGGATTAAATCCAGCATTTTTTATTCACCAACAAATCTACCGAAACCTTGACTTCTCGTCATCTCATGGTCTTCTATAAGTTTTTCTCCTCTTATAAAAACATGTGTTGGAAAAATTGCAGGCCAACCCTCAAATGGAGACCATTCACATTTTGAATGAAGATTTTTCGACTTAATCTTACATTCTTCTTTGATATCTATCACAATGATATCTGCATCTTTCCCTATCTCTATTTTACCCTTATTCACTCCTAAAAGTTCAGCAGGCCTCTCACAGAGGAGTGAAATCAATTTTTGAAAAGTCAATACCCCCTCTTTAGCCATATATAAAAACAAGGGAAATATTGTTTCAACACCTGGTACTCCTGACGGGGCATCACAAAATTCAATATCTTTTTCATCCAATGTATGAGGAGCATGATCTGACTCTATTATGTCAATAAAACCGTTTCTCATTCCTTCAAATAATAGTTCTCTATCTAAGCTTGTTCTAATCGGTGGATTTACTTTATATCTCGACTGAGGCATTAGGTTTTTTTCTACACTTAGAAGTAAATGATGAGGTGTAGCCCCACAGGTTATGTTTTCTGTCCTATTTTTTAATAATTCCAATCCTCCATATGATGATAGATGACAGATATGAATCTTCGAGTTAAGACCTATAGCCGATTCAATTATGTTTCTTATTGCTTTTTCCTCACATTTAGACGGATGAGAATGCAAATGATCAACAAGATTTCTCTCTTTTGTCTTATGCATATCAAGACATTGCTCATCCTCAGCATGAATTAGAACTGGTTTCTCTGTAAACTCAACCTCTTTTAATGCTTCTCTTAAATTGGATGTTTCAAGTTGTAAAGAATTAGTACTACTTCCCATGTAAATCTTAAAACCACTACATTTTTTCCCAATTTCCCTAATGTTTTTGATATTACTCTTTGTAATGCAAGAATAAACACCAAAATCAACGTAAGATTTTTTCCCAATTAATGCAATTTTATCTGATAATATCTGCAAATCAGTAGTCTGAGGAATTGTATTGGGCATATCAAATACACAAGATATTCCGCCAGATGCAGCAGCCAACGATCCGGTTGAAAAATCCTCCTTCTGAATCATACCGGGATCTCGAAAGTGAACATGAGCATCTATACCTCCAGGAAAAATCAACTTATTACCAAAATCTAAATGATTTTCACATTTCAGAATTTTTTTTATGGAAGAGATTCTACCTTGATCGATACCAATGCAACATTTTTCAAATGATCCATTTATATATGCTTTTCCTTCAATTGTCAGATCCATCCAGATTTTTCTCCTTAATTTTTCCCCTTGGTTCTATCTCTGTAAAAATCTGCCCACTAAACTTCGATATCTTTGTATTTTTTTCAAACCATGCATCAGCTAAAAGTCCTGATTTCATGCAAGTATTTGAAAGAAACTCCTCTTTATCCCAACCATATTCAACAGGTACTTGGGGTAAAAGTAATCCTTTGTAATCCCCTTGTTCAACGATTAGACCGTCTCTGCCAATTTCAATATTTGAAATATAATCTTGCGGTTGATGTACTTTAATTATCTCTGGTTTTGTCAAAATTGTAACCTCAATAATAATTGCATTAAGTTCATTTTTTCCTAAAGGAGAAAATCGAGGATCTCTTGTTGCTGATCGTGCAGATTCAGCTATCGCATCCTTTAATGTCATTACTGGAAGGGGTATTCCAATACACCCTCGTAATTCATGATTTGGATATGTGTGAATTGTCACAAATGCACCTTGTTTTTTTTCAAACAGTTTACCAACAACAGATGAGAAAATTGTACCAGTTTCTACATGATTTTCAATGATATCCCTTGCAAATTGAACTGCTTTTTTCCCTTCATCTACATTAAGCATAATAGAAAGTATTCAAAATTAGATTAAATAAAATGTGGTTAGGAGAGAGTGATTTTCCTAACCAGTTAATTATCGATTTTATTCTTTTGACATCAGTATATCAAAGGTTTTTGCTCCTTCTCCAATTTGTATTTCCAATTGCTCACTGTACACATACGTTACATTCATACCGCTTTCATTTACAATCTGATTTACCGTAACATTGTATGTTCCAGGCATTATAAGAGAAGTATATGCTCCATTCCCACTGGATATTGATGATGATGATTGAGCAGTATTATTTACAACTGAAAAATCAGGTAAGAACTCAATAGAAATATTATTGATCGTTGCTCCTGTATCTATGTCTTTTGTACGTCCGGTTAAGGCTATTTTAGCATATTCAATTGAAACATTGAGAATAGTTGTCTCATTTTCTATGATTGAAGCATCTAAATCTATAGCATATTCAGGAAGTCTTGACGCGCTAATAGTGTATAGTCCTGGAACCAATGATGTAAACGAATAACTACCAGTGTCATCGGTAATAAGTGAATCAATAACGTCTAATCCAGTAGTTAGCTTTTCATATTGAAGATAAACATCTACATTACTCATCTCTTCTCCAGTATCATATTGACTGTTTCCATTTTCATCGAAATAAATATTACCTTCAATTGCGCCTGGTTTTGGTTTTGATATGTTGTGACTCGTATTTCCAGAATGAAGAGTAATAAGAGCATCATCTATCATAAAACCATCCGGATCACTGGTTGTAATTCTGTAATAACCTGGTATTAAATCAGAAGTTTCGTAATACCCATTTCCATCAGCGGTTAATTCTCTAAACATGCTATAATCATATTGAAGAGGTTGACCAGTACTTGGATCTAGCTGAACTATTCCAATTAAAGATATTGTGGCACCAGATAAGATTTCATCAACAGACTCATTGTAAGCATCATTATTATCCTGATTAAAATAGACCGTTCCCTCAACACTTGCAGGATCGATAGATACTTTGATAAAACGGTTGTAATCTCCCCTTCGCATTGCCTCATCATCCGTAATAGGTGCTAGTTCTGTATTATTAAGTCCATTAAAAGTCACATTTTTCATGGCGAATGACCCTGCACCAAGTTCAGGATATTTTCGAATTTGAAGTGTTATGTCCCCTGCAGGAACCATAACACTGAAATTTCCACCAGAGGTATCATTCTTATCATGATCGATAGGAATTTCTGTTCCATAATGGGTAACATTTTTCTGAACTACTATTTGAGCTTCAACAGGGGTACCCATAAAATCAACTGATCCATTGACATAAGCCCCTTCATAATATTTTGCTATTACAACTGCGCTTTTACCCTGATAATATACATATTCTGGATAAGGAGAAATATATTCCGCGTAGAAATGTTTCATATCAGCACATGGCACCTGATAGTCTGGTTCAGTCTTACCACCAGATTCATCCACATCTGAGATACCAACATATGTTCTGTAAAACATTGTTTCGAAGTATGCATCTTTGTAATAAGGGTTTGTATTAACTGGTGGGTCGTTTCTTAACTGTGTATCAGTCAAAGCATTAAGTTCTTCAAAAGTCAACTCATTGCCGCTTTGTGTAACATATTTTACATATACAAAATCATCTTCAGGATTATAAGCGCCGCCTCCAGCAACTAAAAGTAGACTTTTATCAGCTAAAAAGGCAAATATGTTGAAGATCTGCTTGTCATAACCTTCAACCCCGTAGTAACGAATGCTACTTCCAGTATTTTCTTGGATATCGTGATAAAGCCAGGTAATTCCTTCATCATCTAGTCTGTTTATAAGAATCTCAGTTATGTCGTGGTAAACTGCATTCATTGCCCATTGTTGTCCAACAGGATATTCTTCACTAAGATTCTCATTATATTCCCTTCCGATTGGTGCCAGGTATGAAGGAGAACTTTCAGGATTTTCTACCCATCCGGTTATATCAACTGTGTCATTCTCACCCAAATGTTTTTCTAATGTAATTACAACGTTCTCTGATAGAGTACCGCCATTTTCTTTAACATTTCCCTCCATCAATCTTATTACCCAAATCGCAACAGCTTCTTTTTCACTAGTCGAAGTATGAAAATTAGAGGCAGGAGGAATTCCATCCTGGAAGTTGTCGGCTACAGTAGGATGTTCTCCAACTGCAGACTCATAGAAACCATAATCCCACCATGAAATGAAAGCAGGTCTTTCAACAGGATTCGCAATGTCAGTATCTTGTTCTTTTAGCCATGAAAAGGCATCTACCCAGTAACCCTCTTTACCATGTCCTAATCCAAATGCCCCATTAGGAAGATCTCCAAAAACATCTTCCTTCTCCGTAATAGGAATTGCTGCATCAAAAGCAAGATAAGCATTTGGGAATATTACCAAAAATGCAATGAAAAGAATGCCGAAAACATGAAGGAGTTTTACTCCCCTCCTCAAACCATGAATTCCTCCACCAATACTCCTAATATTTCTTAACATCTGCTTATAATCAATCTTATCTATAACCATCCAAACTATCCAACCACTGAGTATGGCAATTACTGGAACTAAATCATTTAGAAAACGACCTGCAACACCAGTAAGCCACATTTGGATAAGAAATAATACAGCTATGAAAAGATAATCTCTGCGATGGTTATTCTTGAAATACATATAAGCAAGGAAAATAAACCCTATCCAGCCAATCCAATAGAGGGCGGGACCAAACGACATTATAGTACGACTAATTTCAAAAGTACCTGCCTCAGCAATAGTCATTGATACCTTATTACCGTAAATTCCGGTACCAAATAATATATTTGAAAGTTTTGAAAGAGAGGAAAAAATTGGTATACTTGAAGAAATATCCCTAATGAAATATAGAAAAACAAGTCCAATTCCACCAACACAAAAGACTGCAGGTAAAGATAGAGTCCATGGAAGTTTCTTTCTATCAAAAATATAGTATAAAGCACCAAAAACAACTACAGCCATACATAAAAATAAAGGAATATCTGGTTTGAATCCGCCTGATTTCGACATAATCACAGGCAATGAAATAATATAGCCAGAAAGCATAACAATTGAACTGGTTAGAGCTACACGGGGTTCAATTTTGCTATTGAAAATATCTATCAACATTTGTACAATTGCATAAATTGCAATTATAACATAGAGATACTGAGCCTCTACCCACGTCATAGATAGAGAAGCGAGAGGAATTCCTCCAAGGAGGGCGTATAATATTGATTTTTTTGAATCTTTTTCTTTGATGCTTTTTATCAGAAACAAGAATGTTAACGAGTATAATAAAAGGTTGAAAGAATCATGATCAAAAAGAGAATATGCCGAACCATGTCCTGAACCAAGATGAATAGGAATAAGAGCAATAAATAATGCTCCTATGATCCCAGCTTTTTTATTAAAAAGTGTCTTCCCGATAAAATAAACAGGTAATATAATGAGAGCACCGAAAAGTGCTGGAATGAACTGCATAGAATACCCAACTGCATCAACTTCTTCCATAAATGGTGTTAGGACTCTGCTGAAACCTATAGCCATCATATTAAATAACGGAGCTCTAGAACCAGTCCTCCCTAGTGGATAATTAAGAAGTTGATCATCCTCAGAGTAAAATGGATAATGTCCTGCATTTTCTCCATAAAGTGTTTCATCTACAATTCTCATGTTATAATAAGGGTCAGGACCAGATAGATAGAATTTTTCAAGACCTTCACCCTCATCGTTTATTGAAGTTCCACTGGAAACATTAAAGTAAGTGTTAAGAAGCAACACTAGAAGGAATATGCCAACTAATGATACTGCAACCAACCAATTTTTTTTAACACCCAGTGATTTTTTTTCTATCTTTGTTTTTTGTACAATGTGTTTTGGTTCATCTATTACAGGTTTACTCTTTCTCTGTACTCTTTTTCGCATTGTTTCACCTAGATACAAATCACACTCGTAAATCTATAGCATTATAAATAACTTATCTAACACTCAATCTATAACTGTTTAGATCGTAATAGCTGCAAAATGCATGGTGAAACTCTAACTTTGCTAAACTTGTTTACTATGGTATCAGTTGAAATAATTTCATCACATCCTGCTGAAATAAGTTTTTTTGCAGCATCCCCTGCAAATAAACCATGAGTACATGATACAAAAATTTTTTTAGCCTTATACTTTTTAAGTTCTTTTATTGATTTAGCCATTGTACCACCTGTAGAAATAATGTCATCGATTATCGCAACATTTTTGTCCTGTGCATCAAGGTTCTTTGGTTTAATCTCTACTGTTGTACCATCAATACGAGTTTTTTCCATGTAGTCAAAATCACAGCCAATTATTGAAGATGTTTGTCTTGCTCTATCTAACGCACCCTTATCTGGAGCGAGAACTAAATTGACGTTATTTTTTTTTAGGTATTTTGCCAATTCTGAAACAGCAGAGCAACTGAATGTAGGTATGGTAAAAAAATCAAGTATGTGCTCTTTGTGAGGATCAATTGTAATTATCTCATCAGCATTTAAACTGACAAGATTTGCAATTGCTTTCGCGCTTATTGGTTCTCCATCTTCAAATTTCTTATCTTGTCGACCGTATCCAAAATATGGTATAATTACTGTAATTTTTGTAGCTCCTGCTTCTTTTACTGCATTCTGCAATAGAAATAGTTCCACAATATTTTGATCAGGGTATGTTGTTTGTACAATTACTACATCTTCTCCAGATATATCGTCTAAAATACGTATATATAATTCATTATCTGGAAAACGTTTAATTATTATTTCAGCTAGAGGAATCTGTAATTTTTTGGACATATCTTCTGCAATCGTTTTTGACGCAGTTCCGCCGATAATATACATTGTATGACAAATTTGAAATTGCAAACGTGTTTTTAGTGATTTCGCAAGAAAGTTTTTATAATGTCATATGTTTATTTCAATGGGCTGGATGTGGATGTAATGCATTTAGGTAAATTATTAGATAAAATATTAATCATATTGATATTTTTTTCATTCATTTTGGTTAACACAACAATTGCAGAAGATGGAATAGAAAGCAAGGTGAATGCAAACTTTGATATTGAATTTGTTACAGGTACTGATTTAAAAATAATTGTTAATCTTGATGTAGACGAAATAATCATTTTTGATACCAATTATGACAGTAACAGTATACAAACTGCATCTAATGATGATTTAGAAACCATGGGTGCAATAAAATTGAGATTGCGGCAGTTGATAGAAAGTCAAATAGAATCGTCATTTGAGTTTGCAAGTGTTGATGCATTGATTTCAAAACCTACATATAATAACACAAAATTTCATGACGAGTATGGTATCACCCTTACTTCTGCGTTTTTTGACTTGAATGAAATGGTGAATTCTAATGATTTTATCAATGGTGTAATGGACATGGGTGCCGTAGTAAATTACACATTCAATCTTCAAGCAGAGCCTGGTTGGAATAACGAATACGTATTTTCATTACCTAGTTCAATTGATTACAAACGAACGACTGGATCAGTAAATGAAAATAAAATAAAATGGGATGTAAAAAACGGAGATGGAAATCATCCAAATACATTAGCAGAAGTATCAATCAAACTGACTGATTCTACAACATCAGGATTTGAGACAGAAGACATACAATTGGAATTTGTGATAGATGATAGGGAAGGAAAGAAGACAATTTTAACAACAAATATTTTAGCTAAGCATATTGACATTAGAGATTATGATATTTTACCAGATTTCATTAATGAACTGAAGATTATACCATCAGATGGAATAAGATTATTCACAGATAATAATCTTTTATCATTTGAAGAACTATATAATAGAACAATAAAAATCGTTGAAGAAATTACAATATCAAAAATTGAAAATTCTTCCCATAACCAAACACTTAACACAACATTTAGTTGGGATGCTAACACAACAACTAATTGCCCAATACCTTACGAAATATCAAATATGGATAGCAATCCGCCAATAACGGCAATAATTAAGGATGTTGATATTTATCTACAGATATGTGGCATCTCTAGCAGAGCATTGTTTGGACTTGTGAATGCTGGTGCACAGGCAAACATTTCCGCCAATGATGTTAATTTTGGTGACAATCTTGAAAGCATTGGCTACGAGTATACTGGTATTCTATATTTACCTGATAATCTTTATTTAGACAAGAAAAATATATACAATTGGAATCAGAACACCCCAATAGCTGGTAGATTTGAATCAGATGTAGCAGATAGTTATTCTAATGAAAAAATAGATACGATCGTGGAGATTGATGTCAGAACCACAGATTTTAATTTACTTAGTTTTTTTACAGGAGAAATGGAGATGAATTTTGATCTTTTCCTGAAAGAAACCCAAAATTATGGTGTAACATTCTTCCCGGATGAATTTAGTCTACCTGAAAAAATATCTATAGACTATTTGAACTCAGATGCTTTTAGATTATGTATAGAAGAAAATATATTTGTAGAAGACAATATAGTTGCTTTTTTAGATAATAATAATCAACTCTTTGAAAACAGATTAATGAGCATATTAAAATTGTCGAAAATAGATGGATCTGTTGACAGAGATGCATTTGACGAATCTTTAAATTGGGACGAAGATATTGCAAATATGGATGCGCTTACACCTGTAAAAGTACGGTCATATAGTCATAGTTCTTACCCAGTTTCATTTGGCCTTTCATTTTTACCTCCAAAGTTTGAGGTTCTAAATCAATATTATAACTTTACAGGTATTCAAAATCAAAATGTTACATATAAAATGATTTTTCCACAAGGGATAACTGTATTGATCAGTGATTCTCTAAACATGGCATCTGTAAAAAAAACAGATGATGGAAGAGAATATATTGAGATTTCATTTGATTCTTCAGAATCAGGTCTAACCGATACTGTTTCTTGTAGAATCGTTCCTTCCTCATTTTTCATTTTGGGGCTTTTTATGCCGTGCATTTTAAGTTTAATTCTTACCATTATACTAGTTGTAGTAATCTATCTTGTTAGGAAGAGACGGAAGATAAAGAAGGGTATGATTTTTGATGGGAGAAATGAAGAGGATGATGATTACATAAATCAGAATTACTATGTACCTCCTCCCCCAAAATCCAGAAAATGAATCCTCTGCTGGTTATTTTTTGATTAAACTAGGCAATAATTTTAGGAGAGATGTAGTTTTTCCAAGTAGCGGTTTTACCAGTTTTGAAGGATAATCTATGTCTCCATACTTTGATATGACTTCAGTGATTTTTTTGTTTTGAAATTTTTCTATGTATTTGTCCATTTGTATATCAGTTAAACTTTTGAAGATCTTTCTGAATTTCATCCCCAGATATAACTCCATCCCAATATCTGATGACCATAACTTATGATATTTTTTTAGGAATTGTGAGGTGAAATTGTTTTTTTGTAAGGATTCTATGGCAACAGATGAGCAATAACTACCGCATAACAAACCTGTATATATACCGCCTCCAGAAGTTGGTTTCACCTGTGCTGCCGCATCCCCCACGAGGAGTAGATTAGAAGAGTATGTTTTTTTAAGGGGACCAAATGGTACACTTCCACCAATTTTCTTAGTTATTTTTACATTTTCTAGAAATGGTGAGGAGTTCTTATTTTTAAAAAGATTTGAAAAATAATACAGAGGTGGTTTAGTGGACTCTGGTCCTATGCATAATCCAATTCTTGCTTCTGTTCCATTTTCATTAGTTGGTATAATCCAGGCAAAAAAACCCGGTGCTACATTTTCTCCTACAAAGATTTCCACAAAATTGGGATCCAATCTAGTATTTGATATTTCTGCACCCATTCCCCTCAATATTTCTGTTGGTTGAGACATAAGAAATCGATCTCTAATTTTTGAATATGGTCCATCAGCACCAATTAAAAGATTACATTTTACATCATTACTTTTTGAAGTTTTTATTTCGATTTGTTTCCCCTTTTTCTGAATCGATATCACGCTATTCTCTAAAAAAAGTTCAGC
>RCNB010000508.1_pt1 | contig 33640 bp, 27 predicted proteins | sample 2041321 | NCBI WGS metagenome assembly RCNB01 (sample SAMN09708232, study PRJNA481090) | Marine sediment metagenome, whole genome shotgun sequencing project.
CACAACTTTAAGTATTGGTTTTTCATAATTTAAAGTTTGGTTGGTTATTTAGGAAAAGCCCGGTTTTTAAACCGGGCTTTTTTTTATACAATACTTTGGAATAAAATTTGTTTACATTATAGTTAAAGGTATATGTGATAGCTCACATATTTCTAACTTTAGTTTAAAATGTAGATTATGAAGAGAGTTTTGATTCTTGTTTTTTTTATTTCTTGTTTTGGTGTAACGGGGCAGGAAATCGAATCTACTTTTGAACCTGGAGAGTGGCTTAAATTTAGACTGCATTATGCTTTTTTAAATGCGAGTTACGCCACGCTGCACGTAAAACAAGCTAAGATTGGCGATAGGTCGGTTTATCGTGTTGTTGGCCATGGCAAAACTACTGGGTTTGCAAGTTTTTTCTTTAAGGTAGATGACACTTATGAAAGTTATTTTGATAAGGAAGATGGTAGGCCATATAAATTTATAAGAAAAACAAATGAGGGCGGCTATACCAAGGATATGGAAATCAATTTTGATTATGAGAACGACAAAGCTGTTCTAAATGACAAAAAAAACGAGAAAAAGTTTAATTTTACGATACAGGACGGAATGCAGGATTTGGTTTCTGCTTTTTACTATTTACGAAATAATTATGAGGCAGAAGATCTCGTAAAAGGGCAGAGTATAGAATTAAAACTTTTATATGATGATGATGGTATTTTTAATTTTAAGCTAAAATATCTAGGCAAGGAAGTAATAAAAACCAAATATGGTAAGGTAGAATGTCTTAAGTTTAGACCTTTGGTGCAATCCGGTAGAGTTTTTAAAGAGGAGGAAAGTCTATCGCTATGGGTTTCTAACGATGCTAATAAGATTCCGGTTAGAATTAAGGCAGATTTGGCTGTGGGAGCTATAAAAGCAGATTTGGACGGCTATAATGGTCTTAAGCATCAGTTTAAAATAATAATGGATTAATTAAAATGGAGGATAAAGAGCGGATTCGTTCCCAAATTGAAAAGCTTGAGGATAAATATAAGGATTCAGGTCAGGATTTAAGCTCTTATCTAGATGGTCTGCTATACCAGCGCTATCTTACCTATTGGGATTATATTCATTTAGATACCTTATTAAGCCTTCAGGTACCAAAAACTCATTTCCCAGATGAGGAGATTTTCATCATGTACCACCAGATTTCGGAGCTTTATTTCAAACTTATTCTTCACGAACAGAAGCAATTGGTAGATGATAAATCTCAAAAACTGGCTTTTTTTATTGAGAAGGTAAGGCGCATCAATAGTTATTATACAGCCCTTATTTCCTCTTTTGGTATTATGATAAAAGGAATGGAAAGGGAGCAGTTCTTACAATATAGAATGGCCTTGTTGCCGGCAAGTGGATTTCAGTCTGCCCAATACAGAATGATAGAGATTTACGCAACGGCAATGGAACATTTGGTGCATCATACTAAGCGAGATTCTTTTTCTTCAAAAAACACCATAGAAGAACTTTACGAAAACATCTACTGGAAAAAAGGGGCTACGGATGTTGCCACAGGAGAGAAAACCTTAACCTTAAAGCAGTTTGAGTATAGATATACACCAAGGTTAATACGTATTGCTAGGCAGATGGAGGACTCCAATATTTATTATAAGTATTTGGCCTTACCTAAAATTCATCGCGATAACAATGAGCTTATCGAATCTTTAAAAGCGATGGATTTGAATGCCAATGTGAACTGGCCTTTAATGCATATGGGTTCTGCACATAGATATCTAGGTAAAGAAGGAAGTAGTATTGATGCTACAGGAGGCACTAATTGGAAGGAATATTTGCCTCCAAGTTTTCAGAAAGTGATATTTTTTCCAAAAATATATTCAAAACAAGAGACGAACGATTGGGGTAAACAGTGGGTAGACCATATCTTTAACCCTGAAAAAAGTAAATAGAAGGAATGCAGAAATATTGGGGCGCATTGTTGGCACTTGCAGTGCTTTTTTCGTGTAAAACGGAACAAAAACAAGATACAGAAGAAATTACACAGCTACCTGCAATAGAAAAACCAGTTTCTAAATCGTTTGGTTTTGATTTAAAGCAATTTGCCGTAATCCGTGATACAATCAAAAGAGGTGATAGTTTTGGGAAATTAATGATAGACCACAAAGTAGACTACCCCAAAATTGTTAAAGTAGCCGAAGAGTTCAAAGATACATTTGATGTAAAACGAATAAAAATAGGGAAGCCATACGTAATCTTGAAGTCAAAGGATACTGCCCAGACCACTCAGTTTTTCATATATGAAAACGATAGAATTAATTATACGGTAGTAGATTTACGAGACACAGTACAAGCCTATACCAGTAGAAAAAAAATTAAATACGTGCAGCGAGAAGTTGCAGGTATTATTGCGAACAACCTTTCCGAATCTTTGGATACACTTGGGGTAGATTACGCAGTAACCATAGCACTATCTGAAATTTATGCTTGGACAATAGATTTTTTTAAACTCGAAAAAGGGGATAAGTTTAAGATATTATATAAAGAGCGGTACATAAACGATAGTATTTATGCCGGTTTTGAACCTATTGAAGCGGCCTATTTTGAACACAAGGGGAAACCTATTTATGCCTTTGCCTATGAGACTGACTCCCTAAAACAGATTACGGATTATTTTGATCAAGAAGCGAATAATCTGCGGAGTACGTTTTTAATAGCACCTATAAAATTCGGTTATAGGGTATCGTCAAGATATAACTTAAAAAGGCGTATCGCCTACTACGGCTATAAGATTAGACCCCATAAAGGAACAGATTACGCCGCAGCTATTGGAACCCCAATTGTTGCAACCGCAGACGGTACTGTTAGCGAGTCTACCAGACGAGGAGGTAACGGTAGGTATGTAAAAATAAAGCATAACGGCACCTATAGCACCCAGTATCTGCACATGAAAAAGCAAAAAGTAAAAAAAGGAGAATACGTACGCCAAGGTGATGTTATTGGTTGGGTAGGAATGACAGGAAATACCGGAGGGCCACATGTATGTTATCGGTTTTGGAAAAATGGCGCACAAGTAGATCCGTTGCGTGAAAAATTACCTACTGCAGAACCTATCCCAGATTCCATCAGAGGGACTTATATGGCGTATATTGACCCTTTGAAGACACAACTAGATTGTATAGAATATACGGTCTTGGAAAATGAAGAAGACGATTTATTAACACTGAACGAATAATATGTCCTTACCTAAAATTGACCCGACCACTACAAAAGCTTGGGCCAAATTAACAGCCCATTATAGCAACACAAAAACAGAGGAACTTAAGCATTACTTTCGTAACGATTCAGATAGGGCATCGAAATTTACCCTAAAATGGGACGGTTTTTTATTTGATTATTCTAAAAATCGTATTTCGGAAGAAACAATGTCATTATTATTGGAGCTTGCAGATGAAGTAAAATTAAAAGAAGCTATTACTGCTTGTTTTGAGGGTAAAGTTATAAACCAGACAGAAGGTAGGCCGGTATTGCATACTGCATTAAGGGCGAAAAAAGACGACATAGTAAAGGTCGATGGTGTAAATGTAGTCCCAGAAGTATATGAAGTAAAGCAAAATATTAAGACGTTTACGGATGCTGTCATCAATGGCAATAAGAAAGGATTTACTGGCCAAGCGTTTACAGATGTTGTAAATATAGGAATTGGTGGATCCGACCTTGGCCCTGCCATGGTAATCGAAGCTTTAACCTTTTATAAAAACCACCTTAAAGTTCATTTTGTAAGTAACGTAGATGGCGACCACGTAAACGAGGTGCTAAAAGAACTAAACCCCGAAACAACCTTGTTCGTAGTCGTTTCTAAAACATTTACCACCCAAGAGACCTTAAGTAACGCAACTACGATTAAAAAGTGGTTTTTAAAGTATGCTTCACAAGAAGATATAGCTAAACATTTCGCTGCGGTATCTACGAATACGGAGAAAATAAATGAATTTGGAATTTCGGCGGAGAACGTTTTTCCCATGTGGGATTGGGTTGGAGGGCGATTCTCCTTATGGAGTGCGGTAGGTCTTTCTATAGCATTAGCAGTTGGCTATGAAAATTTTGATAACCTTTTAAAGGGTGCCAACGATATGGACACTCATTTTAAGGAAGCGGACTTTTCTAAAAATATGCCCGTAATCATGGCGCTTATAAGTGTTTGGTATAATAATTTTTATGGTGCTGAGACAGAGGCTATCATACCTTACGCTCAGTATTTAAGTCGATTTTCTGCTTATTTACAACAGGGGATTATGGAGAGTAACGGAAAAAGTGTAGATAGGAATGGCAACAGAACCACCTACGAAACTGGAACTATAATTTGGGGAGAACCTGGCACGAATTCACAACATGCGTTTTTTCAGTTGATACACCAAGGCACGAAACTAATCCCTACAGATTTTATTGGATTTAAACATTCTTTGTATGGGGATACCAATCATCATAATAAGTTGATGGCCAATTTCTTTGCACAGACCGAAGCATTGATGAACGGGAAGACCAAAGACGAAGTAATATCGGAGCTAAAAGCTAAAGGACACTCTAAAGAAGAAATAGAAGCGTTAGCAGCGTATAAGGTTTTTGAGGGAAATAATCCTACCAATACCTTTTTGATAGATAAACTTACACCCACCTCTCTTGGTTCTTTGATTGCCCTTTATGAGCATAAAATTTTTGTTCAGGGAATTGTTTGGAATATATTTAGCTATGATCAATGGGGTGTAGAGCTAGGAAAACAATTAGCTGGAACTATTTTAAAGGATATCGATGGTTCGGATATTGCTGATCATGATGGTTCTACACTGCAGCTTCTTCAATATTTTAAGAGTTAATTCAGCTTGTTTGTAGTTTTTTAAGATTTCTTGATAACTTCTTCGTTTTCAGGGTGTCCTTGGTGTTTTTTAACTTAATTTTAAGGAGGCTGATTTAACGTTATCTTAACGTAAGAAGTTCAAAAATATAAGACTTTTGCAGCAAGTTAAAAACGAACATAACACTTAAAAAAATGAAAAAGATTTATTTTGCATTTGTAGTCCTTTTAATGACGGCAAGTGCTTTCTCGCAAGGGGTTACGACCTCAAGTATGCAAGGTTCCGTTGCTGATCAATCAGGGGAAGCCCTTTTTGGTGCCAATATCGTTGCTACTCACACACCTTCAGGATCCCTTTATGGTGCCATATCCAATGAAGATGGTAGATTTTATTTACCTAATATTAGAGTTGGTGGCCCATATACAGTAAAGGTGACTTACGTAGGTTTTCAAGACAGAACCTTTGAAGGTATTGTTTTAGGATTAGGACAGAGTTACAACCTTAAAGTAGTCTTAAGTGAAGGTATGGAATTGGAAGAGGTTGTTGTTACCTCAACTAGAGGTAACGTAATCGATCCAGATAGAACTGGAGCTTCCGTTAACCTTTCAAGGGACAAAATTGATGCTTTACCTACTATAAATAGAAGTATCGAGGATTTTACGAGACTTACACCACAAAGTAATGGAAGTTCTTTTGCGGGTACATCTAGTAGGTTTAATAACTACACGATTGATGGCAATATTTACAATAATAATTTTGGTTTAGGATCTGGGCAATTTGCAGGTGGTAGTCCAATTTCTTTGGATGCTATTGAAGAAGTTCAGGTGAATTTAGCGCCTATGGACGTTAGATTGGCGGGTTTCACAGGAGCATCGGTTAATGCGATTACCAAATCTGGAACAAATGAGTTTAAAGGTTCGGTATATTATTTGTTCAGAAACGACCAAATGGTAGGTGACAGGCTTCGTAATTTAAAATTAGACCCTGGCACTTCTCAAAACGATATAAAAGGGATTACTATAGGAGGTCCAATTATCAAGGACAAGCTTTTCTTCTTTGTAAGTTATGAAGAAGAAGCAGCAGCGCTCCCGAGTTTTCAACGTGTAGCCTCAAGGCCTGGTCTTGCACCAGATGGTTTAATTGTTTCAAGAGTACCGGCATCTGACTTGGATTTTATTCAGGAAAGCATGCGTAATCTTTATGGGTATGAAACCGGACCTTATGAGAACTATCCTTTTGCCTCCGAACAAACACGTTTTAATGCACGTTTGGATTACAACTTGAATCAAAATAATAAATTTTCACTTCGTTATAACAGATATAACGCTTCTAATGATGTACGCATCAATAACAACTCTAATCGTTTTCTGCCAACACGGTACAGAAATACAAGAAGACAAGGTATTGAAGCAGTTACGTTTGCCAATGCTAATTATACAAACGACAGACTTGTAGAATCTGTTGTTGGAGAATGGAACTCAAAAGTATCGGATAACATGTCTAACCAATTAAACATTGGGTATACTGCTATTAGAGATCCAAAAAGAGGTGTTCCAGGAGGACAAGCCTTTCCGTTTATTGAGGTATTGGAGCCAGACCCATCTGGAAACTTGCTGTACTATACGGCCTTAGGTAACGAATTATTCACCGTAGGAAACTTGTTAGAGAACAATGTATTTAACGTAACCAATAATTTTTCTATCTATTCCGGTAAGCATACCTACACTATAGGTGCTAACTTGGAAATGATGACTTTTAAGAATGCATTTAACCCTGTGTTCAATGGTTTTTACCGATTTACGAGTCGTGATAGTTTTGTTGAAACTGTTATTAATCAAACACCAGGAGCTTTTCCAGACGCTTTTGCTAAAAGTTTTGCTTTGGACGGATCTACTACCCCTCCAGTTGATGAAACTAACTTTGGTCAGTTTGGTATTTACTTCCAAGACGAATATCAGCTTAGCGATGATTTGAAGTTAACCGCTGGACTTAGAATTGATATGCCATTCTATACTACGGATATTCCAAGAAACACCTTATTGGACGATTTAAACAAAACGTTTGTTGATGGAAATGGAGACAGCTTCACACCAGATGTAAGTCAGTTTCCTAAGGTTAGACCTTTATGGTCTCCAAGAATTGGTGCGAACTGGGATGTAAATGGTGAAGGTAAGACCCAAGTAAGAGGCGGTACAGGAATCTTTTCTGGCCGTATACCATTCGTATGGATGAGTAATCAGGTTAATGGATCTGGTGTAGTTCGTGGTGGTATTGGTTTCGAAGGTGATGAGGTTGCTGCTGAGTTTGGACCCAACTATGTTTTTAATCCAGACGTTACTTTTGGTAACCCTGCAAACCCAGATCAGACACTGTCTAACGAGTTGAACTTATCGGACCGTAACTTTAGATTGCCACAAACTTGGAGAACTAACATTGGTGTTGATCATCAACTGCCTTGGGGTATTATGGGTACTGTTGATTTCATTTATTCAAGAGAGATTTCAGCGGTTAACGTTTATAATCCAGTTCTTAGAGAAGCAGATGGCGTTTTAGCCGGCCCTGATGCTAGACCTTACTGGGACGGTGGTTATTCTAACGATGCAGACTTTAGAAACGTGTTTCTATTGACCAATTCAGAAAGAACTCCGTATTCTCATTCTCTTGCCACTACACTGTCGAAGCAATTTGATAACGGGTTCTACGGTTCTATATCTTATGTAACATCTAGAGCATATGACTTGGGTGCTACAGGAGGTTCTCAGGCAGGTTCCTTATGGTCTGCTGTTGTTCAGGAGGACAGAAATGATCCAGAATTAGGTTTCTCTGGAGCTAATCAACCAAACCGTTTTATACCAGAAAGATGGTACTACCATTGGCGTCTTTTGGGAAGGTGGTGAGAATGGCAGATACAGCTATACTTATTCCGGTAACTTTGGTGACAACGCGGATCGTTTAATGTACATTCCTAATGACGCTTCCGAGCTAAATTTTGAAGAGTTTACATTGGACGGTAGTTTAGTAACGGAACAAGCTCAAGTTAATGCACTGAATAATTACATCGCTCAGGATGAATATTTAAGTGAAAATAAAGGTCAGGTTGCAGAGCGTAATGGAGCTGTATTACCATGGATAAACCGTTATGATCTTAGAATTACACAGGACATTGAGCTTACTAAAAATGAGAAGAATACCATTCAATTATCTATGGATTTCTTGAATGTGGGTAACATGTTGAACTCTGATTGGGGTGTTCGGCAATTTGCATTCCAAGAGAACTTATTGAACTATAGAGGTAGAAATGCAGCGAATGAGCCAATATACAGGCTCAATACTGTAAGAGGAACATCAGATTTGCCAACGGAAACGTTTAGGCCTTCTGCTAGCCTTGCTGATACTTGGAGGTTACAAGTAGGTATCCGTTACTTGTTTAACTAATATTAAATCTATACATAAAAAGGCCCTGCAACTATGTAGGGCCTTTTTTTATGCTTAAAATTTCCTATTTTTAGCAATTAACAAAATACATAGATTATGGAAGAATACGCACTCTCTCACCAATGGGCATTATCGCTTCATTCCTATTTGGCTTATATCGTGTTAGCCGTATTATTTTTAGCAGTAGGTAACGCTATTTTAGGATGGGTCAACAATAAAATGTTTTTACCACAAAAGGATTTTAGGCTTAGTCTTTTTGCACTTATTCTAACCCATTTAATGTTATTAGTAGGTTTAGCGCTTTATTTTATCTCTCCAAATGGATTTTATGCCATCAAGGAGGTAGGTATGGGTGGCTTAAGCTCAGTAGCGCGTTTATTGGCAGTGGAACATCCCTTTGTGAATATTTTGGCTGTTGTTCTTATTACCATAGGTTGGTCTCGTCATAAGAAATTTATGGAAGGTCAAAAGAAATTCAAAAGTATCGCTATTTTTTATGGGCTTGGACTGTTATTGATCCTGAGCAGGATTCCTTGGGGTCAGTGGTTCAGTTAAACTATTTTTAAAATTTCTAGTGACGTATTGAAATCGTTTCACTATGCACTAATATTTATCCATAATTAAACATATTTGTAAATGAAGAGCATTTTATCAGTCATTATTATACTACTTTCAATAGGAGTTTCTGCTCAGAAGAAAACATTATTTAATGGGGAAAACTTAGAAGGATGGACTATCTATGGCACCGAAAAATGGTATGTAGAAGATGGGCTCCTTGTATGTGAAAGTGGGCCGGATAAGGGTTACGGGTATCTTGGCACTACGGATAACTACAAGAATTATGTTTTGGAACTTGAATTTAAGCAAGAGGCAGATGGCAACAGCGGGGTATTTATACGTTCTACCGTAGACGGGACTACCGTAAGTGGTTGGCAAGTAGAAATTGCTCCGCCAGGAAAGCATACAGGAGGGGTATATGAATCCTATGGTAGAAATTGGCTCATAAAACCAGACCCAAAAAAGGATAAAGCCTTAAGAATGGGAGAATGGAATAAAATGAAGATTAAGGTAAATGGGGATAAACTTACGTCTTGGCTTAATGGCACCAAAATGATTTCCCTAAACGATGAAATCATTGGAGCTGGTGAGGGTGCTGTTCTATTACAGATTCATGATGGAGGTGGTATAAAGGTGAAATGGCGTAATATTGAACTAAAGAATTTGGACGAATAACTGGTTCATTTTCAGTAGTAATCTTTCACATATTTAATTGGGTTTTAATTTGCCAAGAGGTGTAATCTTCTTGGCTTTTTTGTTGGATGTAATAGCTGTTGTTTCTTTGCTGATTTCTTTTTAGGTGCCGCGCGCTTTGCTTACTAAAACAATTTTAATAAAATTATCAATGAAAGTGAATCATGGAGTGCCAACCTCCCGCACTAGATAAATATACACTGGAAAGTGATCGCTGTAACCTCCAATATAACTTCCACCTGCGTAGCTGCGTAAGGGGTAGCCTTTGTACTTTCCTTTGGGGTCAATGATGTAGCTAGGGGTGAAAATACTTGCTTTCCAAAAGCTATAGTTCTCTTTTTTACTGTTAACGAGATTAGCAGTCATATATATTTGATCAAAGACATTCCATTTGTCTCTATATGCCAAGGAACCGGCTCCTTTACGGAATAGTTTTTCCATAGGGCCAAATAGGCTCATAGAGTCTAATTGTTTCTTTTTCCCTTTTACGCCCAGTACTCTTTTAATGCTGGGATCTACTGGGTCATCGTTAAAATCGCCCATACTTATAATTTTCGCTAAGGAGTTGTTTCGTTGGATAGAGTCGATAATACGTTTGTTCAATTTAGCAGCAGCGAGTCTAAAAGGCCTGCTGCGTGCTTCCCCGCCGCTCCTGGAGGGCCAGTGATTTACAATAAAATGAATTCTTTCATTATCTAATATTCCTTCCACAACCAATTGATCTCGGGTGTAATCGCGTTTGTCGTTGTCCTTGGAAAGCAACAAACGTCTGCTCTCGAAGGCCATAGGAATAAAGACCGATTTCCGATATAACAGCGCAACGTCTATCCCACGCTCGTCGGGTGAGTCAAAATGTACAATACCATAATCATATTTTCTAAGGTTTTGGTGGTTGACCAAATCTTGTAATACCTGTTTGTTTTCTACCTCACAAACCCCTAGAATATCAGGAGGGTTTTTACTGATACCTAAACCTATTTGGGAGATTACCTTGGAGAGTTGTCCTAATTTATGCTCATATCGTTCCTGAGTCCACGCATCTTTTCCTTCTGGAGTTCGATCATCATCATAGATTAACGTATCATTTTTAGTATCAAAAAGATTCTCTAAATTATAAAATGCGATGGTCCTTAACTGGTATTCATTTTTGCTTTGGCTATGTGCCCAAATAACTGGCAGAAGTAAGAAATAGAATAGCTTTAATCTCATTTTCAGATGATTGTGACTTAAAATATACTGTATTAATCGGAATATTTTTACCTAATTAATACTTTTTTGAATATATTGTATTACCATTAATCGAATGCACTAACCATCAAGTATGTTTAGAAAGCTTCTATTTATACTGCTTTTTTGGCATACATTATCCGTGTATGCTCAGACGGATATCGTTATTACCGGAACGGTTTTTAAGACTTTGGATAAAGCGGTTGTCCTTGGCGGAATAGTGTCTTTGGAGGGGGAACAGATTTTCGGAGAAACGAATGCATCTGGAACGTTCAGCCTTAGTATTTCATTACAAGGGGAATATATTCTAAGAGTCGAATTTCAGGATTATGTAACCAAAAGAATCCCAATATTCCTTGATGATACCAATGTAGCCCTTGGTAGTATTTACTTAGAAACTGATTTGACCGTAGAAAAGCAGGATAATCTCATTACACTTACGGATGCCGAGTTATTGGATGATGAAGGCAGTGCTAGTTCGTTGGCTTTGCTGCAATCTACCCGGGATATCTTTTTGAATAGGGCTGCTTTCGATTTTGGGCAGGCCTTCTTTCGAGTGCGGGGATATGATTCTCAAAACGGAGAAGTTTTGTTGAACGGTATTCCTATGAACAAGCTATTCGATGGCAGACCACAATGGAACAACTGGGGCGGCCTTAACGATGTAATCAGAAATCAGGAATTCACAAATGGTCTAGAAGCTTCCGCCCATACGTTTGGGGGTATTTTGGGTAATACGAATATAGATTTAAGACCTTCTGGGTTGCGCTCAGGATTGCGGTTATCTTCCTCTGCTTCCAATAGAACATATACGGGCAGGGTAATGGCAACGTATAACTCAGGTGTAAAGAAGAATGGATTGGCCTATATGCTTTCTGCTTCAAGAAGATGGGCCAAGGAAGGCTACATAGACGGTACGCTTTATGATGCCTATTCGTTTTATGGGTCGCTGGAATATCAATTCAACCCAAAAAACAGTATATCGCTTACTGCATTCTCAGCAACAAATAGAAGGGGAAGGTCTTCCGCGATTACGGAAGAAGTGTACGAGTTGGTTGGTAACCGTTATAATCCTTATTGGGGAACGCAGAATAGGGAAATCAGGAATTCTAGGGAACGCCGTATATCTGAACCTATGGTATTACTCAACTATTTTCACGATTCTAAAAAATGGAACCTTACGATGGGGTTGGCCTTTCAGACGGGAAACCACGCCAGAAGCAGAGTAGGGTACTATAATGCTCCTAATCCAGACCCAAGCTTCTATAGGTATTTACCTAGTTTTTATATCAACAGTCCCATCGGCGCCAATTTTGTAAGTGCGGATAGGGCGAGAACCAGCTTTTTGAATGACCCACAATGGAATTGGCAAAATATATATACGGCAAACAGGAGTCCTTCCAATAATGGAAAGGCAGCCTATGTGTTGTATGATGATGTGATAAACGACACCCAGTTTACGGCAAGGGTCAATGGAAATTATACGATAAATAATAGATTTAAGTTAGATTTCGGGTTCACGCGCAAGGTCCTCCAATCTAAAAACTATGCACTGATAGCAGACTTGTTAGGAGCGGAATATCATGAGGATATAGATCCATTTTCAGATACCAGAAATAACATAGATGCAGAGGTAAATCGCGGACAAGGGCAAAAGTTCAACTACAATTATGAATTTTTGGGCAATTATATGGATGCTTTTGCGCAACTAAATCTTCATTATAATAAATGGAAGGGTTTTCTATCGGGACAGTACTCGGTAGTTTCGTATCAGCGTGATGGTTTCTTTCGGAACGAACGATTTTTGGAAAACTCTTTAGGGAAAAGTGAAAAAGTGAACTTTTCCAATCTTAGTGTAAAGGGTGGAGTGTCTCATAAAATTACCGGTCGGCATTGGGTTAACGCACATGCGGGTTTTCTGCAACGACCACCTTTGTTGCAGAATGTTTTCGTTAATCCAAGGGAGTCCAATACCATAGTACAGAATCTACAAAGGGAAACGATAAGCACTGTGGACCTTAATTATTATATACGGATGCCAAAACTTACTGGGAGACTCACTGGTTTTTACACCAGATTTCAAAACACGACCGATGTAAATTTTTTCTTTGTGGATTCTGGAGTAGGCTCCGACTTTGTACAAGAGGTATTGACCGATTTAGATAAGCTGCACAAGGGCTTGGAGCTGGGCTTGGAATATCAGTTATCCGCTGCCGTAAAAGTATCGGCGGTAGCTGCGCTGGGAGACTATACCTTTGCGAGTAATCCTTTTATAACTATCAATTTTGATACGGCTAGCGCGGAAGAAGAACTCATAGACATAAGTGGTTCCAAAGATTTAGGCGAAGCAAATATTAAAGGGTTACACTTAGCACAAGGCCCACAAAAGGCTATTGCTTTGGGACTGGAATATCGTGATCCTAAGTACTGGTGGGTTGGAATGACGGCAAACTATCTAGCTAATAATTATGCCAATATTTCTACCATTACGAGAACGAATAGTTTTTATCTAGATCCTGAAACTGGACAAAATTTTCCTGATGCTACTCCAGAGAATGTTAATAGGTTATTGGCTCAAAAACCTTTGGATAATTTTTACTTGTTAAACATGGTAGGGGGTAAATCTTGGTTGAAAAAAGGAAGGTATATAGGTGTTTTTGCCAGTGTAAACAATCTCTTTGACACCACTTTTAGAACTGGTGGTTATGAGCAAAGTAGGAATGGGAATTTTGGACAATTGCAACGGGATAATCTAAGCGGTTCGCCAGCTTTTGCTACTAAATATTGGTACGGTTTTGGTCGCACCTATTTTCTTAACCTAGCCATAAGTTTTTAAATTATGAACAGGAAAATAAAACATTTATTTATAATCTCAATCAACCAGGTTTTATTTTGGCTATTGATGGTGCTTTTTGTTGCTGCGAGTTGTGTAAATGATAGAGATTTTGATGCCTTGAATGCAGCCTGTAACTCAGATTTGCAAGCCAATGCTAGTTTTTCTGATGTTAAAGGATTGTATATAGGAGAAACGATACAAATACAGGAAGATCTGATTATTGAGGGATATGTTGTTTCTTCCGATGTTACCGGTAATTTTTTCGGGGTATTACATTTTCAGGATACGCCGTCTAAGCCTACCGAAGCATTTCAGATTGAAATAGATTTGAGGGATTCCCATTTATTTTTTGCTGTTGGGGATAACATACGAATCAAGTTAAAAGGGCTGTATTTGGGTAAGTCCAAAGAAGTGTATAAAATAGGAGGTGTATTTACTTCTTTTGGTAATATATCTGTAGGAAGGCTGCCATCCAATGCAGTGTTCGAACATGTGTTTGTTTCTTGTGATGATAGATTGGAAATAGTACCTACTATAATCGATATATCAGAATTGTCTACTGCAATAGCCGGCACACTGGTACAAGTTAATAATGCGGAGTTTTCCCAAGACGAATTAGGGCTCAGCTTTGCTGTAGAAAGAGAGGAAACCATAAGGGTAGTGTTTGATTGTAGCGATAATGAAATAGGAATGCGGAATAGTGGTTTTTCTGATTTTCAGGCCAACTTGTTACCAGAAGGCAGTGGAAGTATTACCGGATTATTGATTAAGGAAAACAACGACTTTTATATTCAGATTAGGGAGTTGGACGATATCGTATTTAATGAGGAACGTTGTGAGGATGTGATAGACGAGTTCACTTCTCAAAATATCTTCTTTACAGAACTGGCAGATCCAGATAACAATGCAAATGCCAGGTTTATAGAAATCTATAACGCATCTGACACTCTTTTATCTTTAAACGGTTGGCAAATAGTCAGATACACCAATGCGTCACTGGAAGTAAGTTCTAGCTTAGATTTATCCCAATACACTATACTTGAGAAAAGCACCTTGGTGATAGCCACCGATGCGGAAGAATTTTTGAACGTTTATGGTTTTTCTCCCAATGTTACGGGTGGAAGTAATTCTCCAGCAGATTCCAATGGCGATGACAATCTCCAGCTCATAGATCCTTTTGGAACTGTTATCGATGTTTTTGGTGTGGTAGGCGTAGATGGTTCAGGTACCAACCATGAATTTGAAGATGGCAGGGCATTTAGAAAACTTGAAGTGAATACTGGGAATAGCTCTTATACGATTACAGAATGGGTGTTGTACAACGATACCGGAGGTGAGGGAACAATTAATGAACCGCAAATAGCTCCTGAGGATTACACTCCTAAAGCTAGAGAATAATTTATTTTTTTTGAAAGGTTGAGATTTTTACTAAAGATTCTATGGTCAGCGGTTTTACTAGATATTCTAATACAAGGTTATAGCCCTTTGCTTTCTTCATAAGCTCTGGGCTTACAAAAGAGCTTGCGATAAAAATATGAACGTTTTCTCTTTTTTTTAAAGGTAATGCTGCAAATTCATCAAGAAATTCCCAACCATTTTTATTCGGCATATTTAAATCCAACAAAATAATTTCAGGAAGACTTATGTTTTCAATTAGTAATCCAATGAGTCCATCAATCGCACGTTGGCCATCTGAATACCACAGTACATTTTCTGAAAAATCAGAATCTATAATGAGTCTTTTTGCGTTAAATGCAAAAAACTCATCATCATCGATTATACAACAGTTGTTATATGCTTTCATTACTAAGTCTAAGTTAAGCAGTTTAAACTGCTCATCACAAAAAAAGGTAACAAAATTAGGGCTTATCCTTTTGCGGTAAGACTGATTATATGATTTTGTTGAAGAGAGTGTTCTTTATAGGGTTGATACAAAGAAAAAAAGTTAAACAAATTAATCTTTTTCTTTTAGCAAAAACGACTAAACTAAACATGTGTTTGGATTAGTATCTGCGGTGCTTTGAAGTATTCGTTTTTATTATTTGGGGTTAATAAGGATTCTTTTTTATTCCATTTATAGGAGTGATGGGAAAACATTTCCGAAATTCGCTTAAGTATTTATATTTTGATTGGATGGATAACATAGCTCATTTTTTTGATGAAATTCGGAAAGAAAATCTTCCTAAAATTAGAACCCTAATCGCAACCGAACCTAATTTGATACATGCAAGGGATTCTCGTGGTAGTACCCCGTTGATACTTGCTAGTTATTATGAATTTTCAGAGATAACAGATTTTTTACTTGAAAGTGGAGCTGTAGTTGATGAAAAAGATGGCACGGGGAACACAGCTTTAATGGGTGTTTGTTTTAAGGGCTTTATCCCAATTGCAAAAAAGTTAATAGAAAATGGAGCTAATGTAAACGAACGGAATACTATGGGGGCCAGCCCATTAATTTATGCTGTAACTTTCAACAGACCAGAAATTGCCCAAATGCTTTTAACCAAAGGAGCCAATATAGCTGTAAAAGATGCACGAGGCAATACGGCATTAGACCATGCGAAGTTGCAAGGATCTCCTGCCTTAATTGATTTATTTGAAGGCAAAGGATAACGAATATAGCTTCTTGTTTTTTAAAAAAAAGCTAAGATATAGTATCATTGTATTATTATATTTTGCTCCATAATTTAGAAGCTTTTGGGGAGTTACACAGCGTGTTTGTATATGGATGTAGTAGGACTAGTTTACAAGTATTTCTATAATCTTTTACCTTTTTTAGGTAGCGCTTATTTGGCAGAAAATCACTTTTTATTGAATGAAGGAAATGGAGGAAAATCTTAAAATTGCATTGATACAAACATCCCTTATTTGGGAAAGCCCCGAGGCCAATAGGGAAGTATTCTCTAAAAAAATAGAGTCGGTTTCTAAGGATGTTGATGTTATTATCCTTCCAGAGATGTTTACCTCGGGTTTTACTATGTGTCCCGATAATATCTCTCTTTTCGAAGATGAGGCTACCCTAATTTGGATGCGAGGTATGTCCCAGAGTTCAAATACCGCTATTGTAGGAAGTATTGTGTATAGAGAAGGAACAAAGAATTACAATAGATTATTGTTCGTTAAACCAGACGGTAGTGTTTCTACGTACGATAAAAGGCATACGTTTACGCTAGCCGGTGAACACGAGAAATATACGGCAGGAACCAAGCAGTTGTTTGTAAATTATAAAGGATTTGTATTTTGTCCCTTGATTTGTTATGACCTTCGTTTTCCTGTTTGGAGTAGAAACACGATGGAGTATGACGTGTTGCTTTATGTGGCCAATTGGCCAAAGACAAGAGTAGAAGCTTGGGATGCTTTGTTAAGAGCCAGGGCCATTGAAAATATGGCGTATTGTGTGGGGGTAAATAGGGTAGGGACAGATTTCAACGGTCACAGCTATTCGGGACATTCTGGGGTGTATGATACGTTAGGAAAGCAACTATTATTTTCTGAGGATGAGGCCATTTTAGAGGTGACTCTGTCCAAAAAGCACCTAACGGAAACACGACAAAAGCTAGGGTTCCTTAATGATCGAGATGTTTTTAGTCTTTTAGAGTAAAGGTTTCAATTTTCTCCCAGTTCGCACGTATCTCTATAACCCCAGGATAATAACTCACTTTTTCTGGTTGTGCCTTTTTGAGATAACTTCCCGTGTCCCATTTTTTGTTTTGGTTCTCATCAAAAATGATTCGTACTAAATAGTTAGCGGGGTCAATATTGTTAAATTCAAAAACTTGCGGTCCCTGGGCATATATTTCGCGTTGTACCTCTTCTTTTTCATTAAGGAGCTGGACAATAATAGGGTAAGAAATACTGTCTCCGTTCACATTCATTTGTAAATTACCGTAATCCGAAAGGATTTTGGTTCCGAAAGAGTACGCGAGGGTGTCGTTCGTGTCACCAAAAAAATCTAAGACCGTACCTGGTAATAACTGCATTTTGTAGTTTTCGTTTTCTTGCAGTTCAAACAAGACATCCAATTTATTTTCTAAACTATCCAAAACAAGTGTGTAAGGGACGTTTAAGGAATCTTTGTTTATTAAAGTGATTTTAGAACTATCTGCTTTCACCAAGGGCGTATTTGATAGGATGCTTAACTGTTTATCAAATTGTAGAGTTCCTCTTTGGTTCAGGTTCAATAACAGGGTGTCCATTTCTACTTTTCTGTTTTTGACACTAAACGTATCCTGCACTTTTAGTTTCTCGTTGGTTACGGTAAAAATGATGGAGTCCATTTCAAATGGGGTAAACCAGTAGTTTAAGGTGTCTTTGTTCCTTTCTTTTAGGATAGTAGTTGAAACGGTATCTGGTAATTGGGTCAAGGTATTTATTGTAATATCGTTTCCATCGCCATAATAACCAAAACTAAATCTATTTTTCGCAACCATGGAAGGTACTATTACACTATAATCAGGCTCTTCTTTGAACAGGCTGAGTAGATAGATGGAGTCTGTAGGTAGGGTTATTGTATCCCTTATAAATCCAATTTTATCTGCTTTTTGGTCAAAGATATTGTCTTTTGAGGCATCTTTGAGTCCAATAAGGGCATAGGTCCCTTCCTTAAGGTTTCTCAATTTGAAAATCACAGTACTGTCCAAGGTGTTAGTGATGTAATTTGGAGGTTTTTGGTAGACCGTAGAATCGGTGTAGGCAGAATCTATCTGGTAAAGCATTACACTAATAAAATCATCTGCAGCTTTGTTGAAGGCGTCTTTTACGGCACCTGAAAGTTCTAAGGAATCAATATACGTACCCGTAGAAAACACATAGGTTAAAAAAGAATTTGGATTCTCCTCGTTGTTGTCTACGATACTTTGCCCAAAATTTAGGGTGTAGGTTGTATTTTCTAGTAGCGTATCCTTGATTGTAATCTCTATGAATTTACTTGCTCCGCCTTGTGGCGTTAATAAAGGCTGATATTTAAGAGGTGGAGAAACGATGAGCTGTTCTTGAACATCCTTTAATTTCACAAGCTCATCAAAAGAAAGCCTAATTTTTTGGGTCTTAAAATTTATGGACATGTTTTCTGGCTCCGCTTTTAGTAACACTGGAGGTGTTTCATCCTTAGGACCTCCTGTGGGCGTTCCTCTTCGGGCACATTGATAAAAGGCCAAGGCCATGAAAAAAACAAAAAAGACGGCTAATACTCTTCGTAACATTTGTATAGTTCTCCAACAAAGAAACAACATATTTAATAGAAACTAAATCAAGCCAAATTGAAAATTTGAAGCTCTTCTGCTACATAAAAATAAGTTTCGTATTTAGTCGCAAAGCCAGGGCAATAATATAGACAGCAACTCTTTTGATTAAAAAGTGTAATGCGAATCCAACTAAAATTAACTGGAACTTCATGGTATATGCTTTTAAGCCTCAAGTATTAACTCAAACAACGACTGCCATACTTGCAACGAATACCGTAGTTCCAGGCACTTTTTTTATCTCTGTTGCGCAGAGTTCCATTGTGGCACCTGTGGTAATTACGTCATCTACCAATAAGATAGTTTTGTTTTTAACGAGGGCTTTGTTGGTAATCTCATAGAGCGATCTATTGTCATACCAACGGCTCAATCGTGTTTTCTTTGTTTGTGTTCTGGTATTGGCCGTCTTAATAAGTAGTTGATTGTTATATGTGCTGTTAAGGTGAAACGCCAGTTTTTGGGCGAATAGCGAAGTTTGATTATAGCCTCTTTTTCGTAGTTTTTTTCTATGCAATGGAACAGGGATTACATAATCTATAACAGGTAGGTTACTGTTTTCTTTCAAGATAAGGCCAAACCAATCTCCTAAAAATTCACCAATTTGCTCTTGACCTTTATATTTTAAGTGATGTATTAAATTTTTTACAATGCCATGATTGGTAAAGAATAGAAAGGAATTTGCCTTTTTAATGTTAATTCGACCGTAAAAAATACGGTCTATTGGGTTTTCTGCGTTAAAGGTGTACTCGGTGAGTGGCAGCTGATGTCGACAAACGGTACACACGTGTTTCTCTCCTCTGTATAATTGCGCATTACATCCAAAACATACCACGGGTAATAGGAGGGTGTTTATATCGTTTATTATCTTTGATAGCTTGTTATGGGTCAAATCCTGTAATTTTTTGTTAACCTACTTAACGGCCAATTTTTAATGGATAGTCAAGATAACAAATTCAATTATAACATAATCTTTGCTGCACTTGTTGCCGTTGTGATAGGTATTCTTATTGCTTTTTACTACAGTCACGCGCAGTCTGCCTCTCAAATCAATTTTTTAGAAAAGGAAAAGAATATTTTGATAAGCGATCTTACGCTTATGAAAGCTGATGTAGACCGTATGTCTACATTGAACGAGGTAAGCGATATTGAGCTCCAAGATTCTAAGTATAGGGTGCAACAGTTATTAGATTCCGTTGGAAGGTTAACTTTCACTATAGGTAAATTACGGGAGTTTAAGACAGAATTACGAAGGCTAGAAGCGAAGAACGATAGTCTTAAGTTGAAAAATAATTTCCTTAGATATAACAATATGTTATTGACCGAAAAATATGAGGAAACCAGAAACGAAGTAGAGATTTTACGTTCAAATAGTAGCTCTCTTGCAGAAGCGGAGGCGCTGCAACGTAGAAAAATATTAGAACTGAACCAAAAATTAAAGACCAAAAGCTACTTAAAGATGGATTTTTCCGAAGGGCGTGGTTTTAGGATGCGGAGTTCTAGACCAGTGGGTACCAACAAAGCTTCTACGATAGAGAAGTTAAGAGGTTGTGTCACTATTCTTAAAGATGCTAGCGAAGTCGAATCAGAAAAAGTTATTTATTTACAATTCTTGGATCCGAACAAACAGATAGTAGAAGACAATGCCAATACGATTACGGTTAATGGAAATGTCTACAGTAAGCGTGTAGAATTTATATTCTTGGGCAGCGAAACCTCTGTTTGCGAGGTGATAACAGTTCCTGAAGGTTCTCTAAAAGAAGGCACGTATACCATTAATGTTTTTGAGGATGAACGTTTGATTACCTCTTCGGAATTTGAATTGAAATAATTATACTCCTTTATTACTAAAAATTCTATTTTTGCCACATGGCAAATCAAGAAGATAAGTTTAAGAAAGTTATATCCCATGCAAAGGAATACGGTTACGTGTTCCAATCCAGCGAAATTTACGATGGGCTAAGTGCTGTTTATGACTATGGTCAGAACGGGGCGGAGCTTAAGAAGAATATAAGAGAGTATTGGTGGAAGGCCATGGTACAGCTCAATGATAATATTGTTGGTTTGGATTCGGCTATTTTCATGCACCCAACTATTTGGAAAGCCTCTGGTCATGTAGATGCCTTCAATGACCCATTAATAGACAATAAAGATTCCAATAAAAGATATCGTGCCGATGTTTTAATAGAGGATTATGTGGGTAAACTGGATTCCAAGATAGAAAAGGAAGTAAAAAAAGCAGCCAAGCGCTTTGGAGATAAATTTGATAAGGAGCAGTTTTTGGCTACTAACCAGCGTGTTGTTGATTATAAAGAACAAGGTGATGCCATTTTAAAACGAATGGGTCAATCCTTAGAGAAAGAGGATTTAGCTGATGTAAAAGCCTTGATAGAAGAATTGGATATTGCCTGTCCTATGTCTGGATCTAAAAATTGGACAGATGTAAAACAGTTCAACCTTATGTTCGGCACTAAGTTAGGTGCCAGTGCGGAAAGTGCTATGGATTTATATCTAAGACCGGAAACGGCACAGGGTATTTTTGTGAATTTTTTGAATGTACAGAAAAGTGGTCGTATGAAAATTCCATTTGGAATCGCCCAAACCGGAAAAGCGTTTAGAAACGAAATTGTGGCGCGCCAGTTTATCTTTAGAATGCGGGAGTTTGAACAGATGGAAATGCAATTTTTCATCCAACCTGGCACGCAAAAAGAATGGTACGATACCTGGAAGGAAAAACGAATGAAATGGCACCTTTCCCTAGGATTGGGTCAGGACAACTATCGTTTCCATGACCATGATAAATTAGCGCATTATGCCGATGCAGCAGCTGATATAGAATTCCGATTCCCATTTGGTTTCAAGGAATTGGAAGGAATACATTCCAGAACCGATTTCGATTTGGGAAGCCATGAAAAATTTTCTGGTAAAAAATTGCAGTATTTTGACCACGAGACCAATAAGAACTATGTGCCCTATGTTTTGGAAACATCTATTGGCCTAGATCGCATGTTCTTGGCTGTTTTCGCAACTTCACTACAAGAAGAAGAATTAGAGAACGGAAGCACCAGAACTGTTTTAAAGCTCCCTGCGGTCTTAGCGCCTACGAAAGCTGCTATCTTACCCTTGGTCAAGAAAGACGGACTTCCTGATGTTGCCCGGGCAATAGTAGACGACCTAAAATGGGATTTCAACGTCACCTACGATGAAAAGGACGCCGTAGGTCGTAGGTATAGAAGGCAAGACGCTAACGGTACACCTTTTTGCATAACGGTTGATCACCAAACCCTGGAGGATCAAACGGTAACTATTCGTCATCGCGATTCTATGGAACAAGAGCGTGTTGCGATTGCTGATTTAAAAGGGATTATTCACGAAGCTGTTGATATGAAGACTTGGCTTAAAAAGATGGATTAAAGTTTGTACCCCAACCGAATACTGCCATAATAATTCCGGGCATCGCCCGGATAAAAGTAACGCGGTTCCCGACCTCCAAATCCTTGGGTATTAATGAGTACGGATTGCGCGTAAACGACATCGAACAGATTGTTGATACCAAAATCGATTCCCAGTGTAAAATTATCGCTTAGTTTTTTGAGATAGCCCATACGAGTGGTAAAGACCGAAAATGAATTGCTATCCAAATCACCGGCATCGGTTAGTGGGATGGCACTTACATATTGGTGGGTCGTATTCCAATAAAAATTCTGAAATAAGCGTAATTGGAGTCCAGCTGTTCCTGTTATCTTAGGAACTCCTGTAAGGGCGTTTCCAGAGTAATCAACACCTTCATCGTTAAATTCTAAAAAGCTATGGTCATTAAATGTATAATTGACAAAGGGTGCTATTTGAAGATTTTTTAAAACGTCCCAAGTATAATTTAATCCTAGCTCTAGACCATTATGTCTCGTTTCCCCAGCATTTCTACCTACAAATCTATCTTCGTCTATGCGTTCGCCTACTAGTAGATTATTGATTCTCATTTGGTATAAGGAGATGTCTATTTTCAACCTTCTTTCATCAAAAAAAAGTTGTGCACCCAGCTCATAGTTCATTCCGATTTCTTGGGCAATATCTGGATTAATAACACCATCGGGAGTTAAGGTTTCTTCCACGCTCGGGTTCGAAAATCCGCGGCTGATATTTGCATAAATTTTATGGTTGTCCGTAAGCGCATAGTCTAGCATTAGGTTTGGCAATACTATGGCCTTAAAATTTCTGTCCGCGCTTTTGTTATCGCTTCCAGCGTTGAACAAGTCACGGTAATCGTATTGTGTTTTGTTGATGTTAAGCCCTAGTTGTGTTGAAAATTTTTCGGAGAACGGTATTAAAAGCGTTCCAAAAGCGTTCCATTGATTTCTAAATTCTTTATTTCGGGCAAATTGATTTCCTTTTAAACTTCCGTTGCCATTGTTCTCTTCGTATCGGTTTTCAAATTCATCCCAGTCGTATTCGTCTTTAAAGAGTTCTCCTCCAAAAGTGTATTGCGCTATCCGATTATTAAAATTGAAGCTTCCAGAAAACAGTGTTCTTAGTCCGTATCCTTTGGTAATTTCTTCCAAAATACCAAAAGGTCTAGCTTCCTCTTTGTCTAGGTAATTATAGAAAACACTCGTAGAATTTTGAAAAGTATCGTTGAATTTATGTACAAGATTAAGTCCCACCAAGGTATAGTTATTGTCCTCAAAACCTTGGGAGGTGCGCCAGGTAAACGTAGCTTGCTGCGGGTTTTCTGCAAAAGCGGTTGCACCAAGGGAACTCGGTATTTGTGCTGTAAAATCTATATGGTTTACAAGCAGAGAGATGTTGTTCTTCGTATTGATTTGATACGAAGTATTGAGTAGTAACCCATCCCGTTCAAAAGTACTGTTCTCGCGGTAGCCATTAGTTTCCATGTGGCCGTATTGTAATCCTAATCGAAGTTTGCCGTCATAATGGTTAAAAGAGAGGTTGTTTTTTATGAGGCCAAACGATCCAACAGTGAGGTTATTGGACAAATTTGTGGAAATACCCATAGCCTCTTTTGGGCCTAAAATTATCGCTCCGCCCAGATTAGCACCGTGGGTAGTGCCCTTTGGTCCTTTAACCACTTCTATTTGGCTTAGGTTTTCTAGGTCAAAAGCTTCGATAGAAGAAAATCCGGATCCGTCGGTTATGGGAATATCGCTATAGTACATACGTAGCTTGTTCGTCCCAAAAAGGGTTCTCGACCCAATACCACGTATGGTAATACGATTGGTGTTCAAAGCACCAGAAAAAACATAAACTCCAGGAATTTGATTCATAGCGGGTACTATGGAAACAGGACTGTAGTTTTGAAAAGCACGTGCAGATATGATTTCGGAAGGGGTAATTCCTACTGTGTTTTTGATGCGAAGTGCATCCAGTAATATAACTTCGTCCAGTTGAGTTACACTATCCTTGTTTACAGGATTTTGTGACCAACTGTAGCTGGTTAAAAATAAAGAAATCAGAAAAAAGAAATACCGTTTCATGCCTTAAAAGTAAGGCGGCAAAAATAAGGATTAAAAGCGAAAGCCTAGCGAAATACCACCACGGCCAACAACTTCTACGGTATTATTTGAATTTAATAGATTACGGCCAACGCCACCATAGACCTCTGCTACAAAACCTCTCTTGGAAATAAATTTTCCACCTAAAGAGACACCAATGGCAAAATCTGTATATTTTTCCGTATCGTAATTGCTTTGCATTGTTACATCATCGAAATTAATATAAAACTCATCGGAGGTTTTGTTAAGCATGCCGAAACCTTCTACAAAAAATCCCTTTGCATAGCCTTTGGAAAAATACCTACGGTAGTAGGGTGTGATGGAAAATTCCCTGAGATAATCAAAGGTATCGTAATCGTCTCCTAAATTAACAAGTGCGGCAATACCAAAAGAAGATTCTTCATCTATAACGCGTTCATAAGAACCGTCTAAGTATTTAAAAACTACAAGGTTGAATAAATTCAATTTCACTTCATCCCTATCATTTTCGGGGTCGGTAAAATCCTGCGCATTCATATAACTGAAGGAAACGCATAAGAAAACTAATAGTGCACATAATTTTTTCATAACAAAGCGGATTTTAGTCTTAGGGCGAGATAATTTTAATTAGTACGCCAATTTATAGCTTTTAACGATTTGTCACATAAAAATTAACAAATAATAAATCCATTAAAAACTGCTGTTAAATAGATGAGTTGTGTGGATAAAATTAAGTTCATTCATCGTTTAAAAAGGGAACATTGTGTATTTTCGAAAAAAAAAGGCACACGTGAAAATAGTATCATACAACGTAAACGGTATAAGAGCGGCGTTAAAGAAAGGATTTTTAGATTGGTTACAGGCAGTAGATCCAGACGTGGTTTGCTTGCAAGAGATCAAAGCGCAAGAAGAGCAGTTAGATCTTTCCGTTTTTGAAGCCGCAGGCTATCCGAATAATTACTGGTATAGCGCTAAAAAGAAAGGGTATAGTGGCGTAGCTATCTTATCAAAAACTAAACCCGATCATATAGAGTTCGGTACCGGTATAGGTGCTATGGATTTTGAGGGGCGTAATATTCGTGCAGATTTTGGGAATTTATCAGTAATGAGCATGTATCTTCCTTCAGGCTCTAATATGGATAGGCTAGAGTTTAAGTTGAATTACATGGATGAAATACGGGACTATTTAGATGCCTTGAAAAAGGATAGGCCAAACCTGATAGTTTTAGGGGATTATAATATTTGTCATGAAGCCATAGATATACATAATCCAGTGGGCCTTAAAAATGTTTCTGGTTTTTTACCTGTAGAGCGGGAATGGATTAGTAACTTGATGGAAAGTGGATTTATAGATAGTTTTAGGCACTTTAACAAAGAATCTGAGAATTATACGTGGTGGAGTTATAGAGCAAATGCCAGGAATAATAATAAAGGTTGGCGCCTAGATTATGCAATGGTAGCGGAGCCTTTAAGGGAACGGTTAAAACGATCGATTATCTTATCAGAGGCTAAACACAGTGATCATTGTCCTATTTTAGTTGAGTTAGATTAAATGCTAGTTATGTCCCGGAAATACCTTCTTATTTTTAGCTTTCCCATTCTAATTGCTCTTTATTTTCTAGCAGAAAATAAGATGGCAACGGAGTATGCCGGAGTGAGCCCGCATTTGAAAACAGAAGATTCGGGAAAGAAGTTGGCGTCAATCTATTGTGCAACTTGCCATAAATTACCTAACCCTAAATCTTTAGACTATGCTACTTGGAAAAATAGCGTACTACCTAATATGGGGCTTAGGCTAGGACTCAAAATCGATGGTAAAGGATGGGATGCCGATATGAAACCCCAAGAAGCGAGTTTGGTAGATGAATTAAACGTGTACCCAGACTATCCATTGATTTCTGAAGAAGATTGGACCCTGGTAAAAAAATACTATTTGGAAAATGCCCCTAAAAGTTTACAGGCTGTGGTAAGAAATGAGGAATCTTCCGAAGCCATATTTCCCTTTACTGCGCAAACCATTAGTATTGGAGATTCCAAACTGCCTCAAGTAAGTCTTTTGCGTTATGATTCTGTTACTTCAAATTTATATATTGGAGATTTTAAAAGTCTTTTTGTGCTAGATAATAGTGGTAGTATCGTTAATACGTATACCTTGGATAGTCCGGCTTCTCATTTAGATTTTGATACCGATGGAAATCCATTACTGCTTACTTTAGGAAAACTTTCACCATCAGATCAGTCTTTGGGAAATTTGTATCGCATGGGTGCAACATCCGGAGTAGATACAGAGACGCTATTCTCTAATTTAAAACGCCCTGTAAATTTTATTGCAGAAGACCTTAATGCCGATGGAAAACCGGACTTGGTACTCTGTAGTTTTGGGCATTATGGTGGTACTCTTTCGTGGTTCGATGATTTTGACAGTTCAAAAGAACAGGTACTGAACACCTTACCAGGCACAAGAAAAGTTGAAATATCCGACTTCAATAAAGACGGGAGACCGGACATTATGGCCCTAATGACTCAAGCAAGGGAACAAATAATTATTTACTACAATACTGGGAATAATAATTTTGAGGAAAGAACAGTATTGAGTTTTGATGCTGTAAACGGTACAAGTTATTTTGAATTGGCAGATTTTAATGCTGATGGCTATCAAGACATTATGGTAACCAATGGTGATAACAGGGACTATTCTGCAATTGACAAGCCATATCACGGGATACGAATTTTTCTTAATGATGGGAATGATGTCTTTGAAGAATCATTCTTTTATCCTATGTATGATTGCGGCAAAGCCATGGTACGAGATTTTGATATGGACGGGGATTTGGACATCATCGGCGCATCACTCTATTCGGAATATACCGATAACCGCAACGCAAAGGAGAGTATTGTTTATTTGGAAAACAACGGAAATTTAGATTTTACTCCGTCGTATATGGAAGTTCCTATTCATGGAAATTGGCTTACCATGGAAGTAGGAGATTTTAATAACGATAATCGGTTGGATGTAATGCTGGGCACGTTTATCTACAATATCCAGGAGATGATGTCTATTTCTTTGAATACGGGGGTTACGGCCTTTCCTCAGGTTTTGTTGTTAACCAATACAGCACCTTAGACCTAGGTTAAACTTCAAAAATTAATACCTGTTCGCTATGGATATTTTATTTAGTAATTTTGCTGCTTTTCAAATTTACATTTTCCAAATACTATGAAGTACACGAACCTTCCCCATACAAATATTGAAGTAAGTAAAATCTGTCTAGGCACCATGACTTGGGGCAAGCAGAATACAGAGGAGGAAGGACACGCACAAATGAATTATGCCTTGGAACAAGGGGTTAATTTTTTTGATACGGCAGAGTTATATCCCGTTCCTGCGCATGCCGATCGGTACGGTCACACAGAAAAAATCATAGGAAGTTGGTTTAAAAAGACCGGAAACCGTGATAAGGTTGTTTTGGCATCAAAAATTGCAGGAAATGGCGATTATACCAAATTTATACGCACCACTGGTTTTTCTCGAGATTCTATCATAGATGCCGTAGAAGGTAGTTTGAAACGTTTACAAACCGATTATATTGACCTATATCAATTGCATTGGCCAGAAAGGAATACCAATTATTTTGGTAAACGTGGTTATGAGCATGATATTACTGATCATTGGGAGGATAATTTTCATCAAGTTCTGGAGACTTTGCGCGATTTAATTCGTGAGGGTAAGATACGGCAAGTGGGTATTTCTAATGAAACACCTTGGGGTACCATGCGCTATTTAGAGGAGAGCAAAGTACATGCGGCCTTACCCAGAACTATAACCATCCAAAACCCTTACAGTCTTCTGAATCGTCTTTTTGAAGTGGGTCTTTCTGAGATTACAATACGTGAAAAAATTGGATTATTGGCTTACTCTCCTTTAGGTTTTGGAGCTTTGAGTGGTAAATATTTGGGAGGAAGATTGCCAGAAGGATCACGGATTTCCTTATTCCCTAACTTTAGCAGATATGTTGGTGAAGTAGCTACCCAAGCTACTCAAAAATACTACGAGTTGGCCCAAGCAAACGACTTGTCATTGGCTCAAATGTCACTTGCTTTTGTAAATACAAGACCGTTTATAACCAGCAATATCATCGGGGCTACTTCCATAAAGCAGCTGAAGGAAAATATTTCTAGCATAGAAGTAGAACTTTCGGACGAAGTCTTAAAAGGTATTGAAGCCATTCACAATCAAATTCCTAATCCTGCACCTTAAAATGATGTATCTAAGGTTTTTACAAATGGGATTTGGTCAAATAGTTTTAATTATTGCTGTTATCATTATTATTCTGGTCATGGCCAGAATTATGAGAGATAAACGTTAACCAAATAAATTTTGGACGATATCTTCTATTTTTGAGGCAAGCAGTACCTTTATTTTTGTTTTTTTAAGCCCAATTTTATTGCTTTTAGATACAATAATGGTGTGATACCCCAATTTTTCAGCCTCTAAGATGCGTTGGTCTACCCGTTGTACAGGTCTCACTTCGCCGGCAAGGCCAACTTCTGCGGCAAAACAGATGCCTTTTTCTATAGGAATATCCTCATTGCTGGATAAAATTGCGGCAATTACGGCCAAATCAATAGCAGGGTCATCTACCGAAATACCACCTGTAATATTCAGGAATACATCTTTTGCACCCAATTTAAAACCAGCCCTTTTTTCCAGTACGGCTAAAAGCATATTCAGACGTTTGGCATTATAGCCCGTAGTAGAACGCTGAGGAGTTCCGTAAACTGCCGTACTTACCAATGCCTGTATTTCTATTAGTAAAGGGCGCATACCTTCTACCGTAGAAGCAATAGCGGTACCACTTAGACCTTCATCGTTTTTAGAAATAAGCACTTCGGATGGATTGTTAACTTCACGTAGTCCGCTTCCTTGCATTTCGTAGATACCCAATTCTGCGGTAGAACCAAAGCGATTCTTTAAAGACCTAAGAATGCGGTACACATAATTCCTATCCCCTTCAAATTGTAAAACGGTATCTACCATATGTTCTAAAATCTTGGGTCCGGCGATGGATCCATCTTTCGTAATGTGGCCGATTAAAATTACTGGAGTGTTAGTTTCCTTAGCAAATTTAATGAGTTCGGCGGTACATTCTCGTATTTGAGATATACTGCCTGCGGCCGACTCAATGTGATCGGAGTGTAACGTCTGTATAGAATCGATGACCACGATATCTGGTTCAGTCGCTTCTATTTGTTTGAAAATGTTTTGGGTTTTAGTTTCGGTAAGAATAAAGCAGGTTTGACTATTGGGGTGAATGCGATCGGCGCGCATTTTAATTTGCTTTTGGCTTTCTTCCCCAGATACATAAAGTGTTCTGTAAGGTAATTTGAGAGCAATCTGTAAAAGCAAGGTGCTTTTTCCAACGCCAGGTTCACCACCGATTAGCACAAGTGCACCTGGAACCAATCCACCACCAAGAACGCGGTTAAATTCTAGGTTATACGTATCTAAACGTAGTTCTTTTTCTGTACTTATTTCGTTTACCAGGAGTGGTGTAGAAACCCTTTTCGCAGTATTTGTGGATGTTTTCCAACTGACTTTTTCCTCTTTTTGGACAACTTCTTCTACCACCGTGTTCCATGCTTTACACGCTGCGCACTGCCCTACCCATTTGGCATATTGAGTACCGCAATTTTGGCAAAAAAATGCCGTTTTTGTCTTGGCCATCTTTAGTTTTTCCCGTTTGGGCTAAAGGTAGCAAGAAGTTTGAATATGGCAATTATAGGTTACTTGCAAAGGCGTCCTATTTTTTGCTACTGCTATTGTTCAATTCGCTGAAGGCTATAAAAAATGAGGCCCATGCCATCAGAAGGGATAACCCGTTATAGACCAATACAAATTCTCCTCTGAGTCCAAAATAAGTAAATAGGATTCCCGAGACGATGAAGTACTTGGAGTCGATTTTTATCATAAGCGGTAGGTATTAAGATTTGGGATGTAATCATAAGTAGGTTTAGAAACCGAAATCGGCTTTAAGTGCGTCCATTTTTTCAAGGGCTAATTCTTTGGTCAGAAAATCGATTTCTTCCATCAAAAAGGCTTTTTCAAAAGTTTTAAGGGCTTTTTTGGGCTCGCCCATCTGTTCGTAATATTCACCTTCAAAATAGAAACCAAGCATAGTTTCCGGATATTGTTTTTTGCAAAGGTCCGAGAGCGGTTTTAGAGAATCAAAATCCTCTTTTTTTCTGCTAGCGGCATAAATTGCCATAATATCATTAAGTGCCACGGGTTTGCTAAAGCCAAATAGGTCTTCTATACCCTTATATTTAGCTTCTAAGTAATTAAATACAGGTTCTTCTGAAGTAAGTATTTGCGTTCTATATTCGGTTGGACTAATAGGTTTGAACATGCTAAAGATGTTGTCAAACGCTTTTCCAATGCCGTAGGTAGCTACTGAGATATGATCGGCATCTTCATAGGTATCGAAGAAATAGTGTAAGCTCTCCTTGTCAATCGCTTTTATACCTTTGTCCATGGCCAGTATAGCGTCCGTACTCTTGGTTTTTTCTCCTTCTAATATAAGCTGATAAAAGATTTGCTTGTCAAAACTACCCAGACGGCTTGGTACGCGGGTTTCCATTTCTGGAGCTAAGGTTGGCGAGATGCTTACGTAGGCGTTAAAAAGTGAGTTGTCTTTAAACAACCAGTAATTTTGAAAATTAGCACTGATATCGTAACCTACCACAATCTTAAACGGAGCCGTGTTGTAGTTAAGGTCTAGGTAAGGAATGATTTCCATTCCTAAAAATTCAAAGAATTTTTTTGACTTTTCTTGGGGAAGTCCTGTTTCTGAATCAAAGGCGCAATCCTCAAATCGAATGTCATTTTTACTTTGATTTATTCCTACCACGATACTTTCTGGTGCACCATGAAAACGGCTATAAAATTTTGATGTGGCTACTACTTGCTCAAAAAGGTATTCCGCATCTAGTACTAGAATTAATGGATATTTTTTGGTATCGTCAAGTTCTTCCGGAAAATAATAGTGAACATCTCGTCGCTCCTGAAGTTTAAAGGATTCAAATATTTCTTGAGTTGTTTGGGCGCTGGAAACAAGGCCTAAAAAAAAGATGGTGAAGAATAAAATGTGGCGCATTTTGTGTTTTTCAACAGTATGGCTACTGTTTGTTTCTGTTCAATAACGGTAATAGCAGAAAAGATATTGCACCAAAAACAACGATCATCAAGGTTTGTGAAATCCATATGATCCATCCAAAGGCATCTCCGGCTACAGAGCTAATACCAAAAATAGCTAAAGCGTTACTTACCGCTATAGGGTATAGACCTATACCTCCATTGGTGGTGGCCATCGCAAAAGCACCTGCAACAAAGGCTACCAATAGTTGACTGAACGTTAGTTCCACAGTTTCCGGAACTGTGAATTTTATGACCCAGAGCATGCCAATATAACATCCCCAGATGAATAGGGTATGAAACACAAAAGACCATTTTCGTTTCATCTTAAAAATGCTAAAAACACCATCCAATAATCCTTTTACAAAAGACTTTATTTTTATAGCGATACTGTTGGATGATTTTTTGATGAAAAGGATAAAAAAAGTACCAGCAACTAAAGCAGCTCCTAAAAGCAATAATATACCTTTTATATCTAGCCCTTTTTTCTGTAAAACATCCATGATTACATCTGTTTGTAAAACCAATGCCAGAAGCACGATGGATAACAACATAATTACATCGATTACCCTTTCTGTTACAATGGTGCCAAAGCCTTTTTCGAATGGTACGTCTTCGTATGTAGTAAGGGCTGTTGCCCGTAGTACCTCTCCTGTTCTTGGTATACCAAGATTAGCAAAGTAGGACATTAGGATAATCAGTAAATTATTTTTTAGTTTGGGCTGGTATCCCAGTGGTTCTAATAAATAATTCCAACGAATAGCGCGTGAGACGTGGCTTAAGATACCCAGTAGTATAGATAAAGAGACCCAGAGCACATCCGCCTCTTTTATATAAAAAAGGATTTGCTTACGATCTTCGGGACTTGTAGCATTATAGGAGTACCAAACCAAAAAAACTCCCAGAACAATCGGGAGTATTGTTTTTAGATTTTTTTTTAAAGTGTTTGTCAAAATTAGTTTAACAAGTTATTTTCCTCGTTAGGGAATACAAGTGAGGGGTTAAATTTCTTTGCCTGTTCAATATCCATTCTGCCATAGCATATCAATATTAAAACATCACCAACGGCAACTTTTCTAGAGGCAGCACCATTTAAGGTAATTTCTCCACTGCCACGAGGCCCAGGTATAGCGTAGGTTTCTAATCGTTCGCCATTGTTATTGTTGACTATTTGCACCTTTTCTCCTCTAATAATATTGGCAGCGTCCATCAAATCTTCATCAATGGTAATGCTTCCAATGTAATTTAAGTCAGCCCCTGTGACCTTTACTCGGTGTATTTTAGATTTTACTACTTCTATTTGCATGGTTCAAAAGTAATTAATTGAGCGCTATATTGTCTATTAGTCTAACGTCATCTGCAAAAACGGCAATGAAGGCTCTATATTTTGTGTTCTTTATTTTTTGTTGAATGGGGGTCAACGTAGCAACATCCGTTATTTCAAAATATTCTAGTTTAAAATCGGTATGCTTTTTAAATTTATATTCTACCCATTCCTTTACTTTAGGTGCATTTTCCGTGCCAAATTTTTGTTTGGCAGCTTGCAGTGTTTCGTATATAAAACTAGCTTTTTGTCTTAGTAGGGGATTCAACCTTTCATTTCTGGAACTCATGGCTAAACCATGGGGTTCACGAACTATAGGGCAGCCTATAATGTCAACACGTATTTTCTGTATTTCAGTCAGTTTTTGGATAATACGCAATTGTTGAAAATCCTTTTCGCCAAAGTAAGCTCTTGTGGGCTTAATTAAGTTGAACAGAGCTTCTACTATGGTTCCCACACCATTAAAATGTCCTATTCTAAAGGCTCCTTCCATAACCTTTTCCAAACCATTGAAGGCATAGGATTTTGATACGGTTGCATTATCGTATATTTCGGTTATTGATGGAGCAAAAACAATAATTTCAGACGATATCGCTTTTATAAGTGCCATATCCTCATCTAGTGTTTTTGGGTATTTTATAAGGTCTTCTTGGTTATTAAATTGTGTAGGATTTACAAAAATGCTTACTACTACCTTGTCATTCTCAGAAAGGGCTCTTTTTATAAGCGAGGCATGGCCCAAGTGTAATGCGCCCATAGTAGGAACAAGTCCTAAGCTATCGTTTTCAAGTAGGCTATTAAGCTTTTTGTGAAGTTCTTT
>RCNB010000307.1_pt1 | contig 33565 bp, 30 predicted proteins | sample 2041321 | NCBI WGS metagenome assembly RCNB01 (sample SAMN09708232, study PRJNA481090) | Marine sediment metagenome, whole genome shotgun sequencing project.
ACAGGCGCGAGTGTGATGTAGCGCTTGTTCCAGTTGAGCCGAATGCCGATCGTCTGTTTGCCATTCCACTTGCCTTTGCAAACGATACCGCTATCAATCAGTGAGGCAGCATCCGAGCCGGCCTCAGGTGACGTCAAAGCGAAGCACGGGATTTCGGTGCCAGCTGCGAGGCCGGGAAGGTAATGGTTTTTTTGGTCCTCGGTACCATAGTGCAGCAGCAGTTCGGCCGGACCGAGAGAATTGGGCACGCCAATGGTCGATGAGGCTGTTGGGCTGCGGCTGGCCAGCTTGGCGATAACCATCGCGTTCGCGTACGCCGAGAATTCCAGACCCCCATATTGCTTCGGGATAATCATCGCAAAAAAGCGCTGTTCGATAATGAAGTCCCAGACTTCTTTCGGCATATCCGCTAGTTCGTGACAAATCTCCCAGTCGTCGAGCATTCGACACAGCTCTTCGCACGGGCCATCAAAGAACGCCTGTTCTTCATCGGATAAAGCCGGCGCCGGGTAGGACATGAGACGATCCCACTCGGGCATTCCTGAGAACAACTCACCATCCCACCAGACATTGCCAGCCTCAAGCGCCTCGCGCTCGGTATCAGACATTGAAGGCAACATCGTGCGGTAGACAGCCAGCAGAGGTTTGGTGATCTTTTCCCGCCGCAGGTCAATGAGGTTCGGGATTACCATGGCAGCGAACAACAGCCACATAATCGGTAGCAAGATCCAGCCACCGTTGCCGAAGACCGTATAGGCGATCAAGGCAAGTCCCGTTGCAACCGTGGACGTACGTAAATCGACACGCCGGTAGGCGAGAAATATGCCGCCGCCGACAAACAGCAGCAACCAGGCCAGACTCACAAGCAAACTCGACACTTCAAACCCCTTGATTGATTCAATCGACCAGCACGACAAACCCTATCACCAAGGCGCAGGGCATGCCGTACTCGCAATCACACTAGAGTAGTTCCTCGATCGCCGCACGTTCTTCGCGCAATTCGACCTCTGTCGCGTCCATGCGTTCACGGCTGAATTCAGAAATCGCCAGATCCTGAACGATTTCGTAATCGCCACCGTTGCAACGAACCGGATAGGAATAAACGACGCCGGGCTCAATGCCGTAACTGCCGTCAGCCGGTATGCCCATGCTGACCCAGTCGCCATCGGGGGAGCCCAGCACCCAATCGCGCATGTGATCAATGGCGGCAGATGCGGCCGAAGCGGCTGACGATGCGCCACGGGCTTTGATAATTGCCGCGCCACGCTGTTGTACGACCGGTATGAAATCGTCCACCAGCCACGTTTGATCGACCAGATCCAGCGCGGGCGTGCCATCAACCGACGTGTGATAGATGTCCGGGTATTGCGTGGCGGAGTGATTGCCCCAAATCGTCATGTGTCGCACATCATTAACGTGCTTGCCTGTTTTTGCAGCAAGCTGTGCAGAAGCGCGATTCTGATCGAGGCGGGTCATCGACGTGAAGTTGCGTGGATTGATGTCTGGCGCGTTGCTTAGAGCAATGAGCGCATTCGTGTTCGCCGGGTTACCTACAACCAGTACGCGAATGTCCTTGCTCGCATTGTCGTTCATCGCCTTACCCTGCACGGAGAAGATTGCCGCGTTTGCTTCGAGCAGATCTTTGCGCTCCATGCCAGGTCCTCGCGGGCGGGCGCCGACGAGTAACGCATAATCGCTGTCTTTGAATGCCAGGTTCGGGTCGTCTGTAGCGACTATCCCGGCAAGGGTGCTGAAAGCACAATCATCGAGTTCCATGACCACGCCATGGAGTGCCGGCAGGGCTGGCGGAATCTCGAGTAGTTGCAGAATGACGGGTTGATCGGCGCCGAGCATTTGGCCGGAGGCGATCCGAAAGGCGAGCTGGTAGCCGATTTGGCCGGCAGCGCCGGTGATGGTGACGCGAACTGGTGACTTCATTTTCTGATTCCTGGGTGGCCGCAGTGAAAAAGCATAGCTTTGCGGCGGCGATTTTAGCACCGCCCGCGTCGCGCGGCACTCGTTAGATACCGAAACTAAAGTGGTTCGTCTGCCGGGTAGGCGGCGTTGTAAAATGCACGCTGCTCGTTCGCTTCGGCCATCCGACCTGTGTCTTCGAGTTTTTGTATGCAAAGTAGCCAGGTGTCGGGCTTCGCGACGTCGGTTTCACTGCAGGAGGGCTCTGCAGAACCCGCAGCGATCGTCGTAGCACCCAATTCTTGATCGGATTCGCTTATGTCGCCGGTCTGCAGCGTCGCAATTTCCTTAGCCCGGCGCAGCATATCGTCGTCTTTCATGGAAAACTCTTCGGCACTGGCGGGCTTTGCCGCGACTTGCTGGCGAAGATCCTTACTCATTTTCGCTGTACGTTTCCTTTCCGCAGGCGCTACAGCCTCCTGCATGGCTTCAGGGAGCGCCTCAGCTTTGACCGGATCAGGTCTATTCAATTTGGGTTCGGGTGCCGCTGAAGACGCAGGGGGAGACACGTCGAGTCGACCGGACGGCAATACAACATCGCTGATTTCAGGAACAGGTGCGTTCGTAACTTCGAGCACCAGGGCGACACAGAGGGTTATCGTCGCTGCCCAGGCCATAGGGCGCGTCCAGGACACAGATCTGAGGTAACGGGGGCGGGCTGCATCGGCAGCCTGCTTCATTACAGCCTTGTTGAGGTGCTCCGGTGTCAGCTCACTCGCGACCTCTTTATAGGTTCGGGTGACGAGCGAGTCCACTTCGCCATCTGACTCCGGTCTGATTCGATCTTCGGTCATGATGTCTCCGCTGGCTCATTTATGGCTACGCGCAACTTTTTCACAGCGTAACGAAGCCGGCTTTTCGCGGTTTCGCGATTGGCGCCAGTGACTGACGCAATCTGGTCGAGGTTCAGCCCGGCCTCTTCGTGCAACAAAAATACATCGCGCTGCTCTTCTGGTAGCTCCCTTAATGCGGCATCAAGCCTGCGCTTCGCCATGCTCCTCTCTGCCAATGCCTCAGGTTGATCTCCCGGATCGGGCTGATTATCCGGCTCGACATCGACGCTGTGGGAGTGTCGCTTGTTGCGGCGGATATGGTCGATGAAACAATTGTGCGCTACGCGATAAAGAAAGGTCGAAAACTTCGCAGTTGGCCGGTAATTTTTCCGTGACTTGATGATCTTCCCCCAAACATCCTGAAAAATGTCTTCGGCGGTGTCACGGTGATGGCAGAGCCTTAACAAATAGCGATACAGGGCATCGTTGTGTCGTTGGTAGAGCACCTCAAACGCCACGACGTCGCCGTCGCGGTAACGCAGCATCAGGGCGCTGTCTTCGGCTGTTTCGTCCATTTTCAGAGCATAGGCGACAGCGGCCGCTCGGGGAACCCGAAATTCAGAGTACGTCATTATGTGGGTAGCGGTGGCCATATCCCTACAAACGCGGCGCCGAGCTCGTTCGGGTTAGCAAAATTGTGAAAAAGGGCTTGCAAAGGTCAATATTGGTGTTATAGTCAACTATAACACTAGATCACTAGCAAAACAGAACCTGTGGAGCCGCAGCAATGAAACATCTAATTCGACGCTACCTGAACGAAATTGTTGGCCTGACAATGATGGCACTCATGACAATTGCGCTTGTGGCGGGTCAGGCCGACGCAACGACGCAAGAAGCGGCGGCCAAGAGCGCAGGGGATGTTGTTGAAATTCATGTCAGTTTCAAACGCTAAAAACGTCGGTCCGCTGGGCATGAACAGACATATAGTTTCCGTCCCAAAGGCGAGTAAAGCAGCGACGGACTTGTTGCGCCAGCCTGTTCACGCAGGCTGGCGCCTTTTTGAACAACAACCTCTGCTGCTCGAAGCAGGCGGCGACTACTACAGGCAGGGCACTTAAACGATGGACCCGAAATGGAATGAAGATCTGCCGATTTACCGACAGCTACGGGATCGAGTCGTTGCGATGATCCTGGAGGGCGTGCTCGGTGACGGCGACGCGCTGCCCTCTGTGCGCAATGTCGCTGCCGAGTATCGTCTCAACCCGCTGACGGTTCTAAAGGGTTACCAGGAACTCGTCGATGAAGGGCTGGTCGAGAAGAAACGCGGTCGCGGCATGTTTGTGAACGATGGCGCTCGGAAGCAACTGCTTAAGGACGAGCGGCAACGTTTTATCGAGAAGGAATGGCCAGTGATATTTGCCACTATCCAGCGGCTCGGGCTCGACGTAGCGGCCTTGAGTGAACAAGAACAAAAGGCAAAAGACGCAGGAGATAGGGATGACTAGTCTGGTCACTGCGAAAAACGTATCGAAGAGTTTCGGCTCTGTTCGTGCCGTGGACAACGTCAGTTTCGACATCGAGAAGGGCAAAATAACAGGGCTCTTTGGTCCGAATGGTGCTGGCAAGACTACCTTGCTAAAGGCCTTACTTGGGCTGACGAATTGTGATGGTGACTTGTCCGTCCTGGGGCTGGATCCGTTTCGGCAACGCAAGGAACTCATGAAGAACATTTGTTTCATTGCCGATGTGGCCGTGTTGCCGCGTTGGATAAAGGTGGAGCAGCTGCTCGATTTTGTAGAGGCGACGCACCCGAATTATTCGCGAAAACGTTCGGAGGAGTTGCTGGCGCGAACCAAGGTTCGCAAGGACGCCAAGGTACGTGAATTGTCCAAGGGCATGGTCACTCAGCTGCACCTGTCAATCATAACGGCAGTGGACGCGCGGCTCCTTGTTCTGGATGAGCCGACACTCGGCCTGGATATCATTTTTCGTAAAGAGTTTTACGGCAACCTGCTGAACGACTATTTCGACGGCGAGCGAACCATCCTGATTACGACACACCAGGTCGAGGAAATCGAAAACCTGATGACAGACATCATGTTTATTAACGACGGCCGCTTGCTTCTCGACACCAGCATGGAATCCGTCGCAAGCAAATTCGTGGAGCTCGTGACAGCCGGTGAAAACGCCGACAAGGCGCGGAGCCTTGGGCCGCTTTATGAACGCGATGTATTCGGTAAAAAAGTCATGACATTCGAGGGGATCGACCGGGACAAGGTGGCAGCTTTCGGAGAGCTGCATACACCGTCCGTCGCAGATCTGTTTGTGGCGAAAGTCAAAGGAGCAGCAGCATGATTATGAACCAATTGGCGCTGGTGCGACGCGAGATTTGGGAGCATCGCTCGATCTGGATTACACCTGCGGCAGTAGCGACAATCACAACGTTGCTGGCTGTAGCGATGGTCATCGCGGTTGCCGCGTTTGGCGAAATATTCAACCCCGATATTGAGAAGATCGCTGATGCAACGGTGCCGGAATCGGTGCGACGGGTTGCGCTCGCCGGGTTCCTGCTAGGCAATACGACAGTATTCCTTGTTGCGATGTGGTTTCTCACGGTTTTTTATTGCCTTGATGCTCTGTACACGGAACGTAAGGACAAGAGCATTCTATTTTGGCGCTCGTTACCGATTACTGATGCCGAAACCGTGGTGTCAAAGCTGTTAACGGCATCTATTGCAATACCGCTCGCCACATTGGTCGCAGTCATAATCTCGCATCTCCTGAACCTGATCATCGTCAGCATCTGGCTGGCTAGCGAGGGCGCGAACCCGATGCGGTTTATCTGGGGCGCGGTACCATTGTTCGATACGTGGATTGCCGTGACGACGATATTAATCGCGGTGCCGATCTGGATGTCTCCGCTTCTGGGCTGGTTTCTGTTCATATCGGCGTGGGCAAAGCGCGGCCCGCTCCTTCGTGCAGTGTTGCCGATCGCTATCCTGCCTATTCTCGAATACATCGTTTTCAGATCGTGGACGTTCGGCGAAGCAATCCTAACCCGGCTCAGTATCGTTACCATGCCGATCTTCGACTCGATCACAGAGTGGGGATTCGATGAGGACGAGCTGCAATCGATGCTGTCGGAGAATATCAGTCTGGTGTCCTGGCTGGATTACGGCAGCTTCGTGACCAGCATCGAAGTCTGGGCGGGACTTATCGTTTGCGGCCTTTTCACCACCGCAGCGATATACGTTCGGCGGTACCGCGGCGAGAGCTAAGCGGTAGTCTAGGAAGGACGACCGGAGATATTGTGCTTGCGGAGTTTGCCACGAAACTGATGGTAGCTAAGCCCCAATAGGTCCGCCGCCATGCTTTGATTGAAGCGTGCTTTCTTCAGAGCCGCTCTCAACAGATCTCTCTCGGTCTCCTTGAGCCGCTGTGGTAAGTCTGTCGGCAACAGCGGCTCCCGCTGTTCTCGACGTGCAGAAGCCTTGCTGTCCATCGCACTGTCCATCGTATCGGCAAGCTTGAACGGCGAATCGAATGGGTCGAAAGCGATAACCGAAATCGGTTGCTCAGGGTCGCTGGATCGATACACAGATCGCTCTATGGTGTTCTTAAGTTCGCGCACATTGCCCGGCCATTTGTGCCGCAATAGTGCTGAGGCCGCTTTGGGTGCGAAACCCGGGAAATAGGCCTGCTTCATTTCGCTGACCATGTTAACGGCGAATGCGTGAGCCAACGTTAAAATATCCTCGAGGCGCTCTCGCAGCGGCGGGATCGTAATAACATCAAACGCGAGCCGATCCAGTAGATCCGGGCGGAACCCTCCACTGGCAGCGAGAGCTTGCAGATCCGAGTTTGTCGAGCCGACGATCCGAACATCGACATGCAGTGTGTCACTGCCGCCGACCCGTTGAATTTCGCCGTACTCGATTGCACGCAGGATCTTCTCCTGCATCCGGGGCGTAATCGTTGCCAACTCGTCGAGAATCATCGAGCCGCCGTCAGCTCGTTCAAAGTGACCAATATGGGTCCGCGATGCACCGGTAAATGAACCGGCCTCGTGGCCGAACAATTCTGATTCCAGGATCGACTCTGTCAGAGCTGCGCAATTCACCTTTACAACATTCTGCTCCCAACGCCCGGACAGGAAATGCAGCCGTGAAGCGATCAGCTCCTTGCCGGTGCCGCGTTCGCCGACAACCAGTACAGGCTTGTTCAGTGGGGCTACGCGGGACACATGCTCGAGCATTTCGAGAAAGGCCGGAGCCTCACCGATTATTTGCTGGCCAGATGTTGGTGTAGACATTGGCCAATTTCACCAGAGATTAGCCAAAAAAGCCAATAGTTAGCGAATAATGCCATAATTGGCCACCAGGTGAAACATAGAAAATTATTCTTTTCTCTTTAAATACATAGAGTTATCGGTTTCGATGTGAGTTGGCACGGATGCTGCAGTACTAATAATGAGTTTCACCAATTACGAGGAAAAGGCCATGGGCATATTCACGAGATTCAGCGACATCGTGAACTCGAACATCAATGCAATTCTCGACAAAGCGGAAGATCCCGAGAAGATCGTGCGATTGATGATCCAGGAAATGGAAGACACGCTGGTTGAAGTTCGTTCCGCAGCAGCTCGGTCTATTGCGGACAAGAAAGATCTGAATCGCAAACTCGAGTCACTTGACCGCGAGTTGTGCGATTGGGATGAAAAGGCCGAGTTGGCCATACGAAAAGGTCGTGAAGACCTGGCCAAGGCGGCTTTAATCGAGAAGTCTCGGGTAGCATCTGCCACCGACGTGCTGAAACAGGACTACCTGGCCGTCGACGAGGGTCTGGGTAAACTGAATGAAGATATAGCGCGGTTGGAAGGGAAGCTGGAGGATGCAAAGACCCGTCAGAAATCGTTGCTCGCAAGGCACAAGACAGCAAACAGCCGTCTGGCAGCAAGAAAGAAAATTTATGACTACCAGATTGATGACGCGATGATTCGGTTCGAACAGTACACGCGCCGTATTGACGACGTGGAAGGCCGGGTCGAAGCTTACGATCTTGGCTTGCCAAAGGACCTCAATCATCAGTTTGCGGGTCTTGAGGCTGAAGACGCTGTCAAGGAAGAGTTGGATGCCCTGAAGCAAAGGGTGGCTAATGAAAACAGTAACGCTGCGGAAGGATAAATGACTCAACGTACCTGGAATATCGACTACGGGCCGCTGCGCGGTCTTTACCGAGATAGTGAAAGCGGATGGATTTTCGGCGTTTGCGCGGGTCTTGCAGATCGATTCAATTTTCGACTGGGGACTATTCGGGTAATCGCAGTTATTTGTCTCGTACTGTTCTTTTGGATGACCGTTGCAATATACATTGCCGCGACGCTCATCATTCGGGACAAACCGCTGATCTACTCCGGCAATAATTCCGAATTTGAATTCTGGCGCCGCACCCGCCGTGATCACTGGAGTCGCCCATGACTGTTGAAGCACCGATGTACGAAAGAATGTACGAGAGACGTTTTTGTCGGCGCACCGACAGAGCATTGCTTGGCGGCGTTTGTGCGGGGTTTGCAGACTACTTCGGGTTCAACTTGCGCGTCACTCGCCTGCTTGCGGTTATCGCTTTTGTCATGGCTATGCCGATGGCTGTCATTACCTACCTGGCGATAGTATTTCTCGTTCCGGCGGATTCAAGTCGGCCAGCGAAACGCGCTGATCGAAAGCGCAGGCGCAGAACCCGTTCTGCACCGCCGCCACCGGCACCTTCACCCACAGTGAGCGATGTTCAGCGTCGTTGCCAAACACTCGACAGGCGCATGGCACATTTGGAGAAATATGTGACGTCTTCCCGTTACAATCTCGACCGGGAATTCAGAAATCTCTGAGAAATGAATAACTCAATCCAAAGGAGCCACCGATGAATGGCACTTTCGTCTTCATTATTACTATTGTCGCCATCGTTATGGGAGCACAGACTTTGCAGAAAATCATCGCAGCGCGCACTGCGAAAAAAGACGATAGCCCGGAGCTCGAAGAAGCGTTGGCGCAGATCGACAAGCTCGAAGAACGAATTCAAGTTCTCGAGCGCATAGTTACGGAAAACAAGTACGACTTGCGGCACGAGATTAACAAGCTTTAGTAAGCCTCAGACCGGTCTGCGATCAATCAGAAAGCTGGGGTTCTCGCCGCTTTTACTGCGATTCTTTTCTCTTGCCGTTGTAAGCGCGAACCTGTTGGTTGAATTGCTCACCAACCATCGCCTTTTCCTCGTTGGCCGCATCGAACTTTCTATTCAGCGACTTATCCCGCTCCGTCTGCTCCTCCGGCGTCGGTTCGTCCATTGATGCTAATGCCGCTTGTTCCTCTAGTTCGACGCATTGCAGATACTCATCTACTGATGCAAGAAACGTCTGAACGCCATCTTTGGCGGCCAGCAACTCTTCTTTTGAGGCTGCTGCCCCATCCGGAATAAATGGCCGCTGCGGATAATCACAGGCAAATACCGTAAAGGACGCGAGAATGAGGGTTGCGCCTAGCGCGGGTCGAAAAAACTTGTTCATGAGTTCAACTTCTGATTGTGCTGGCCGAAAACGAGTTTCCGGAATTCCAGGTTAGGTGACGTGCGGCTATTAAATCATGTTGCCCGGCTGCAGTGAAGCTGTCAGGCGAACAGTGCCCTGTGCGTATCTGTCCCTTCTGCCTGGGAAATAAGCAGCTCGAGATAGTTTTCCGAGCTCATCGGATTACCAAACAGTAGACCCTGTACTTGAGTACAGTGAAGGCTTTGCAGGAAATTAAGTTGGTCTTCAGTCTCAACACCTTCTGCGACGACATCCAAATTCAAGTTCTGACCCATCTGGATGATCGTGCTAACAAGAGTCGCATCGTCCGGATTGATGGCGACGTCACGGACAAAGGACTTATCGATTTTCAACGTGCTGATCGGAAACTGCTGCAGCGAGCTCAGCGAAGAATATCCTGTACCAAAATCGTCGATAGCCAGGTGCAACCCCAATGAGTACAGCTGGTCGAGTAGTTTGATGGTGCGATCCGGGTTTTCCATCAACGTCGTCTCGGTAATTTCAAGCTCGAGAGATGTCGGCGAAACCTCGTGGCCGCGCATGATAGAACTGATACGGTTTGTGAAGTTGGGTTGCCTCAGCTGCTTCAGCGAAAGATTGACCGATACGCGTCCCGGTGATGAAACGGACCTTTGCCAAAGGCGGAAATCTTCGCAGACTTTGTCGAGTACCCACTCGCCGATTTCGATGATCAGATTGGAATCTTCTGCAATTGGAATGAAATCAGCTGGCAGAATCAGGCCACGATCCGGAAGTTCCCAACGAACAAGCGCTTCAGCACCGAATATTTCACCGGTTTTGAGGTTGTACTTTGGCTGGTAGTGCACAAGTAGCTCGTCGCGTTCAAACGAACGTTTGAGTTTGCTCTTGGTCATGAGCCTCTCAACCGCCGCCTCATTCATCTGCGGTTTGTAGTAGGAAAAGACATTGCCGCCGGCTTTCTTGGAGCTATATAAAGCCGCATCCGCATTGCGAATAAGATCGATTACATTCGGCGCATCGTCAGGATAGTAAGCAATACCCATGCTCGCGGTCATGAACACTTCGTGACCCTGCACATAGAAAGGATCCGCGAGTCGATTGAGTAGCACCTTGGCAAGTTTCTTCGTATCAGCCTTTCCCGCCGTATCAGAACCAAGGCCGTTCACAATGACCGCAAACTCGTCGCCCGCGAGCCGGCCGATTACAGAACTTTCGGGCATGGCCAACGTCAGTCTTTCTGCAACGGTTTCAAGAGTGGTATCGCCGGCCAGGTGGCCGAACGTATCGTTGATCTCCTTGAAGTGGTCGACATCAATATAGAACAGACACAGTGGCTTGCCGGCGCGCCTCGCTCTCGCTATGGCGCGTTGCAAAAGGTGTTGGAATTGCATGCGATTTGGAACTTTAGTGAGTGCGTCGATGCGAGCGAGGTAGCGAATGCGCTGCTCGGCCCGTCGTCTCTCGGTTATATTTCGTGCGGCGTAAATTCGATCTGATTGTCCATCTTTGCCGGTAAGAACAGAGCAGGTGTAAGAAACCGGAATTGATTCGCCGAATTTGTTTTCGAAAAAAGCTTCCTTGGGCAAGTCGGAGGGCTCGTCTTCGATTAGAGTCTTGGTTTTGTTCGTGTCGAGGATAAAGTCAATGGATGTGCCCCGCAGCTCTTCTTCCTCATAGTCGAGCAGCCGGGCGGTTGCCCTGTTTATTCTCTCTACGGTTCCATCGAGTGAAGTGATAACGATTGCTTCGCTCATTCCTGACAACACATTATCAAGATAGTCGCGCGATATTGTGGTCGAACGTAACTTGTCGCGCATGTCGTTGAATACGGTGGCAAGTTCGCCGAGCGAATCGTCGCGCACGACGGTCAATGGCTCTCCGAAGTCAGCCTCACTCAATTTTTCCGCTTGCAAACAAAGATCGCGGATTCTGGAGGTATAGCCGCGAACGATCAGCCAGACAAAACCGGCACAAACGAGCAACGTGATCAGCGTGCCTGCGCCAATCCACAGAAAAGTCAGATGCCGGCTTTGTGACTCTTTAGCGAGCAACCCGACAGAGAACATCTGTGATTCTGCTTGCAGTGACTGCAATTCGAACGAACCGGACAATACGCCCATATATTGGTCTTGGTGAACCACCCTGTATGACATCAGTAAATGGTCGGGCAACCAGACAACGGAGCCCGACGCCTGGGTTACCGGAATGCTCCCCGTTTGCCGCACGTCGGAATCACTGCTAACAAAACGCAGACCAGCCAATGATTCGTGCTGCTTCATTGCCCGATTAAGAATCGGCAATACCGAAGGGTCATCTGGGGATTCATCGATTGAAGGGAGCTTGTCCGATATGGCGTGTAATTGCGCACGTGCACGCCGTTCGAAACTTTCTCGCAGAAGTGTGCTGTGCGCTGCCGTACTTGCTGTGGTGATTTCTTTTGCGAGCCAGCGGTATTGGCCATAAAACATTGACAGCATAATCGCCGCAACGGCTATGCCCAGCGCCAGTACAAACAGGAGGTATCGCGGTATTTTGCTGCCAATCATTTGTTTTCTGTTCTGCACAACTTGCCTGCAGACCTTTTATTATTATTGTTGTTAGGCCGTTTCTCTCCGCCAGTGTAGCACCGGGCAAGATGGGCAAAGATTATTTCCAGAGCGGACTAAATAATGGGGCAGCTCCGGACAAAAAATACGAGAAATGGTCTAAATCGCACAATTGCAGTAGAAATAAGCGTTTAGTCACCTTCGCGCTTTTCAACAAATTCCACTGGTTTGGCCGAACCAGTAGTCTTCATGACGCCGTCAACGACGGCTCCTTCCGCCACGGCGATTGCTGCCCCCGCTACCGTTCCGGTGATGCGCGCTGTGTTGGTGATCTCGACTTTGCCATCTGCAGCGATATCGCCCTCGACGTGGCCGGCCACGATAACGTTGCCTGCCTTGATGGAACCCTTCCACAAACCGTTCGCGGCTAAAGTCACAGTGCCACTGAGGTCGCAGTCACCTTCTATTTCGCCATTGATCAGAAAATCGCCGCTGCCGGTGATAAGGCCCGATATTTTGCAACCTTCACTGATGAGTGTCGCGGAATCGGATTTGAGGTCGCGCAAGCGGCGCAATCGGGAGTCATTCATGGGGGTCATGCCTTTGCAGACTGGATTTGCTTGGAAGAGTTGCATAGTACCTATTGAAAGCAGGATTTGTCAGGTCCACATGGCTTTTTCCGAAGCATTAAACTCGCCTCGTACATACGCGAACAGGGCGCGCTTGTGGTAAAACAAGCGGGCTTGGCGGTCGGCTTCGTTAGCACCGCCAGGAATCCAAACATAATAGAGACCATTAGATTGAGCCAGGGATTCGACAAACGACATAGCGAGCTCACCAATGCGGGTGGAACTTTGTTCGCAGGTAGCCTTCGCGGCGTTGAGAGGGAATCGCTGCGCGTAGACAGTGACGGCTATCTGTCTCGAACTACACATCCTGTTCCACTTGGATCTGCATTGAGTCACCGCTACATCACGACGGATTTTTCCGAAGCGCTGCTCGAATTCGTAACGCCCGCGTTCTCAACTACCTGGGAGGCACTGCACTTCCTCTGCGACATTCACCAGTTCACTTATGATCGCCTCGGCGACGAAATGCTCTGGGTTGCCAGCATGCCGTGCCGCATTCCGGGCGAAATGGAAATACCGCTGGCGAAATACGGCACGTCTAATGTCGGTCGGATGAAGACAATCTATCGGCGGGGGCTGGGGCTGCGCTACGGTAGACAGATGCAGACGATAGCAGGCGTGCATTTTAACTATTCCCTCGCGGAGTCTTTCTGGCCTCGATATCAGCAGATTATCGGCGACGATCGAAGAGAAGATGATTTTCGCTCTGATCACTACCTGCGCCTGATACGAAACTTTCGGCGTTTCGGTTGGCTGGTTCTCTATCTTTTCGGTGCATCACCTGCAATGTGCAAGTCCTTTGCAGGAGAAGAAGAGCTCGAGATGCCATCACTCAACGCAGAAACGTTCTACGAACCGTACGGAACGTCGCTACGGATGAGTGATCTTGGTTACAGCAACCAGAATCAATCGCGTATCAATATCTCCCTGAATAGCCTGGACAGCTATATTCGTGATCTCAGTAGCGCGATCAGAACGCCAGAGCCGGACTACGAAAAAATCGGAGTCAAGGTCGACGGCAAGTACAGGCAGCTAAATGTCAATCGACTCCAGATCGAGAACGAGTACTACAGCTCAGTACGGCCGAAAAGAGTGGCCGTTAGTGGCGAGCGGCCAACGGCCGCGCTGCGACGCGGCGGCATTGAGTATGTAGAGATTCGATCGCTCGATATCAATTTTAATGACCCTGCTGGTATTAACCAGAACACGATGCGCTTTATCGAGGCGTTCCTGATCTATTGTTTGCTGGAGGAAAGCGCACCGTTTGACGATACGTCCCTCGACGAGACAAAGCGCAATCAAACAGAGACGGCGAAACGCGGGCGCGACCCGGAGTTTCGTCTGCATCGAGACGGCCGAGAAATTGAGCTTGCAGTCTGGGCGCGCGAAATACTGGACAAGATCAGCGCGATTGCGGAACTGATCGACCGCGAAGAAGGCGGTGAAAGCTATGCGCAGGCAACTCGCCTCATGCTTGACATGGTAAACGATGCTGAGACCACACCCTCGGCTCGCCTGCTCGCGGAACTGCGCAAAGAAGACTGCAGCTTCTTTGAATATGCGCTTTCACTGGCGAGTAACCATCGTGATTACTTCGCTGATATCACGCCGCTATCCGATGATCGTGTAGCTGAGTTCGAACGAGAGACAGCACAGTCCGTCGAGCGCCAACGCGCCATCGAGGAAAGCGACGAAATCACTCTCGACGAGTATCTGGAGAGTTACTTTAGTTCAGATTGACCATCGGCGAATGGTAATGGCGAGCCATGCTCATACGCGAAGGCGCGGTGCAGTTTCTGCAACACCCTGGTTTTCTCTCCTACGCTGCCGTCCCCGATAACCCGGCCGTCAGCCTCGAGAATTGGAGTCAACTCGCCCATAGTGCCGCTGGTGAAAACCTCACTTGCTGTGTACAGCTCTGTCAGCGATAAGTTGCGCTCTTCAGCAGGAATTTTATTCGCGTGGCAGATATCCAAAATCATGCGCCGTGTTAAGCCCGGTAAACAGGCATCGGCAAAAGGCGTACAGACAACCCCTTTGCTAACAATAAAAATGTTCGTGTCATTGGTCTCCGACACGAAACCATTAATGTCGAGCATGATCGCGCTGTCCACCCCGGCAACGTTTGCCTCAATGGCCGCGAGAATGTTGTTCAGCAAATTGTTGTGGTGAATCTTGGAATCGAGACATTGTGGCGTGTTGCGTCGCGTAGAGGCGGTGATAACCCGTATTCCCGAATCGGAATAGACGGGTGGCTTCCATTCCGCAAGCACGATCAAAGTGCACCCGGACTGGTTAAGGTTAGGGTTCATACCGGATGTTATTTTCTCGCCTCGAGTTAGCGTTAGGCGAATATGCGCCTCGTCGCTCATGCCGTTTGCTTCGAGCGTGCGAAAGATGGCATCACGTATCTCACTGGATGGCGGCACCGCACTAAACGCGAGCGTCTTCGCAGAGTCCTGTAGACGCTCGAGATGTTCCTCGAGAGCCGCAATCCTGCCTCTGTAAACCCGCAGTCCTTCCCACACCGCATCGCCACCTTGAACAACACTGTCAAATACCGACACCCTCGCTTCATCGCGTGGAAGAAGTTTGTCGCCGACAAAGATAACGATGTCCCGGTTGCGCGGATCAGGCAGATTCATTGTGCGTCTCCTTGGGTGCTCGCCCGAAAAGCTTGCTCAAACAAGCGGTCGTACCAGGGGGCACACTCATTGAGCAGGGGCTCGAGGTGCGAGGGAAAATCGGTTTTCGCCTTATACGGCGCGAACCCCGTACTTTGGTGTACTGCATGATACCAGTGTGGCGCCCAAACGCCGTCTTCGGCGCGCGGCCCGGTTGGCCAATGCAACATCTCTTTGTTGAAGTCGAGTTCGAGGTGGTTGCACAACTGTTTTAAAACGCCCGCCGGATCCGACAACAACTCTCGTGAATCGAGCACAGCCGGTTGTTCGCCCGATGAGACCAGATCCTCAAACAGATACCACTGCTGCTTCAGGCCGGTATCGGCTAGCCGGGCATGTGGTAGTTGCACGGTTAGCGAGGGCAACATTTCCTGTGGATCCCGGATAAGGAAAACGTTCTTCGTGCGCTGCAAAAAACCCAGGTCGATAGCGACGAGATGGTGCGCCATATGCTTGATAAACAGCTGCTTTGTGCAGTCTGTATCAGCAAGATCGAGTATGTCCCGCATGACCGCGTCGCCATCGCAGTTCATCTTCTCAAGTATCTCATCTCGTCCTGGATGGTCGGCACCACTGACACGTAAATAGTGGCCGTAAAGAGGCTCGTCGACCACTTGTACGTCCGCGAGTTGCGCGAAACTGTACATCAAAGCCGTCGATACATTCCGCGGCCCTGACCATAGGCATATCGGTTTTGTCATTTTGATGCCGTACTCGAGGCCTTGTGTTGTGCGGTCTGTCACAAATTGGTAGTGAGGAGTATGACCGTAACGCCAATTTAACTAAACTATGCGACATGTTTAAGACTTTTGTTGCAGGAATTTTGCTGGGCATCGCGGCTGCAGCTGCTGGTTTGTACTACTTGCCTGTGGTCGACCAGAGTCGGGAGCAATCGCTGGTCATAGTGCAGCCGAATCAGGGCAACATTGAGACCTTCTATGCCAACGTGCCCATGGATCGCATTCTGATAGGTGCGCAATCGCAACAGAGTCCTCTGCCGCCAGGGTTGCAGTGGCCGGATAACGAAGAATTCGCTAATCTGCGCGCCGAGCTTTTCAAGATCCGAAATGCCAAGGACGTTGTCGTAGGCGTTGCCAGCAGAATGGCGGCCAATGACGAAATCCCCGGCGACGTCATCGAATGGGTTCTCCACCTGCCGGCTCGTGGTTCGATTTACGTGTCGATGCAGCCGGAGCCTCAAGAGGGTGGCAATCGAGTCGGGAAATTGCAGTCGGGCACTCGCGAGTTTGATCTTATGCGAGGTGAGGTATCCGAACGCTGGGTAGCGGACACGACGGAATCTGACGATGCCCCGGCAGGCCGCATCGAGCTCATCACGGCTCTCGTCCGTCAGCGGGCAGAATTGTGATCAAGTACTTGGTCGCGCTGATACTCGGGATGGCCGTCGGAGCAGTTGTATTCCTTGGCTTGCTGTACTTCAACCCGCTCACGGCGCAGCAGCGGTTGTCGCCAATAACTGTGACCGACAACGATGTCGTCAAGCTCGGATATTCGGCCGTTGTACAAGACATGCTCATTTATACCAATGACGGTGAGTCCAGAGTCGATCCTTATCCAGCCAAGGTTTTGCAATTGTGGGAAGCGCCGATTCGCAAGACCCGGGCGATAGCGACAGTCCTGACGGATAGCCGTGGACAAACTGCCGGAATTGGCATCAAGTTCTCGTCTGACTCAGAAAGTACGAACATCCTGAGCGGGCAGGCAATTGTTGACAGCGTTTGGCATATCTACCTGCCTGAGCGCGGCAGTCTGTTCGTCGCGCAAAGCGAGAATTTCTGGAGCTACCTCCGGGAGGTCGTTATTCCCGCGTACTGGAGCTCAGCCGACAACTGGCGTGGAATATGGCGAGGCGATGTTACGGCCGGACCTGGAGCGCTTGGAACGGCAAGTGTGACCGGCGGCAGCGGTGAATTCGCAGAGCTCAAGTCCGAAGGAGTCGAGGCGCTCAGTGCGAAAGCGTATTCGGTGGAGCTTGGGCCGGTCGCCGTCGACGGCGAATTGTCTATCGAAATTCCGCGCGAGGAATTGGTCGCTAGCCCAGATCTTTGAGCGCGACGTTAGCGTTGGCCAATCGTTGCGGGTCGATTCGTGCGCGTTCGGCGATCAACGCTTTTGACTGCAGAAAGTCCTTCGGCGCATTGATGGCATCGACCGCGATAAGTATGCCGTCCTTCAGATACAAACAAGAGAAGCTGGCACTTTTGGGGTCGCCTCGCAATATCGCCCTATCGTAACCCTGAGATAGTCCTGCGATCTGAAGCTTGAGGTCGTACTGGTCGGACCAGAACCACGGCACTTGTGAGTAGTGCATTTCCACACCGCAAATGTTGCTGGCGGCGGTTTTCGCTTGTTCAAGGGCGTTGTGCACCGACTCAAGTCGCAATTGCGTATCGTAGATTGCGTTAGGGTGGGAAGTGCAATCACCAACAGCATAGATATTCGAATCCGAAGTTCGGCACTGGTCGTCAACGACGATACCGTCGTCGACCTCGAGACCGGCGGATTCGGCCAGCTCGACATTGGGCAAGATGCCAACACCAATGACGACAAAATCGGCAGCCAATGTCTGCCCATCGCTGGTAATGACGGAGTGCACCTTGCCATTGCCATGGAAGCCGCTGAGGCCGGTTGAGAGCAACAGTTTGACGCCATGACTGTCGTGCGTTTTTTGATAAAAGTCCGACACCTGGGGTGATACAACGCGGCTCATTACACGGTCAGCCATTTCTATAACAGTGACGTCCAGACCGCGCTGACGACACACGGCGGCCACCTCCAGGCCGATATATCCGGCGCCCACGATTACAACACGCTCGCCTGTGGATGCAGCCGCGCGAATGCCATCTACATCAGCTATACCGCGCAAATAGTGAATGCCCTCGAGTTCGCTTCCCTCGACCTGCAATTTTCGAACACGCGAACCCAGTGCCAGGATGAGTTTGTCGTAGGCGACTTCGCCATCGTCAATAGTTGTTAGCCGTCGTGCGCTGCGGTCTATGTTGCTAACCCGTGTATTCAATCGCAACTCAATTTGCGGATCATCGTAAAAGGCAGCGGGTTTTACGTACAGGCGTTCGGCCGCCAGCTCACCGGCAAGGAACTTTTTCGATAGCGGAGGACGCTGGTACGGCAAGTACGGTTCGTCCCCGATGAGCACAATGCGCCCGTCGAACTTTTTTTGTCTTAGCGTTGCAATGGCCTGGCCCGCCGCGTGGCCGGCACCGACGATCGCAATGGTTTCCGTCACGCTGGACTCGTCCTACTGAATGGCTTGCAGCGGCCATATTATTGGCAACAGAATCATGACCGCAATAAATACGACGATGGTTAGCGGCACACCGACCTTGAGATAGTCTACGAAGCGGTAGCCACCGGGACCCATTACAAGAATGTTAGCCGGATGTGATATAGGGCTTGTGAAACTCGCCGACGCAGCCATCGCAACGGCCATCATTGCGGTCTCGGGTTGCAGCCCCATATCGCTCATAGCTGAGAGCACGATAGGCGACATCAGTACAACCAGTGCCGCAGTAGGAATGATCATTGTCGCCATAGCAGTCAGGATATACAGACCCATAATGACCGGCCACGGACCAGCGTCGCCAAGGAATGCCATCATCTGGTTTGCAAGGTACGTTGCCGCGCCCGAGTCCTGCATCGCGGTGCCCAACGGCAACATACCGGCTATGAGGAATATCGATCGCCAGTCGATGGCGCGATAAGCCTGTTCCATATCGAGGCAGCGGGTTAATACCATGACGGTGCCACCAATGACAGCGGCCACTGCGATGGGCGCGTAGCCGAGCATCACCGCGAGCACAACGCCCAGCATTATAGCCGCTGCGAGAGGAGCGCGCCGCGTGTCGGGAGGCTCCTGACCCAGTGGGGTCAGAATAAGAAAGTCGGATTCAGCGGACAGCAGTTGCAAACGGTCACGGGGACCCAGCAAGAGTAACGCATCACCAATTTGCAGACGTTCATCGGCTAGCTCGGTGCCGACAGTTTCACCTTCGCGCCAGATGCCTGCGAGCTCGATGCCGTAACGCTCCCGAAAATTAAGTTCACCGACTGTTCGACCAGCCAGGCTGGTGCGCGGATCCAAAGTCGCATCCATCAGTGTCAGGCGCTCGGACTCGAGTGCTCCGAGGTTGGGTGAAACACTGGTCTCAATCTCAAGTTCCTGCAGCCCTCGCAATACATCCAGGTCTGTCGGCTGACCCTCGATGAGTATCAGGTCTCCGCCCAGGAGATCGTCATCCGCTTGTGGCATGACCGTAAGAGAGCCCTCGCGGAAAACGCCGACCACGCGAAAATCGAAAACGTCGGCCAGGCGGCGCTTGCTCAAGGTGGCATTGGCGAGTTCGCTCTCCTTGGGCAGGCGCACAACAAACATCCGTTCGTCGGTGTGGTAGACCTCGTCGAGTCGCTCAGATGAGAGGATCTCAACTTCCGAGAAATCCGAGAACTTCTCCAGCTGCGCGACCGCGTCGACTTCTCCGTGAACCAATACCCGTTCGCCTTTGCGCAATGGAACATAGGCGAGGTTCGTCAGGCGGTACTGGTCTCTGCGTCTTACGCCGACAACCGAGACGTTAAAGCGCGTACGAAAATTTGCGTGGCGTACGAGCTCAGACACGAGTGGTGAGGTGTCGGTGATCGTCACTTCAGCGTAGGCGATCTTCTCAGCGACCATGGACTTCAGGACTGGCGCTTCGCGTTCGATTACGAGATCGGACCAACGGCGCAATTCACGAAACTGATCGATGCGGCCTTGCACAAGTATGCCATCACCACCGCGCAGAACGGTCTGTCGGCCTGGCAGGGGTTTGCTACGACCCTGTCGAACAACCGCGAGGATGATCAGGCCGGTCGAGGTGCCAATGCGGCTGTCGGCAAGAGTCTTGCCTACAAGAATTGAGCTTGTCGGTACTCGCAGCATGAATGTCCGTTCGTGCAGCTTGTAACGCGCGCGCAAGCTGCGCTGGCTGACGTGTTTGCCGTGCTCTGCCTGTTTCTTCGGCAGCAAGAATCTGCCAAATAGGGCGACAAACAACACACCAATAACCATGACGGCGCCGCCCATGGGCGTGAAATCAAATAGCTTGAAGGGTGCGTATCCACCCAGCACCAGGGACTCGCTGATGAGCAGGTTGGGCGGTGTACCGATCAGGGTTGTGAGGCCGCCCAGCAATGTTGAATAGGCAAGCGGCATCAGCAGTCTGGAAGCAGGAATTCGGGTGCGTCGCGACACTTCGACGACGACCGGTAACATCAGTGCCGCAACGCCGATGTTATTCATGAAGGCGGAAAGCACGGCGCCGGTAATCATGATGACCAGAATCATCGCGAACTCGCGACGTCCTGCAATGCGCATGACCTGGCGGCCTATGATGTCCGCGATACCGGTTCTGGTGAGGCCTTCGCTGAGGATGAACATAGCCCAGACGGTGATGACGGCGCTGTTCGAGAAACCCGCGAACGCCTGATTGGAGTCAACGAGTCCGGTAATAGCCAGCGCGCCGAGCACCAGCAAGGCGACCAGGTCCATGCGGATGACTTCGCTGATAAACAGAATCAGCGAGACGACAAGAATGCCGAGGACCAGTGCGATGTCGTAAGTCATGCAGCCATTTTGGTTGGTAGAAAAGCAGTCGGAGTATGCGGGATTCTATACAAACAGACTAGACTGTACCCGGGTTAGGCCATTGTGGGCGTGATGACAGTCACCGATGTCTATCAATCTGTCCGGTCGCGGCGAGTGGTTCGTCCGCGCGCTCATGGCGTCGATTATTCGATCAACGAGTGGGAAAATTCGGCCGATCCGCTGTTTTTTTACCTGCATGGCTGGGGTGATACCGGCTCGACCTTGTAAATTCATCCAGTACTGTATAAAAATACATATCTTTAGGGTGGAGTGCGGGCGTGCAAACAGCTGAGCGTATTGATGACTATCTGGAATTGCTGAACCCGGCACAGCGTCAGGCAGCCGCTTACGGCGTGAAGCCAGCTGACGGCCCCTTTCAAGCGGGTCCTCTCCTTATTATCGCCGGAGCAGGCACCGGTAAGACAATGACGCTTGCGCATCGTGTGGCTCATCTGGTTATCCAGGGCGTGAGCCCCGAACGCATTCTGCTGCTGACGTTTACTCGACGGGCAGCGCAGGAGATGACGCGTCGTGTCGATAGCATTGTCCGACGAATGCTTGATGGTGGCAGGACGAAGCTTGTCGCGGCTGGCGTACTTCCATGGTCCGGCACGTTTCATTCCGTTGCGAATCGCTTGCTGCGGCAATTTGCGGCCAACCTCAATCTCGATCCTGGTTTTTCTGTGCTCGACAGAGGTGATGCAGCAGACCTGATCGATGTTGTCCGGCATGAGCTGGCGCTTTCAAAAAAGTCGCGCCGTTTTCCCAAGAAAGACACTTGCCTGGCAATTTACTCGCGTTGTGTGAATTCGCAGAAGCCGCTGCTCGATGTTCTGAATGAAACCTACCCTTGGTGTGCGGACTGGCAGCCGGAATTGCGAGAGCTGTTTCGTCACTACGTCGAGCGCAAGCAAAACATCCAGGCACTCGATTACGACGATTTGTTGCTGTACTGGAGCCATCTTGTCGCGGATGCAGAATTTGCAGTGGAGATTGGATCCTGGTTTGACCATGTGCTTGTCGACGAATATCAGGATACCAATCTGGTGCAAGCGCAAATACTAAGGGCGCTAAAGCCGGACGGCACAGGCGTCACGGTTGTTGGAGACGATGCGCAGTCGATTTACTCATTTCGGGCCGCAGAGGTGGAAAACATCCTCGGCTTCCCTGATCAGTTCATGCCAACAGCGCAAATTGTTTCACTGGAAGAAAATTATCGATCCAGCCAGTCGATTCTCGACTCGGCAAACTTCCTGATTGCCGAAAGTGAGCGGCAATATCGTAAGAACCTGTATTCCAACGGCAAACATGGCGACAAGCCGCACTATGTCACCGTCGAAGACAGCGATGCCGAGGCTGAGTACGTTGTAGAGTCGATTCTCGAGAATCGTGAGATGGGCATGCAGCTCATGGATCAGGCCGTCTTGTTTCGTGGTTCGCATCACAGTGACAGGCTCGAGCTCGAACTTGTGCGGCGAAAAATCCCCTACGTGAAATATGGCGGTCTGAAGTTTCTCGAGGCCGGACACGTAAAAGACGTTCTATCCGTTCTTAAGTGGGCCGAGAATCCGAAAAACGAAGTGGCGGCATTTCGGGTTCTGAAATTGCTGCCAGGTATGGGGCCGGCCTACGCGTCCCGCGGCTACGAATATCTGGCGCTCAATGAATTCAGTTTCTGCTCGCTGCGTGAATTCCGCCCACCGTCGGCAACCCGCAATGACTGGCAGGGTTTTTGCCAGTTAATGGAATCGTTGTCGGTGGCTGAGGCCAGCGATAGCGGCTGGCAAGTACAGTTCACTCAGGTTCGGCGGTGGTATCAGCCGCAGCTCGAACGTTTGTATGACGGTCTCGACACTCGTGAGGCGGATCTCGAGCAACTCGAGCAGATTTCCGGCCGCTATCCGACGCGTGAGCGATTCCTAACCGAATTGACACTTGATCCGCCAAGTGCGGCGGGCGATCTGGCCGGCGACCCTTTGCTGGACGAAGACTACCTGGTGTTGTCGACCGTGCACTCCGCCAAGGGGCAGGAGTGGGATGCTGTCTATATTTTGAATGTTTCAGATGGCGTTTTTCCGTCGGAATTCGCGACAGGAAAACCCGAGATGATCGAAGAGGAGCGGCGCCTCCTGTACGTTGCGATGACGCGTGCCAAACAATCGCTCGCTCTGATTGCACCGCTCAAATACCACGTCACTCAGCAACGTCGAGATGGTGACAAACATGTCTATGGTGCGCGCAGTCGTTTTCTCACGGACGGGATGTTGAAAACACTGGACGCTTGTTTTCATGGGCGTGCTGAGGCAGGTGTCGGGTGGCGAGCAGTTGTCTCTGGCAAGCAGCTGGATGTGGCTACCAGGCTGCGCGAGATGTGGTAAAAAAATGGCGGTGACTGCGAGGTCACCGCCAAACATTACGAAACAAACAGCATAACGGATTTAATTAGTCTGTTACGTGAATCTCGTCTTCAGCCGCAGCGTTGTTACATACCTCTGATGCCCGGCGGGACAGATTGGTTGCGATCAAAATGGAATAATGGCGTCGCATATTCCAAAAACAGACTGTTAGGAGACCCCGTCAGGACAGGAATATGGCGTATGCGGGGTTGTCGCTCTCTTCCCAGTGCGGGTAACCGAGGTCAGACAAATGCGCTTCCAGTTCTGCAGTTTCCTCTTTGGGCACGTCTATGCCTGCGAGGATTCGGCCGTGATCCGAGCCATGGTTGCGGTAGTGGAACAAGCTGATATTCCAGTTGGTACCTATCGCGTTCAGGAAATCGAGGAGCGCGCCCGGTCGTTCCGGGAATTCAAAGCGAAACAGACGTTCGTTGGCTATCCCGGTTGAGCGACCACCCACCATATGGCGTACATGCAGTTTCACCATTTCATTGTCGCTGAGATCCTCGACGGGATAAGCAGCATCTCTTAACTCGGCCAAAAGTTGATGCCGTTCTTCGAGGCCATGCTGCAGCTGAACGCCGACAAATATGTGCGCCTTGCTGGTGTCGCTGTAGCGGTAGTTGAATTCGGTAATGCTGCGACGCCCAATGATTTCGCAAAAGTTGCGAAAGCTGCCTGGCTCTTCCGGAATTTCGGCGGCGAGCAACATTTCTATTTGTTCACCAACAGCGGCGCGCTCGGCAATATGTCGAAGGCGATCGAAATTCACATTGGCACCGCAATTGATCGTGATGATCGACTGGTTCTCGAGCTTGTTGTCAGCGATGTATTTCTTAACGCCGGCTACAGCGAGGCCACCGGCAGGCTCAACGATAGATCGTGTGTCCTCAAAGATGTCGCGAATGGCTGCGCAGATCTGGTCGGTATCGACGGTGATGACCTCATCCACGAATTGCTGGCATAGTCGAAATGTCTCATCGCCCACGCGTCGTACCGCGACGCCATCCGCAAAAATGCCAACGTGATCCAAAACAACCGGGTAGCCCGCCTGCAGCGAATCGCGCATCGCTGCCGAGTCGGCCGGTTCGACGCCGACAATACGAATTCCCGGATTCACAGACTTGATGTATGTGGCAATGCCAGCAATGAGACCTCCGCCGCCTATCGGAACAAAGATGGCATCGATATCCTCCTTGGCTTGCTTGAGAATTTCCACGGCAATCGTGCCCTGGCCGGCAATAACGTCCGGGTCGTCAAACGGATGAATGAAAACGAGGCCGAGTTGCTGTTCCAGTTCGCGCGCGCGTGCGTAGGCATCGTCGTAGTTATCGCCGTGCAAAACGACTTCACCAGCCAGCGAGCGTACGGCGTCTACCTTGATGGATGGCGTCGTGACGGGCATAACGATGACCGCTCGAACACCGCGGCGCTGAGCGGCGAGTGCTACGCCTTGCGCGTGATTGCCGGCAGAACTGCAGATGACGCCGTTGGCTAGCTCGTCATCTGATAACGAGGCGATTTTGGCGTAAGCACCGCGTAACTTGAACGAGAAGACCGGTTGCAAGTCCTCGCGCTTTAGCCAGATGCGGTTATTCAGACGAGCCGACAAATTGCGCGCGAAATCGAGCGGTGACTCGATGGCCACGTCATAGACCGGCGCATTTCGAATTCGCTCCTGATAGTTGATATCGCTCATCTGTCGCTCGTTATTGTCATGCAAGGTCGGTTATCGCACACCCGGCCGCCACTCGCAAAATTTCGCCAGGTAACCTGAAATCTGTGGCCACATCGCAAGTGAGTGCGTTGTCCAAGGTGACGTTGCATAGCTTTTGCTGCGCGACCCTCTCATAATCGGCACATGGACAAGTTGTTGATTACCAATGCCCGCCTGATCAACGAAGGCGAGACTCGTGATGTCGACGTGCTGATTAGCGGCGAAAGAATAGACAAAATCGCCAGCAGTATTACCGCGACAGACAATGTTGACGTTATCGATGCGCGAGGCTGTTACCTGATTCCCGGAATGATCGATGACCAGGTACATTTTCGCGAGCCGGGTTTGACCGCAAAAGGCGATCTCGCCACGGAATCGGCTGCCGCTGCGGCAGGCGGCATTACCAGTTTTATGGATATGCCGAACGTAAAACCGCTAACGACGACAAGTGAGACGTTGGCGGACAAATATCGTATCGCTGAAAATCGTTGCACCCCCAACTATGGGTTTTACCTGGGCGGTACAAATACCAACATTGAGGAGATCAAACGGCTTCGCGTGGGAGAGGCGTGTGGCATCAAGCTCTTCATGGGAGCATCCACTGGCGATATGCTCGTAGATGATCCCGATACGCTCGAGCTGGTTTTCGAGCACGCGCCCGTAATGGTAGTAACTCATTGCGAATATTCGCCAACGATTTGGGAAAACGAAGCGCGCGCCAAAGAAAAATATGGCGATGATGTGCCGATGGCGGAACATCCGGGCATTCGTTCGGCTGAAGCCTGTCTCGCCTCGTCCGAGATGGCCATCGATCTTGCGAGTCGCCACGACGCACTGTTACACATCCTGCATCTGACGACAGCTATTGAAATGGGGCAATTCTCGCCGGCGCATAGATCCGAGAAGCGAATAACGGCCGAGGTATGCGTGCACCACCTCTGGTTTGATGAGTCACGCTATGAAGAGCTTGGTACGCTTATCAAGTGCAATCCGGCAATCAAGACAGAAGCGGATCGACTGGCGTTAATTGCCGCACTCAATGAAGGTCGACTCGATATTATTGCGACGGATCACGCGCCGCATACGGCTAGCGAAAAAGACAACCCGTATTTTAAGGCGCCAGCCGGCCTGCCTCTTGTTCAGCACGCACTTCTGTCACTGTTTGATCTTGCAGCCGCAAACCAGATTAGTCTCGAGTTGCTGGTCGACAGAACCAGTCACGCTCCGGCCGACATATTTGGTGTTCGGGATCGTGGCTATGTGCGCGAGGGTTGGTTTGCCGACCTGACGATCGTCGACCCAAACACGCCTTACAAAGTCGAGCCGTCGAACGTGCTGTACAAATGCGGTTGGTCTCCTTTCGAAGGCCATGAGTTCAGTTCGACAATCGATACGACAATTGTCAACGGACAGATTGTTTTCCGTGATGGCGGGCTAACCGGCGCGGTGGCCGGGCAACGATTGGAGTTCACCCGCTCGCGATAGTGGGAAATTGTTTACTTTCCGACCGATCCCGCTATGCTAGCGCCGAATATGAGCCCGGATCGATTGCCAGGCAACATGGGATTTTCCTGCGTGTCTATTGAATGAAACCGACTGATACCAACAATCCCGACTACTTTCATAAAGTCGTTGATTGTCAGTGGGCCTGCCCAGCCCATACTGACGTGCCCCTCTACATCCGCATGATTGCGCAGGGTCGTTTCGGCGATGCGTACATAGAAAACCGCAAATCAAATGTCTTCCCGGGAATTTTGGGGCGCGTCTGCGACCGTCCGTGCGAGCCAGCTTGCCGACGCGGCCGCGTTGAAGACCGTCCTGTAGCGATCTGCCGGCTAAAGCGTGTTGCTGCTGATCATCGTGATGACATCAGCGATCGCCTGCCAAAAGCAACGGAAAGCAACGGTAAGAAAGTTGCACTAATTGGCGCCGGCTGCGCGTCCCTTACCGTCGCCAATGATCTTGCGCCGCTGGGATATGAAGTTACGATTTTCGAAGCACTGAAAACCACTGGTGGGCTCATGCGGACCAACATCCCGCAATTTCGCTTGCCGCCCAAAGTGCTGGATGAGGAGATTGGCTACATTCTCGATATTGGCGTCGACTTGAAGCTCGATCATCCGGTCGACAGCATGAAAGAACTGCTCGACGAGGGATATGACGCTGTTTTCGTTGGTACGGGTGCGCCTCGGGGCAAGAATCTCGAGATTCCAGGGCGGTACGACTCGGAGAACATCCACATCGGTATCGATTGGCTGGAGTCGGTCGCGTTTGACCATATTGAAACGATTGGCAAGCGAGTTCTGATTATTGGTGTCGGCAATACGGCTATGGACTGCTGCCGCACATCAATGAGAATTGGCGCCGAAGACGTAAAAGTCATGGCACGTAAACCACGCGAATTTTTCAAGGCTTCCGCCTGGGAACTCGAAGATGCAGAGGAAGAGCACGTCGAGATTCTCGTCAATCATTCGCCTAAAGATTTCGTCATAGAAGATGGCAAGCTCGTCGGTATGACGTTCGAACTCATGGAATACGAGATTGATGATGACGGACGTATTGATCGTGGCACGGTTGTTGGCGAAGAAGTAATTCCCTGCGATGACGTTATTCTGGCAATCGGCCAGGACAACGCATTTCCCTGGATCGAACGCGACATAGGTATCGAGTTCAACGACTGGGAGTGTCCGATTGTCAGTGAGGACACGATGATGTGTTCGCGTGACGGAGTGTTTTTCGGAGGTGACGCGGCATTCGGACCCAAGAATATTATCTGGGCAGTTGCTCATGGCCACGAGGCGGCCATTTCGATACACAAACATATTCAAGGCGATAGCCTGACAGACAGGTTGCCGCGCGGCGTTAATCTGTCGAGCCAGAAGATGGGCGTTCACGAATGGAGTTTCTCCAACGATTTCGATCCGATAGGCCGGCGCCTGATGCCACACGTCGACCTGAAAGAGCGCTTCAAGAAACTCGATATCGAAGTAGAGCTCGGGTTTACCGTAGAGCAGGTGACGCAAGAAGTTGAGCGTTGCCTGAATTGTGATATTCAGACGGTCTTCACCGAGAAACTGTGCATCGAGTGTGATGCGTGTATCGATATTTGTCCGGTCAATTGCTTAACGATTACTCAAAATGGCGAAGAAGCGGATCTCAGAACACGATTATCAGCGCCGGCGGACAACGTCGAGCAGGCGCTGTACGTTTCAGGCGACTTGCCGCAAACCGCCAGAGTCATGGTTAAGGATGAGGATCTATGCGTACATTGCAGCTTGTGCGCAGAGCGTTGCCCGACCGGTGCGTGGGATATGCAAAAGTCTATCGTGCTGATTCCGCAGGTCGCCGACGAAGTCGCTGATGACCAGGCGCAAACGTCGGCGACATAACAGGAAAGCAATCGTGGCTAAACTTAACGACGTCGTCATAAAAATTGCTACGGTCAACGGTACCGGGTCGGCAAGCGCGAACGGCTTGATCATGAAATCTCTTTTCCGCATGGGGATTCCAGTCGTCGGCAAGAACTATTTCCCGTCAAATATTCAAGGGCTGCCGACCTGGTACGAAATACGTGTGACGGGTGACGATTACCAATGTCGATCAGATCGGGTTGACGTGATGGTCGCGATGAACGCGCAAACGTACGCTCGTGATCTGGCGGAAGTGATTCCGGGTGGTTGGTTCATTTACGATTCTACGTGGCCGAGAAACACACAACTTGGTCGCGATGACATCACCATTGTGGGTATCCCGCTGTCGAGAATGTGTAATGAACATTTTGACGGTGCCCGGGCGCGTATTCTGATGAAAAATATCGCATATGTTGGCGCGTTGGCGGCATTCCTGGATATCGATCTTGGCACCATTACTGAACTGATCGAAGAAACGTTTGCTGACAAGAAAAACTTAATCGCCTCCAATATGGAGGCGATCAGGCTGGGTTTTGATTATGCCAGGGAAAACTTTGTCTGCCCGCTACCAAGCAAGGTTGCGGCAATGGACGGCACGAAGGGGCACATCATCATCGACGGCAACACCGCGGCAGGGCTAGGCTGCCTGTATGCCGGCGCGACGGTTGGCGCGTGGTATCCGATTACGCCATCGACATCACTGATGGACGCGTTTCGTGCGTTCTGTGCCAAGTATCGCGTTGATCCGGAAACAGGGAAGCGCACGTATTGCATTATCCAGGCCGAAGATGAGCTCGCTGCGATCGGCATGGTTCTCGGCGCAAGCTGGAACGGCGCACGATCTTTCACGTCCACGAGTGGCCCGGGAATTTCGCTGATGAGCGAATTCCTTGGCTACGCATATTATGCAGAAATACCGGCGGTTCTCTTCAATGTTCAGCGTTGCGGGCCATCCACTGGCATGCCGACGCGTACCCAGCAGTCAGACATTATTAGTTGCGCCTATGCTTCTCACGGCGATACCAAGCACGTGTTGCTGTTCCCGGCGAATCCGGGCGAGTGCTTCACGATGGCACAAACAGCTTTCGATCTCGCCGAGCGCCTGCAGACGCCTGTCATGGTGTTGTCAGATCTCGATATCGGAATGAACGACTGGATGGTGCCGGAGTTCGAATTTGACGAGAAGCAAATTCCGGATAGGGGGAAAGTCCTTTCCGCTGAAGAACTCGAAGAGATGGAGTCGTTCCATCGCTATCTGGACGTTGATGGCGACGGCATTCCGTATCGTTCTTTGCCCGGCGTGCATCCGAAAGGGTCTTATTTCACGCGCGGTTCCGGACACACGAAGTATGGCGCTTATACGGAGGAGTCGAGCGAGTACAAGGATGTCGTTGATCGCTTACTACTCAAATGGGAAACGGCGCGATCGCTTGTGCCGGAACCGGAAATCGAGTTCTCGAAATTCAATAAGGCGGCAATATTGAGTTTTGGCAGTAGTCACGGAGCCTGCCAGGAGGCGCGCGATCGCCTTGCTGCGCAGAATATCGCTCTGAACTATTGCCGCGTTAAGTCGTTTCCGTTCTCCGCATCCATCAAAGAATTTATTCAACAGCACGACGTCGTTTATGTCGTCGAGCAGAATCGCGATGCGCAGCTCAGAGCACTGCTGATACTTGATAGTGACGCAGATCCGTCCACGCTCGTTTCGCTTTTGCACTACGACGGCATGCCGTTAAACGCCGGATTTGTGGTTCGAAAGGTGCTTGAGGAAATCGCTAAGGGACAGGCCGCCTGAGGGTTAGCAATAATGAGCTATATCTCCAAACCAAAGATCCAGCATCCGAACGCACGTCGTAACAAACTCGGGCTAACGGCCCGGGACTACGAGGGCGCTGTTTCGACATTGTGCGCTGGCTGCGGCCATGACTCGGTAACTGCTGCCATCGTCCAATCCGTATACGAATTGAATATCGAACCTCATATGCTGGCGAAGATGAGTGGCATTGGTTGTTCGTCGAAGACGCCTGCGTATTTCGCGAGTCAGTCGCATGGTTTCAATTCGGTACACGGACGCATGCCATCGGTCACGACTGGAGCCAATGCGGCGAACAGATCACTGACGTATATCGGCGTGTCCGGGGACGGTGACTCCCTGTCGATTGGTGCGGGTCAGTTCGTACATGCTATTCGGCGCAACCTGAACATGTGCTACATCATCGAAAACAATGGTGTATACGGGCTGACGAAGGGGCAATTCTCAGCAACGGCGGACATTGGGAGCAAACCAAAAAAGGGCTTGCCCAATCAACAGGAGCCCATCGATCCGATCAGTATGGCGTTGAGTTTGGGCGCTACGTACATAGCCAGAAGTTTTTCGGGCGACAAGGAACAGCTCGTTCCCCTCATTCAGGGCGCCCTGATGCACAAGGGTTTTGCGCTTGTGGATGTGATTAGCCCCTGTGTGACATTTAACGATCATGAGGGTTCGACAAAAAGCTATGCACATACGAGGAAGCATTATCACAATGTCGTCAATGCCGACTTCATTGCGCCTGCGGAAGAGATAAAGACCGCCTATGACGAAGGATCGGCGATGTCCGTCGAGTTACACGGCGGCAGCAAGATCGTCCTGCGCAAGGTCGATAAGGACTATGACCCGACCAGTCGCGCCTCGTCCTTTAAGTACCTGCGCGACAGATTCAACGCGGGCGAAATAATAACGGGACTGTTGTATATCGACGAGGCTCGTAATGAAATGCATGACTTGATGGGCAATGTCGATACGCCCCTGTCGCAACTCCCCCTTGAAACGCTCAACCCCGGCAACGAAGAGCTCAAGAAGATCCTAAGTCGTTACCGCTAGTCAAAAGCCCCGGTTTCAACCGGGGCTTTCTAAAAACGGCCGTGGCTGGATTATTGCCAGATTCGTTTCCACCAGGGGGCAACGCCGGGTTCTGGCGCAATGCCATCGATGCCCGGTATTTTCGAGCGAATTTCGTCGATGTCCCATCCCGTCAGATTTGCCAAAGTCTGGGCCTCACGCTCCTGACGTTCTCGCACCGACGTCTTGTATTGACTCGCGTCGCAGCTCGTTTCGCCTTCGTAGGGATGACGAATGACATAGCGACCCTGGTAGTTCTGTCGGTCACCCGTTTCCTGGAACATCAGGTCTTCGGGAAAGTGATCGCGGTCGTAACGTAGATGCAGGCGAGTAACGAATACGTTTTGCGGTTGCGATGGCGCAAGTCGCCCGTTGCCGGCGTCGCTCGTCCAGAATACGCCGAGTCGGCGCAGCTCGTCCTGGCTCATCGGGTCAGCCGCGCAAGGGTCGCACCACGCCATGTCCCAGGCGTACTCGAGAAATACCGCACGCTCGTTCTCCTGGATGGTCTGTTTTTCGAACATGTCGCGGTAAAAGCCGGCGAACTCGGTCTGAATAAACTCGGGGACTTCTGTATTGCTTGGCAACTTCACGGTACGGTAATTGGTCGTTTCAACCCGCCCGGTGCGCGTTAGTGCGTAAACGTAGAGCTCCTGTTTGCCGTTTGCATTTAGTGTTCCGAGACGGATAGGAAGCATGAACTTGTTACTTTCGTAGGCGACCTGCAGGGGACGCAGATAGGAATATCCAAGTTTTGATTGTTCTGCCAGGTTCACCTTTGCGACGAAGAAGCGCATGCCCTGCTTTAAGTAGCTTCCAACGACGCTCTCAGCGCCTTTCGGGATGTTGTAATCATTTTCTTCGAGCCACTTGATCAGACCGTCACTTTCTTTGGCTGACAGAATCAAGATGTCGTATTCGCCGACAGTGTAGCTTGCCTCGATGGTCACGCCGCGTGAACGCCCTGCCAGGTCGCTTTCCTGCACAGTAGACGGTAGTGCCACATCGGACATCTGCGAATTTTTTCTTAATTCGTAGCGCGCACAGGGATCCGGGTCGTGATATTCGACCAGGCGCGGTGCCGTATAGGCATCGAGATGTTCGACCAAAGCGGGATCGGCAACGTTGATCTGCCCGCGTTCAATGAAGGTCGGGACGGGAATCACAACTGCAAAGTCCTCAACTTCACCCTGGAAGTCGTTTGCCATCGTGATGACGGTGCGATCCTCATCGCGGACGAGCACGACCTGCGAAGCGCGGTTGAACAAACTGGTATCCGCCCGCGCGACGTAGAATCCGCAGAATGCCTGTGCAGTTGTAGTGATTGCGACCGTCAATGCTACAACGGCCGCCGTGATAAAAATTCTCATTAGAAAACTCCTTTGATTTGACCAACTGGATTTCCGGCTGGCTGTTTCCACCGATAGACCTGTCCTTGCAGTACGGCGTCGATCAATGGCACGAATGGTGCTGACATGATTAACGCGAGTATTGGTCCATTGGGTTCATAAAAAACGAATTGGATGATGTAAGCGATTGACGCGACAAGCGCGCCGTACAGAATCCGGCCACCGCGCGCGTCCGGCGATGTCTTGGGATCGGAGATCATGAAGAACGCGAAGATCAACAACGCACCGTTTTGCATTTGATGCATCGGGATTGTCGGCGGATCCTCCAGCCAAAGCGCCCGCCCAACGAGAAGGACTGCGTAGGTGGTTATGAAGGCGATCGTGGTTTCTGAGCGTTTCGCACGGGTCAGCACCAGGAAGCCGAGGCACGCGAGGGCTAGTGCGCCAATTGCGGCGCTACCCCATTGCCCTGACGACACCCATGCCTTGTCACTGATTAGCATCAAGGAGACGAGTGCGGCGTTCGCCGGGTTGAACACATGTTTTCCACGGATGCGGATCAGGAATTTGCTGCCGATCGCGATGACAGCTGCGAGCGCGGCGAGAGCAATGACATCGGTACGCAGTAGCAGCGTAAGTGACATTGACGTTATCAATGCGCTCATAGGATCGAAGTGGCCCAATCCAGCTGCACGGGTGCCCAGAATCTGTGTGAACTGGGCTGCCGCCAAAATTACCAGGGCGTTTTGCCAGCGAATCCCGAAGTCCAGGGCAACGATCCCGTAGCACAGCAACAGGCTGAGCACAGCGATCTGGTAGAAGCGCGGATCCCGGAGTCTGGCGGCATGGCAGGCTATAATTCTCATACCCATTACAAACGCGGCGAGTGTCAGATAAGGGTTAGCCAGAGGAAAATCAACGGGTTACGATTGTTGCATCCAAAATTGCTGCTACAGGCATCTACTGGACGAGAGCTGCC
>RCNB010000308.1_pt1 | contig 33552 bp, 27 predicted proteins | sample 2041321 | NCBI WGS metagenome assembly RCNB01 (sample SAMN09708232, study PRJNA481090) | Marine sediment metagenome, whole genome shotgun sequencing project.
GATAAATTATATAGTACTAATTTATTTTATTTATAAATTTTATATCAATTACAAACTCATATCCTTAACGGAATCTTCAAAAAAATTAATGAAAACTATCCTTAATGTTAAAAGAACGGTCACCCAATATGTCTGGTTTAACATAGGAATATTTGTAGCTTACTTAATTGTAAGTCTATATGGTAATCTTAACTATGGTGTGAATAGTGAAAAAATTGCGGAAGCCGCTTCACAGGCAGGAAATGAAACGCTTTTTTGGGTAATGCTTACCGGAATGCTGCTTGTGGCTATTACTATTGTTCTGTTATTGATCTGGTTTTTTTATAAATTACTTTATGGAATACTCCTGAAAAGACTAAGAAAAAACTACACCGAATTAAAGAAGCTGGAAGTTTAACTTCTCCACCTGCGCTCCTTATTCTTTTCTTCATATGCCAGTAACTCCTTTTCTGGTATTACCTTAAGAAATGAAGGATGTTGTTCAATTGCATATTCCAATTTTTCAATGATGGAATCAACCGATTCATTTTCATAGTCTATCTCTAATGGCTCCTTTACCACCAATGATTGAAGAATACCCTTTTTCTTAATGAGTAGTCCTTTTTTATCGAATGATCTTCTAAAACCATCAATAACAACAGGGACCACAACAGGCTTGTACCTCTTAATAATATGTGCTGTCCCTTTTCGTAATGGCTTCCAGGGCGTAGTGGTTCCCTGAGGAAAAGTGATAACCCAGCCATCATTAAGAGCCATTCCTATATTGGAAATATCACTCATTTTAACCTGTCGGTTTACATCCTTTCCTTCTGCCCGCCAGGTTCTTTCTATACTCACTGAACCTACATAAGCAAACATTTTTGTTAAGAGACTCTTTCTCATGGTCTCTGCGGCGGCCACATAGTAAATATTCAATTTAGGGTTCCATAGGTACCCTATGTTTTTTATGGAATCATCCCTTCCGTGTAAACTGGCATTAAATACATGGAACATAGCAACCACGTCCGCAAAATAGGTCTGGTGATTACTCACAAACAAAACATTTTTTTCAGGAAGATTTCGTATTATTTCCGAACCCTCTATTTCAAGTGTATTAAAGCCTTTATAGCGCTGATGGGTAATAAGTCCCAAACTGCGGATTAACCACTTCTTTAGAAATAAAATATGTCCAAACGGATTTTCCTTAAATAACCCCATAGTTTACAAAACTACAAAATATGCCTTATAACACCTGTTTGAAAAGTTCTTTGATTTCACTAAGCATCATAGCCGTTGCTCCCCAAACGGTATAACCCTTTAATTTAAAGGCAGGTACCTCTATATTTTCTGCGTAGGAAGTTGTCAAAATCTGAGTGATCATTTTGGAATCATCCATAAAATCAATCAGAGGAACCTCAACCAATTCTTCTACTTCATCTTCCTGTTTTACAAAAGCTTGTCTTTTATCATATAAACCTATATAAGGCCGTACCTCAAAATTGCTTGGCGGTATATAAATTTCGCTTAGAGACTTGATTATCTGAACATCCTCGGGCCTTACACCCACTTCTTCATGAGTTTCACGTAAGGCTGTGGCAAGTAAATCTTTATCCTTTTTTTCAGCTTTTCCTCCGGGAAATCCAATTTGATTAGAATGAACCCCGGGATAGGAATTTCGAAGAATGAGTAATAGATTTGTTAACTGCCTTTTATCAGGATAAAATAAGGCAATAACACCTGCTTTTTTGGGATTTACATGCTTTCCTTGTATGGCCTTTAATTCCTGAATACGAATTTGCGGAGCCATTTTATAGTGTGAAGATGTGCCCGGAAGAGGTAGTTTTTTTATTTTTGCTACCTGTATCACAAAATCATTATAGTTCATGTCTTATTTAAAATTTACCTGCCTTGCAATATTACCACTATTTTTTCTTGGTGCATGCAGGCAATCCCCTGCTTCAAAGCCTAAAGCAGAAAAACCAAAAGCAGTTAAAGTTGATTCTGTTGTAACTGATTCAATAACTGAAATTAATGAAAAGGACCCATTTGTACTCACCGAAGAAAATTCCATAGACTTCTTTTTTGATTACCAAAAAAATCTTAAAACAACGAAAGTAAAGCTTACTACAAGTTTGGGTAATTTTACAGTACAGTTATATGATAATGTACCTTATCATAAAGCAAACTTCATTTACCTGACGAAAAAAGGATATTTTGACAATACCATGTTCCACAGAGTCGTAAAAGATTTTATCATACAAGGAGGTAATGCAGACAATGTGGAAACCGCTCGTAAACGTAGAGAAATTGGCCGATACCTTCTACCTCCTGATACCAGAAAAGGTTACAAACATGATAGGGGAACAATCTCTATGCCAAGCAGTGAAATAGATAATCCGCATATGCTAGCCTCTCCTTATGAATTTTTTATTGTTGTGACAAAACCCGGTTCCTACCATTTAGATGGTGATTTTACACCCTTTGGAAAGGTTATTAGCGGTATGGCTGTGGTTGATAAAATAAACCAGCAACCAGTAGATAGTGGTGACTGGCCTATGCAAAATATCAACATTCTAAAGGCAGAAATTGTTGAGTGATTATTGAGTTTTATATATACTGGGAAGCGCAATTTTGTATTTTACCGCCACTAAACGAATGCCAATAACAATTAGAATAGACGCCAAATAGACGTATTCATCATCTAAAGGTAACTTTCTAAGCAGGAAGTAGCTGAGTCCACCTAACACGCAAGCCGTAGCATATATTTCTTTGCGAAAAATAACCGGTATTTCATTACATAAAATATCTCTGATAACGCCTCCAAAACTTGCTGTAATTGTACCCAAAATAATACACATAACTGGAAGTAAGTTGGCATTTAGGCCCTTTTCTATTCCAACCATCGTATACAATCCAATTCCTAAAGTATCAAAAAGGAATAATGATTTTCTTAAATATCGGAGTTTCTCCCTGAAGACAATGGCTAGGATGACAGTTCCTATAATGGTAATTATATATGTAGATTCAAGCATCCATGCTACCGGAGTATTCCCTATTAGTAAATCTCTAAGTGTTCCACCTCCTATAGCAGTGACAAATGCAATAATAAATACCCCGAATAGGTCAAGGCGTTTATCCATAGCTACTAGCACCCCGGAAATAGCAAAGGCTACAGTACCCAATAGATCCATTAGAAAGTAAAACATAATTCCTTCTTTTTAGATAAATCCTATTATGCGTGTTAAAACTATAAAAATAAACTTAGCTAAGACAGTAGACTATAAAAGAATTGGTTTTGTAAATATGGCAATAATATCGTAAGATTACTTAAGCTTAAATCATTGGGCTGTGAACGGAAAATCAAACTAATGTACCTTAAATTAAGTTTGTAATATGGATTTAAGAAAAGGACGTCTCAACACAGGTTATTTCTTTCTTGGCTTATTTGCCATTTTCATTGGGTTATATCCATTGCGATTTATTGGATTACCCTATGAAGAAAGTCTTTTAGGATCAAAATCCGAGACGCTACTCAATAGTTCTATCTATCTCACCGCTTTTTATACGCATATTTTTTTAGGCGGGCTTGCCCTGCTAACAGGGTTTTCTCAATTTTATAAAAGACTGAGAGTAAAAAGATTAGCCCTGCACAGGACATTAGGGAAAATTTATATTGGAGCTGTCCTGCTAAGTGGTATTGCGGGATTGGGCATTGCATTTTTTGCGACAGGAGGGATTATTCCTGCTCTTGGTTTTGGGGGATTAGCCATACTTTGGCTTTATACCACATCAAATGCCTACACCAGTATAAAAAAAATAGATATTGATGCACATCAGCGCTGGATGATCCGAAGTTACGCCCTATGTTTTGCCGCTGTTACACTTCGTCTTTATCTGCCATTATTCACCGGGTTAATGCATATGGACTTTATTCCGGCCTATAAAATTATTGCCTGGTTGTGCTGGGTACCAAATATTCTTATTGCGGAGATTTTTATTGTCAGAAGGCTTACTTGAATCTTCCGATTACTTAGGGGCCCGCCTTTCTGCTTATTTAGATGTAAAAAATGATAAAATAGAGTTATTTTTTAAGAAAATTGAGGTTAATTTTATCATTACTTTTAGAAAATGATCTCTAAGTGTCTAAAACCAAATCTTTAAGGATAAAAATGAGCTAAAAGGATTAAAAAAAACAATTGTTTAGTAAAAATCTTCTTATATAATTATTTAAGAAGAAAATCTGCAACCTGGTATTCATGAGATTTGTGTTTCTAGTAATTTTCATATTTATAATGTCTGAACCTTTTGTTCTATTTGATTTCTCTAAAGAAAGTAATATTCAAAACTGGATTGTTGTGAATGATGGTGTTATGGGAGGTCTGTCAAAAGGGAACTTCTCAGTTAATGACAAAGGAGATGGCTTTTTTACGGGGAATGTATCTCTCGAAAATAATGGTGGTTTCTCTTCCGTTCGCTACGATTTCGAATCCAAATCGGTAAGCAGTTTTAAGAAATTAACTTTGCGTCTTAAAGGCGATGGCAAGCAATATCAGATAAGGGTTAAAACCAGGATTTCAGATTATTATTCATATATCGCTTATATTAAAACTAATGGAGAATGGCAGACTTTGGAAATTCTGTTTTCCGAAATGACCCCTTCATTTCGGGGAAATAAACTAGATCTTCCCAATTATACTGGGGAGTATATGGAGCAATTTGCAATTTTAATTGGAAATAAAAAAAACGAAGATTTTGAATTATATCTTGATAAGATAATACTCGAATAGCTGGTTTAATCAAAATATATCTGATACATCGATATTAGTTAGCCAATATGACTTATAAATAAATTATAATAAAACCCAATATGAAAAAACAGTACCTCGTGTTCCTTTTAACCTTTTTTGTTGTGGCCCTGAATGCCCAGAATATTAAAGGATTTAAACCTGAAAATGTAAAAAAACAGCTAGATCTGGAAACCTCCTTCGAATCGCAAATATCTACTGCTAATCTCGATTCCTGGATGAAAAAAATGGCTGCACGCCCACACTATGTAGGCACTGAATATGGGAAGGAAAATGCAGAATGGATGCTAAAACAATTCAAATCCTGGGGCTATGATGCCAAAATTGAAACCTATCAGGTCCTGTTTCCTTATCCAAAAGTTCGAATTCTCGAATTAACAGAACCCTCGGTCTATAAGGCAAAATTAACTGCAGTGCCGGTTGAGGGTGATACGTATACGGAACAAGGAGAAGAATTATTACCCAGCTACAACGCATTCTCAACAGATGGAGATGTTGAGGCAGAACTGGTATTTGTCAACTACGGGATTCCTTCAGATTACGAAGAGCTGGAAAAACTTGGAATAGATGTTAAAGGGAAAATTGTTATCGCTAAATATTACGGGTCCTGGCGAGGCATTAAACCTAAACTAGCCGCGGAAAAAGGAGCAATTGGATGCATCATTTATTCAGATCCTCAAGATGATGGTTATGTTCGGGGTGATGTTTATCCAAAAGGGGCATTTAAAAATAAGACCGGGGTGCAACGAGGATCTGTAATGGATATGCCACTTTATCCTGGAGATGTCCTTACACCGGGTTATGGTGCAACATTAGAGGCCGATAGATTGGACAGAAAAGATGCTCCAACGATTACAAAAATACCTGTCTTACCAATTTCCTATGAAGATGCCGCACCATTGTTGGAGGCACTTCAAGGTCCGGTTGCTCCGGTTTCATGGCGAGGGGGATTACCACTGACCTATCATATTGGTCCGGGACCGGCAAAAGTTCATTTAAAGCTGGAATTTGACTGGCAATTAAAGCCAGCTTACAATGTCATAGCCACCCTTACAGGTTCTGAATTTCCCAATGAATGGGTTTTGCGTGGTAACCATCATGATGCATGGGTTCATGGTGCTGCCGATCCTGTGAGCGGTATGGTGGCTTTAATGGAGGAAGCAAGGGTAGTTGGTGAATTAGCTAAAAAAGGACAACGCCCAAAAAGAACTTTAGTATACTGCGCTTGGGATGCTGAGGAACCAGGACTGATTGGCTCAACGGAATGGGTAGAACATCATAAAGAAGAACTGCAGAAGAAAGCCGTTGCATACATAAATACCGATGGGAACGGCAGAGGGTTCTTTAACGCCGGCGGCTCTCATACTCTGCAGACCCTGGTAAGTGAAGTAGCCGATGCTGTTAAGGATCCTCAGAAAGGTGTTTCTATTAAGGAAAGAAAAATTGCAAGGGATCAAATAAATGGGGGTGACGGCAAATTTAAGCTTTATGCCCTGGGATCAGGATCCGATTACACCCCTTTTATACAGCACGCTGGAATTGCCTCTCTAAATTTAGGATTTGGTGGTGAAAATCCCGGTGGAGAATATCATACAATTTACGATACTTATTCCCATTATAAACGTTTCAAGGATCCTGCATTTGCCTACGGGGCCACCCTGGCAAAGACTGCGGGCAGAATTGTATTGCGACTCGCCAATGCCGATATTTTACCCTTCGCTTTTGACCCCTTGCGTGAGACAGTAGCAACCTACCTTGATGAAATTATGAAGTCTTGTGGAACCATGAGAAAAGCTGTGGAAAAACATAACAAGCTGATCGGCGATAATGCCTTTTATCTGGCCTCAGATCCAACTAAACCCTTTATAGAACCTAAGAAAAAAGAGAGTATTCCTTACCTGGATTTTACACCAATTCAAAATAGTATGATTAGCCTCAGAGCTACAATTGCTTTGTTCAATTCAATAAATTTAAATTCACTTTCTGATGGTGAACTTGAAGCATTGAATAAGAAATTGATGCATTCCGAACTTGCCTTAACCGACGCCTCTGGATTACCCAGAAGATCATGGTACAAACATCAGATTTATGCGCCAGGCTTCTATACCGGTTATGGAGTTAAAACCTTACCTGGTGTTAGGGAAGCTATAGAGCAAAAAGAATGGCCGGAAGCCCAGGAACAAATCAAAAAACTAGCACAAACACTAAATAAATTAAATAATCATATTGAATCTCTTTGTTCCATCGCAAAGAAAAAATAGTCATGTTTTAATGTAATCTCGTTAATTAAATAATAATGATTTCAAGCAGGTACCTTTCATATTTTATGGCATTAATTGCAATTGGCTTATTGGCACACTCATGCAGTCAGAAGTCTAAAATCCCAAAGGAAACTCCATTGACTTATATATTGGATTCCTTATCCTCAACAACATTAGTCGATGCTAGTCAGGAGTATATTTCGCCAAATTTGGCAGATGGATTAAAATTGGACTTATGGGCATCAGATTCATTAGCTCCGGATCCTATTGCTATTGACATAGATGATGAAGGCAATGTATATCTAACAAGAACCAACAGGCAAAAAAATTCCGAATTTGACATCAGGGGACATCAGGATTGGATGACGGCCTCCATTAGCTTACAGACGGTTGAAGACAGGCGTGCTTTTTTACGCAAAACATTCGCCCCTGAGCTGAGCGAAGAGAATGAATGGTTCCCTGATCTTAATAAGGACAGTATTCACGATTGGAGGGATCTCACTGTTGAAAAAGATGAAATATGGAAACTGGAAGACACAAATAAGGATGGTATTGCTGATATTTCCAGACGTATTTTGGAAGATTTTAATGAAGAAATTACAGATGTTGCAGGCGCTTTATTAGTACGTGACAATGATATTTTTGTTGGTATAGGGCCCGATATGTGGCGGGTAGAGGACACCAATGGTGATGGTGTCATGGATAAGAAAACTTCCATTGCGCATGGTTTCGCTGTGCATATTGGATTTGGAGCCCACGGGATGTCCGGAGCAATAGAAGGACCCGATGGTAAAATTTATTGGGGAATTGGTGATATTGGAGCCAGTATCACTACGGTTGAAGGTGATACACTTCATTATCCGAATCAGGGTATGATTGTGCGATGTAATCCTGACGGCACCAACTTTGAGGTATTTGCAAGAGGACTTCGAAATACACACGAATTTGTTTTTGACGCTTATGGCAATTTAATTTCTTCAGATAATGACGGGGACCATAGAGGAGAGAGTGAGCGACTTGTGCATATAGTTGAAGGTTCTGATGCCGGATGGCGTTCAAACTGGCAATATGGGAAATATACAGATCCTAAGAACAATAGTTATAAAGTATGGATGGATGAAAAGCTATATCTCCCCCGCTGGGAAGGACAGGCGGCCTATATAATTCCTCCAATTGCCAATTACCACAATGGCCCAACAGGGATGGTTTATAACCCGGGGACTGCCCTTGGAAAGGACTGGCTAAATCAATTCTTTCTTGTTGAATTTGTGGGAGATCCTGCACTTTCACATATTTGGTCCTTCAGTTTAAAACCAAAAGGGGCCTCCTTTGATCTGGAAAAGGAATTGGATGTCTTAAGTGGCGTCTTACCTACCGGTTTACAATTTGGGCCGGACGGTGCGCTATACCTGGCCGATTGGATTAACGGTTGGGGAACCAAAAATTATGGCCGGGTTTGGAAATTGGACGTTGAGGATTCAAAAAACGATTTAAAAGAACAAAGACTGGAGACACAAAGGCTTATGACCTTAGAATATGAAGATCTATCTGCCGATGATCTGGTTGAGCTACTGGCATATCCGGATATGCGTATAAGAAAAAAGGCTCAATTTGCGCTTGCAGACAAAACTTTTTGGGGATACAGGGCATTGAAAGATGTAATTCTGGAAGATCAAAACCAATTCGCAAGAATACATGCAATTTGGGGAATTGGTCAGATTGCTTCAGATAATCTTAAGAAGGCCCAACCTTTAATGGATTTATTGGATGACAAGGATCCCGAAATCATAGCCCAGGCGGTAAAAGTCCTTGGAGATGTAAAATATAAGGAGGCAGGAGACAAACTTATTTCTTTATTAGTACACGAAAACGAAAGAGTGCGTTTCTTCGCGGCACAGGCATTGGGAAGAATAGAATACACAGAAGCCATTCAGCCTTTAATTAATTTCCTGGCCGTAAATAATGATGAGGATGTCTACTTGCGTCATGCCGCAGTCCTGGCTTTGAGCCGTATTGGTGAAGTTGAACCTATGGTTGCATTATCGGAGAACCCGGAAAGAAGTCTGCGGATTGCCGCAGTATTAGTCTTAAGAAGACTTCAAAATGAAGATGTAGCGGTATTTTTAAAAGACCATGATGAATACATTGTAGCAGAAGCAGCTAGAGCCATTAATGACGATTGGTCAATACCTGAAGCCATGCCGGCACTTGCAGGTCTTTTGGAGGAAGAAAGATTTACATCAGAACCGTTGCTTCGTAGAAGCATCAATGCAGCTTTAAGAGTTGGTGGTGAAGAAGAATTAGATATGCTTATTTCATTTGCAAAAAGAACTGATGTATCTGGTGATCTCCGGGGAGAGGCTTTGGCGGCCATAGGCACATGGGCATCCCCTTCCGTTTTAGACCGGGTAGATGGGCGCTACAGAGGAGAAATTAGTCGTGATTCAAATATTGTTAAACAAAAAATTCAGGGTGATATTCCGGTATTCCTAAAAGACAGCAATCCATATATTCTTATTGGCACTTCTAAAATTCTGGGAACTCTGGGCATATCTACATATAATTCTCAGCTAAAATCTATTCTGACTAAGGACCGAAGACCTGAGGTAAGAGTCGCTATGATAGAAGCTTTGGGAGAATTACATGACAATGCAATTGCCTCAATTGTAAAAATGGGGATGCGCGACAAAGATGAAAACGTTCGAGCAGCCGCTGTGGGTATGATCCCTGAATTAAATATTTCGAAAAATGAATTACCTGGTGTAATAGGTCCAATTTTTAAAAATGGATCAATAAGAGAACAACAAACAATGATAAGTGCTTTAGCAGAGATGCCCCTTGATCAAAGTCAGGATGCATTGATTAATCTGATTCAAAAAGCAGGGAACAAGCAACTGAATCCCGGAGTTATCCTGGATCTGATTGAGGCCGTTGAATCAACTCATTCGGAAGATTTGATTGCCCGTTTAAGCAAACTCAAAAACAGTGGGTATTCTATAGACTCATATAAGGAAGCTCTTTATGGTGGCAGTAATTGGCCGGGTGCGAATGTCTTTAAGAATAATTCCGCGGCACAGTGCGTAAGATGCCATGCACTTGATGGGGCAGGTGGAAAAGTGGGCCCTCCTATGGACAATATTGCGAATATACTAAGCAGAGAAGAAATCTTGCAATCCCTTATTGAACCCGGAGCCCGTTTGGCTCCCGGATATGGATCTGTTGTGTTAACCCTTAAAGATGGCCAGGTGGTATCGGGATTTCTTACAGGGGAAAACAAGGAGGAAATAATTCTCAGGACTTCGGATGCAGAGCCAATGGAAATTGCGATATCAAGAATAAAAAAAAGAGATAATATGCCTTCGGCAATGCCACCAATGGGAACGGTATTATCCAAAAGGGAACTAAGAGATTTGGTTGAATTTTTGTCTAATTTAAAAGGGAAATAATCAGGGGAATTTCGCAATTTATATTTGTTCCTTTAGTTATCGAATCCACCGTGGATTATCGAATTTAATTATTACCTTAATCAGGGATTTTTTATTGATGAGACTTCGACATAGGACGATTAGTATAGCGTTCCTTAGCTCTTTTCTAAAAAAAGCAATCTAATTTCATAGCAATAATTGGATTTCAACATTAATAATTCCCATAAACCAACTTAATCATCAATAAATCATATGAAATTTAAACTTTTTGCCTTAATCTTCATTTTTCACCTCAATATTGGCGCGCAAGAGACTAAAAAGGACTATACTGAGGCTTTTAAAGTAATTGAAGTTTGGCTTGATGCACAAAAAGATTACGAAAAGCTTCCTGGCATTTCGGCTGCAATTATTGAGGATCAGGAAATAATCTGGTCTGGCGCTTTTGGTAAAGCAAATATCGAAGCAGATGTGAATACCGAAACAAATACGATTTGCAGTATCTGTTCTATTTCAAAATTATTTACTGCCACTGCCATTATGAAGCTGTATGATGAAGGTAAGTTGCGTCTGGACGATAAAGTGAGTGATCTTTTACCCTGGTATAACCTGGATCAGAAATATTCAGATTCCGGACCTATTACCGTGCGTACTTTATTAACCCATTCCTCCGGGTTACCAAGAGAGGCCAATTTTCCTTATTGGACGGGCCCGGATTTTCCATTTCCAACCCAGGAAGAAATCAAAAAAGAGTTGGGCAATCAGGAAACTTTGTACCCTGCATCCACCTATTTTCAATATAGTAATCTAGGCCTTACCCTGTTGGGAGAAATTGTGGAACAGGTATCAGGAATATCTTTTACTGCATACGTTGAAGAGCAAATTATAAAACCCCTTCAGCTTAACGAAACACGAACACAACTCCCTGAAAATTTATATGGCAGTCAATTGGCGATAGGCTATTCATCTTTAAACAGGGAAGGGCAGCGTCAAAAGGTGAAGCTATTCCAGGCAAATGGAATTACCGCCGCTGCAGGATTCTCGTCCAATGTACTGGACCTTGGTAAATTTGCTTCCTGGCAATTTCGCTTAATGGATTCAACAATCACAGAAATAATAAAACCATCAACTTTAAAATATATGCAACAGGTACACTGGACCGATCCTGATTGGAAAACTACCTGGGGATTGGGTTTTGCAGTATCTAAAGGAACTGATGGCACGAAATGGGTTTCCCATGGAGGCAGCTGCCCTGGCTATAGATCCGGTATACAATTAAATCCAAAATCTAAAATGGCTTATACGGTCATGATTAATGCCAATGGTACAAACCCTCATAAATATGCCAGAGAGATGCATGCTATTCTCAATGAGGTGAAAGACGAATCTAAAAGTAGTAAAGTAGTTGAAACCTCAAAAAAAGATATGACAGATTATATTGGTTATTACAGTAATCAACCATGGGGAAGTGAAAGTTATATTTCAAGCTGGGAAGGAAAACTGGTTCTGCTAAGGCTACCCTCCCAATCTCCTGCCAAATCCATGATTTTCTTTAAGCATGTGCAGGGAGATAGTTTTCAAAAAATAAGAAAGGACGATGAACCCGGAGAGATGATAGTGTTTGAACGAGACGAAACGGGGAAGATTACCAAATACAGTCAACATGGAAACTACTCTAATAAAATTAGAAGCTAATGAAATTAAAATCATTTTTTTTACTGGTTGGATGCAGCCTATTTTGTGCTAACGTATCCTCACAAGAACTCAACTTACTGGCGACGGAATTTTTAAACACTTTGGATCCTGAATTAAAGTCAAAGACAATTTTTGCTCTGGATGACGAAGAACGGTTAAATTTTAATTTCATCCCAATAATAAGAAAAGGGCCAACTTTTCACGATTTCAATGACAAACAAAAACAAGCTGCAATGGCCCTGCTGAGAGCGTCATTGAGTAATGAGGGGTTTCGAAAAACAAAAGAAATCATAGAACTGGAAAGTGTTTTACTGAAACTTGAAGGCGGTAATTTCAAAATGCCAGATGGCTCAGGTCGTGATGCACTTAATTATCATTTTTGCGTGTTTAATGATCCCGCAACCCAGGAGTTTTGGGGTTGGCGATTTGAAGGACATCATATTTCCTTTAATTTTGTTGGCTCAAAGGGTAAGATTGTTGCCTCTACTCCATCGTTTCTCGGATCCAACCCGGCTATAGTTCGCGAAGGGAAACAAAAAGGTAAGGAGGTTTTAAAAATGGAGAGTGAATTAGGTTTTGCATTGGTAAATTCCCTTTCAAAAGAACAGTTAGGTAAAGCCCTCTTTGCCGGAGAAGCACCAAGGGAAATTTTCACCACTAATAAACAGGAAGTGACCAATCTTGATCCTTTGGGTATTTCCTATGCAGATTTAAATAAGGATCAAAAAGAAGCTTTAGAAAAGTTACTTATGGTTTATTTGGGCAATTATGAATCCAGGTTTTCCAAATCTCTATTAGACAAAATAAATGCTACAGGAATGGATCAGCTCTCATTTGCATGGGCAGGTAGTTTAGCACCAGGAAAAGGTCATTACTACAGAATACAAAGCCCTGAGATCCTAATAGAATATGACAATACTCAAAATAATGCAAATCATGTTCATACCGCAGTCAGGGATCTTAAAAATGATTTTGGCCGGGATCTTCTGAAGGAACATTATAGTGAAAGCCACAAGCATTAAAAGATAGCGTCTGAGATAGTATTGAATTAACAAATTTTTACTGGTTAACTTAACTATTAGAAACAGGGGCTAATACGAATGGGTATTCATACTTTTTAATACCCAATCTAAGTATAAAAAGCAACGAACTATACAGTTTAACTTTTGAACTATTTCTGCAAACTTTATATTACTTATCTTTAAACGAAGTCCCGTAGAGACTCGCGATACATTTATTCGCTTACATCATATATACCCCCTCTGTATAAAACTTTTATTTAAATGAAAACTCAAAATACTCTGTTGGCAGGTTTATTTATTCTATGCGTGCTTAGCATTAACAATTGTAAAAAAAATACGAAAACGAATCCTGAATTGGCATCTATCAATCTGCTCAGAGGCGAACTCATTTTATGTAGTTCAGAACAATTCGGGGAGGTGAGCTTTTCCCTATCCTGTAATTATGATACCCGGGAAACTTTTGATCTGGCAGTATCCTTATTGCACTCATTTGAATATGAAGAGGCAGAAAAAGCGTTTGTCCAGGTATTGGATGCAGATCCGGATTGTGCCATGGCCTATTGGGGAGTGGCTATGAGTATTGTCCATTCATTATGGTATCAGTCTGATAATAGTTACTTAGAAAAAGGATCAAAACTTCTGGAAATTGCCAGTAAAATTCCTAAAGGAGAAAGAGAAAAGGATTATTTGGATGCAATAAGTATATATTATAAAGATTGGGATACGGTTGATCAAAATACAAGGGCATTATTGTATGAAAAGAAGATGGAAAAAATTTATTACAAGTATGCTGACGACATTGAAGCGGCCGTATTTTATGCTTTAGCTCTAAGAGCATCTGCAGATCGTAAGGATAGGAGCTACAAGAATCAAAAAAAATCAGGTAAGATTCTTGAAAACTTATTTATAGACCAACCCAACCATCCTGGAATAGCCCATTATATCATTCATAATTATGATTACCCAGAATTGGCTCATTTAGCTTTACCTACGGCAAGAAGATATGCGGATATAGCACCGGCCTCATCACACGCCCAGCACATGCCTTCCCATATCTTTACACGCTTGGGATTATGGGATGAATCTATACAATCTAATGTAAGTTCGGCGTCTTCAGCGCGATGTTATGCCGAGGCAAGTGGAATGGCTGGCCACTGGTCTAACGAGCTTCATGCCATGGGTTATTTGGTATATGCCTATTTACAAAAAGGCGATAATGAAAAAGCAAATGAACAATACCAATACATGAAAACAATTTACGACGTGTATCCTTCAAATATAGCTGCCATTGCTTATCCCTTTGCTGCTGTACCTGCAAGAATTGCCCTGGAAAATAGGCAATGGGATGTCGCGGCCAATCTTGAATTTCATGAATCGGAGGTAAAATGGGATCAATTTCCATGGCAAAGTTCTTTACTTCATTTTACCAGAGCTATAGGCTCGCTTCATCTAAAAAATTTTAATACTACGAAAGAAGAATTAGAAACCCTTAGCACATTAAGGCAACAAATAATAGATAGCGAAAATGAAGCTAATGCAAACCAGATATTAATCCAAATGAAAATAGTACAAGGTTGGCTAGATTTTTATAGTGAACAACAAGATTCGGGTATTAAACTATTAAAAGAGGCCGTAGAAATGGAAGATATCATTGGCGTGCATGGTATTACACCTGGTAAATTGATTCCGGCCAGAGAATTTTTGGCAGAAATGTTACTGGCTATGGATAAACCACAAGAAGCTTTAGAAGTATATGAGAAAAATCTAAGTGTGAATCCTAATCGTTTCAACGGAATTTATGGGGCAGCAGTGGCTGCAAAACGATTTGGTGATCAAGAAAAAACATCCAGGTATTTTGAAGATCTTTTAAAACTTACGGAATCATCGCAAAGTGATAGACCCGAAGTAGAGGAAGCAGCAGCATTTATTCAACAACATACCAGCTGAAATCTCGACAATATGATCACGAAATACAATCAACAAACATTAATAATACTGTCATGAAAAAAAAATCGGGCCTTATCATTATCGCAATTGGGCTAGTTGCACTTGTATATTTTTTGCCGAGTCAAAAAAGTGACAAAAATCTGGATAATTCACAAAAAGCCTCCTTTTACTCAATCAAATGCACTGTTGCTAAATATTTATTAAGCGATGTGGACACCACGCAGCAGATATCCCCCTTGTTCGAAAACCTTGGAAGTTTGAGTTTTCCGATAACTACCTCCAAAGAAATGGCGCAAACTTTTTTTAATCAGGGTTTAAAACTCACCTATGCTTTTAATCATGCTGAAGCACACCGCTCCTTTATGGAAGCATCCAGGCTGGATCCGAACTCTGCTATGACCTATTGGGGACAAGCCTATGCCCTGGGGCCTAACATAAATGATCAATTGCCGCCTGACGAGCGCAAAGAGAAATATAATGAGGCACTAGCAAAAGCTAAAAAAATGGCCGCTAATGCAAGTCCAAAAGAACAGGCTTTAATAAATGCACTTACATCCAGATACAGTACAGATCTTACCATGGATGTGGCGGAATTGAATACGGCTTATATGAACGCCATGACCGAAGTAGTAAAGCAATTTCCCGAGGATTCAAATATTCAAACCTTATATGCAGCTTCAGTCATGAATACGGTACCGTGGAATTATTGGGATAAAGATGGTAATCCGTCCCCCAATATTGCCGAAGCAAAGGCCGCACTGGAAAAGGCTATGGAAATTAATCCTGACAATCCCGGAGCGCATCACTATTATATTCATATGGTTGAACTCCCCAAACCAGACCTGGCTGTTCCAAGCGCAGATAAATTGGCTTCTCTTATGCCTGCTGCAGGCCATATTGTTCATATGCCCTCTCATATCTATATCAGAGTTGGCCGTTATCTTGATGCGGTAACAACCAACCAGGCCGCTATTTTAGCAGATGAGGACTATATTTCTCAATGTTATTCCCAGGGACTTTATCCGCTTGGATATTACCCGCATAATATCCATTTTCTTTGGTCTGCCTCAAGTTTATTGGGCGCTAGTGAGATAGCTATTGATGCAGCAAAAAAGACGGCTGAAAAAGTACCTACCGGGGAATTAATAACACTTCCCTTTTTGCAGGATTTTGCATCAACACCAATGCTGGCCTATGTTCGTTTCGGTAAATGGAATGAGATTTTGACTATACCAGCTCCAAATCCGCAGATTAAGCATGTAACTCTCATGAGACATTATGCAAGAGGAATTGCCTTTGTCCGAAAAAACAACGCAAAAGAAGCTCAGGAAGAACTGGATGCCATTGCGTCACTTAAAGAGGATCCGGAACTGGAAAACCTCGTGGCTACAGCTAATAATACCTCCGCTTCAATTGCGCGTTTAGCATATGAGGTAGTTGCCGGAGAATTGGCATCACTTAACGGAGACTTGCCAAAAGCAATTGAACATTTACAAAATGCAGTAGCCTTAGAAGATAAATTAGTCTATACTGAACCTGCCGCATGGCATGTACCAACACGTCAAAATCTGGGCGCAATTCTTCTAAAAGCTAAAAAGTACAATGAGGCCGAAGTTATTTACAAAGAAGACCTGGAGGTATTAAGGCAAAACGGATGGTCGCTTATGGGCTTGTATAAAAGCCTGTTAGCTCAGGGCAAAATGGATGAGGCAGCTCTTATTAAAGCCGAATATGACAAAGCATGGGAAAATGCCGATATTGAAATAGATACTTCAATACTCTAAAAACAGTAGAAGAAGAAGTCCATAAGTTACTTTTATTAGTTTAAGTTTATAAAAACGCATCATTGCAGACTGAATTTTTTAAAAATCCGCATTTAAGGCAAGGAATAATTATATTTCTAGTACTTACATCCTTATTAATTTTCTTTTCCTATTGGTTGCAGGAAGAACAACCGGCAGTTTATAATCCTTCAGATTTAAATCCTGCGTTGGTAGACCCGAGTCTTCAAGGTTTGAATACTAACCATACTGTCGCACCATTTAGCCTGATCAATCAGAACGGGGATACAATAACAGAGATGGATTATGAAGGTAAAATCTATGTAACCGATTTCTTTTTTACACGCTGTCCTAGCATTTGCCCTGTAATGGCGAATAATATGGAGAAATTACAAATTGAATTTTTGAATGATGAGGATGTTAAATTGTTATCGATTTCCGTTACTCCAGAAATGGATAGTGTACCTGTTTTATATGATTATGCCGCTAAAAATGGTGCTATTGATGCTAAATGGAATATTACTACAGGGAAAAAAAAGCATATTTATGAACTAGCACGTAAAAGTTATTTCGCAGTGGTTGAACAAGGCGATGGAGGTTTACAGGACTTTATCCATACTCCAAATTTTGTGCTTGTCGATAGTTTGAAACAGATCAGAGGTATTTATGATGGAACTAGTAACGAAGAAATATCCCGATTGATAACGGATATCAAATCGCTTCAAAGGCTATAGTAGTTGTGGCTTATACAAATTATAGAGAATACATCGAAATAACGGTACCCTAGTATTATTTATGAACATTGTCTGTAAAAATTGTGAGCAATCTTATTCTGAAAAATATAGCTATTGCCCTTACTGCGGGCAGGGCGCCTCAACAAAAAGATTGAATTTCAAAGAATTCCTCAATGACATATGGCTCGCCTTTACAAATACTGATAAAGGTGTTTTTAGATTAGCCTGGGAATTGATTTACAAACCAGGTGAGGTAGCCAGGATGTACGTTGATGGTAAAAGGACCAAATACTTTAATCCTTTTAATTTTCTATTCATAATGGTGGCTTTGGCACTTTATATTATTTTAAAGTTTCAGTCGTATGACATCATCGATACTTCACTTTTAGATGAGAATGCGGAATTGACAAATTTCGTTCTTAAATATTATAATATTTTTATTCTGATCATGTGTCCTGTAAACGGACTTTTCATTTGGTTGCTATTTAAAACATATGGATTTAATTATGTTGAAAACTTGGTTTTGGCATCCTATTTAAGCGGACAACATATGCTTTACAATTGTATTACGCTACTTATTATAATCCTGATTCCTTCATCGAAAGTAATTTTAGGTCCTTTTTTCGGCATTTTATTGATGTTTTGGTATGTTATGGCACTGCTTCAATTTTACAGAACCCGAAAATGGCAGGATGTTATTAAAGCGTTCCTCTTTTTTGTGATTTATCAGGTACTTGGCCAGGGAATCATTTATATCTCTTTTGAAATGGTCCGCCAGATTTAAAAAAGGATAGCAGAACTTTACTATAGTAGTAGTCATTTTTGGTATCTTGTATGGTGTACTAAAAAAACTAATAGTATTTATTATAATTGGTTTAAAATCAATTTAAACAATATGAAAAAAATATTATATCTATGCCTTATAGCATTAAACGCCTTTATCCTGCTGCAATGTAAGACCGAAAAAAAAGAGAATTCTATTAAAGAACAGGAAGCACCAAATGTATCCGCGATATTTGAGGAGGGTGAAATTGAGGCATACGAAGAAAGTCTCTGGTCCATAGTTCCTAAAGCAACCAGAATTGAAGTAATCGCGGAAGGACATGACTGGACTGAAGGGCCGCTATGGTTACCAGATCAGGAGATGTTATTGTACTCAGATATACCCAGAAATGCAATCTATAGTTGGAAGGAAGGGGAGGAAGCAAAATTGTATCTTCAACCTTCAGGCTTTATGGGTGAAAAATTTGAAGGATCAGAACCCGGGGCTAACGGTTTGCTACTAAATAACGAAGGAAAGTTGGTACTATGCCAACATGGGGATAGACAGATGGCACTAATGCAAAGTCCGGTTTTGGAGCCAACAGCCAATTATAAAACCCTGACAAGCGCTTTTAAAGGCAAAAGATTCAATAGCCCAAATGATGCGGTATACAAAAGTGATGGTGACCTCTATTTTACTGACCCTCCTTATGGCCTGCCACAACGAATGAATGATCCAAACAAAGAACTTGCCTATCAGGGGGTATATAGGCTCAGCCAAGAAGGAGAATTAACCCTATTAACAACTGAATTTACAAGACCTAATGGCATTGCCTTCTCACCAGATGAAAAAAAACTTTATGTAGCGAATTCTGATCCCGAACTTGCAATATGGAAAGTATTTGATGTTATGGAGGACGGTTCTATTAGCAATGGTAAGCTCTTTTATGATGTAACCGAGCTGGTCCCTAAAGAAAAAGGCCTGCCTGACGGCTTAAAAGTGGATAATAATGGGAACTTATTTGCTACAGGGCCTGGAGGAGTTTTTATATTCTCACCCAAAGGAAAGGTATTGGGGAAAATTAAAACAGGGCAAGCCACCTCAAACTGTGCCTTCAATGCAGATAAATCTTCATTATATATAACGGCAGATAGTTATGTACTTCGAGTTCAATTAAGTCTATAATTAGATAAAGGCTTTACTTCTTTATGATTTTTTAAAAGTTGGAAGGAATACTACGGAATATTAATTTTCACTATAAATCCGTCAATGTTTTTTTGGCCTCATTAAACTCCTGCATCATATCAGATAAAATTTTAGCGGCGGGCTTGATGTCGTGGATGAGTGCCGAAACCTGACCTATTTCCAACTCCCCTTCTTCCAAATCACCTTCAAACATGCCTCTTTTTGCCCTGGCTCTACCCAGCAAATTTTTTAACTCCTCTACTCCATAACCCTGCTCATAGGCCGCCTGAACATCATTGTAAAATTTATTTTTAAGGAGTCTTACCGGAGCAAGTTCCTTAAGCGTCAAGTGGGTATCCCCTTCTCCTGCCTCTACAACCTTCTCTTTAAACAACGGGTGGGAAGATGCCTCCTCACTTGCCACAAATCTGCTTCCTACCTGTACCCCATCTGCACCTAAAATCATAACAGCAAGCATTGCACTACCGGTGGCAATACCTCCTGCTGAGATAAGGGGAATATTAATTTTTTCACGGACCGCAGGGATTAGAGTCAGTGTAGTCGTTTCATCTCTACCGTTGTGACCTCCCGCCTCGAAACCTTCAGCAACCACCGCATCAACTCCTGCTTCCTGTGCTTTTAAAGCAAATTTGACACTACTTACCACATGCACCACCGTCACACCATTTTCTTTTAAATAATTGGTCCATGTCTTTGGATTCCCAGCTGAGGTAAATACGATCTTAACCTTTAATTTTACAATAATTTCCATCAACTTGTCGATGTCCGGATAAAGCATGGGTACGTTAACTCCAAAAGGTTTTTCCGTTGCCTGCTGGCACTTTTGAATATGTTCCCTAAGAACTTCCGGATACATGCTCCCTGCACCTATAAGACCAAGTCCTCCTGCATTGGATACTGCCGAAGCAAGCCGCCAGCCGCTTGCCCAAATCATACCCGCCTGGATAATTGGATGTTCAATTCCGAAAAGTGTGGTTATTCTATTTTGCATACATTTTTAATCAAATTCCCAGCGCTAAAACGCAGTTATTAAAATACTGATTGTTTAGCAGAAAAATTAAGAAATTACTCCAGAACCTATAAGCTCATCTTCAATATACCAAGCCGCGAACTGTCCTTCAGTTATGGCAGATTGCTTTTCTTCGAAATCAACATAAAGTCCGGCATCAACCTTGTATAATTTAGCTTTTTGGAGTGGTTGCCTATATCGTATCCTGGCCCAAACATCCATAGAATCATCTACTTTAAGACTCAGGTCGGGTCTAATCCAATGCAATTCATCATTCTTTATAAATAATGTTCGTCTGAAAAGCCCGGGGTGCGTCTTTCCCTGTCCCGTAAAAATTATATTTTCTGAAACATCAGTTTCTATGACGAATAAGGGCTCAGGGGTGCCCCCTACATCAAGACCTTTTCTCTGTCCTTTGGTAAAGTAATGAGCACCCTGATGCTGGCCCACCACTTTACCATCGGAAATTTCATAAACCGGTTTTTGGGCATAAAAGGCCAATTCCTCAAACTTATTCTTAAAGACCGGAACTGCTCTTAGGTATTGGGGCACATCATTGGGTACTTCCACTATGGGCCCGCTTTTTGGTTTTAACTTTTGCTGTAAAAAATCTGGTAAGCGCACTTTTCCAATAAAGCAAAGTCCCTGGGAATCCTTTTTATCGGCAGTAATTAAATCATTATCAAAGGCGATCTTCCTTACCTGTGGTTTTGTCAACTCCCCAATTGGGAAAAGTGTTTTCGACAATTGGTCCTGGGACAGCTGGCACAAAAAATAGGATTGATCTTTGTTATCATCTACCCCTGACAATAGCCTGTAAGTAGCAGACCCATCAGCATTTAAAATTTCCCCTTTTCTGCAATAGTGCCCTGTCGCCACGTAATCTGCTCCCAAATGTATTGCAATCTTCAGGAAAACATCAAACTTAATTTCCCGATTACATAACACATCAGGATTAGGAGTTCTTCCTTTTTCATACTCCCGAAACATATAATCTACAATACGCTCCTTGTATTCTTTGCTCAAATCTACCGTTTGAAAAGGTATTCCCAACTTCTCAGCAACTATCAATGCATCATTGCTATCTTCTAACCATGGACATTCTTTGGAAATGGTCACAGAATCGTCATGCCAGTTTTTCATAAAAAGGCCGATAACATCATATCCCTGTTCTTGCAACAGATATGCTGCTACACTAGAGTCTACCCCTCCCGAAAGTCCTATGACCACTTTTTTCTTCATTCTTATAAAACCAGGCCGTAAAAATACAAAATTGGGGCAACTAGACATATTGGTCCTAGCATTTGCTTTTAGAACAAAATGTTTCGAAATTGGGTCCAATAAAAGCAACCTAAGCTGGAATCCCTAATCTATACAAGTATACGGGTTAATTTCAGAAAGTGACAACCGGACCAAACTGGCTGATTTTAGAATCTTAAACTTATCTTAAAAGTCGGTCCGGTCCACAATTGTCGTTTTAAATTGCGATATAATTTTATATTAAAAAAATGATCATTATGAAAAAGCATCAAAGTATCAAACAATTCCTGATTTTAACTCTTTTGGCCTTAACAGTCCTTTCCTGTAATAATGATGACGACGGCGGTTCCCAATCCGGAGAAAACATTGTCGAAGTAGCAATGGCCAATCCAAATTTATCCACTTTGGTTGAGGCACTGGAAATTACAGATTTAGTAACTGCCCTTGAAGGCCCTGGTCCTTTTACGGTTCTTGCACCAACAAATGCAGCGTTTGACCTATTTTTAGCTACCGGGAATTTTGCCAGTATAAATGATGTTCCTGTTGCTGTTTTGGAACAATTACTGCTTAATCATGTAATAGGTTCACAAATAAATACAGCAAATTTTGTAACTCTTACCAGAAATTATGCAGAGACCCTGGCAGATGGACCAACTGATGGGACAAAACTCTCCCTTTATTTCGATGCCACGGGTGCTGCGATACAATTTAACGGCGCTTCTAACGTAGTCGACGGGGATGTACTTGCATCGAATGGTGTTATTCATACCGTTGACAGCGTCATTGATTTTCCAACGGTGGTGACTTTTGTGACCAACGATATAAATTTTCAACAGTTGACTACTGCTCTAACTACTGCAACACCAGGTACAGATTTCGCAGCACTTCTTTCAGGCCCAGGTCCATTTACTGTTTTTGCTCCTGCCGAAATAGCATTTGACGCTTTACTGGCTACTAACGACAACTGGAATACAGTAAGTGATATTGATGAGGATTTGTTAACCGCTGTGCTCCAGCATCATGTGAGCAATGGCAATCTTCGTTCTGAGGATATTTCAGATGAATCAACCGCTACTACCCTGGAAGGTGATGATATTACGTTTTCATTATCGCTTGGTATTATAACAATAACTGATGGTTCTGGCAATTCGGAAATCGTATTGGCAGTTGCCGATATACAGGCCTCTAATGGGGTTATTCATCTTATTACAGAAGTAATGATCCCGGATACAACAAACTAGATTTATAGTATTACTAAAATTTAAAGGTTAAAACTGCCGTCTTTACGGCAGTTTTTTTTATGCTCCAAATCTTAGTCGATTATAATGGATGTTGTATTTTCTGTGGATTTATTAATTTTTTATATTAAACAAAAGCAACCATTTAATTTTTTCTGCATCTTTAATTTGATTGTATCAAATTAGGCCTTTAAATCATATAATAGGCTATTAAACTCCAATCTCTTCGAATGTTAAACATATTATAAATATATATTTTTGTTTATCTTTTATCATAGTTTTGCTAAACATTAATAAATAATTATAAATTTTAAATTAAAAAAAATGAAATCAAGTCCAAATTTTTTTAAAGCGATATTAGCGTCTATTATGCTAGTTATATCGTTTTCATGTTCCGATGACGATAATGGTGGCCCAGTGGTAACTGAGCCAGAACAAAATATTGTTGAAATCGCCTTAGGAACTCCTGAACTTAGTATACTAGTTTCCGCACTTTCTGCTGCAGACGGAAATTTAGTTGATTTGCTTGGCACAGACGGGCCATTTACTGTATTAGCCCCTACCAATGCAGCTTTTACTGCTTTCTTAGCCTCTAATGGTTTCGCTTCCTTAGAAGACGTTCCAACAGATGTTTTAGCCGAAATTTTATTAAACCATGTTATTTCAGCCGATATTACTTCAGGAGACTTAGCGGCATCAGGAGCTGGTTATGCCAGCACGAATGCTTCAGGAGCAGGTGGAAATTTCATCAGTATCTATTTTAATACTTCTAACGGAGTTCGTTTTAACAATGTGGCAGCAGTTACAGATGGCGGTGCCGACATTGATGCGTCTAATGGAACTATTCATATTGTTGATGCAGTAATCCCTATTCCTTCTATTGTTGCACATGCAGCAGCTAATGCTGATTTCAGTAGTTTAGTAGTGGCTTTAGGAGCTGCAGACGGAGGATTAATTGATGTATTAAGTGGTGATGGTCCTTTTACAGTTCTTGCACCGGACAACGCTGCATTTACAACTTTTCTTGATGGTGCAGATTTAGGTGGTGTGAATACAGCTGTTCTTTCTCAGATCTTACTTAACCACGTACTTGATGGTGTGGTTACATCTTCTGACTTAGTCGCTGGTGGTGCCGGTTATACAAACACTAGTGCTACAGGACCTGGAGAGAATGCACTAAGTTTATATTACAATACCTCTGACGGAGTTGTTTTTAATGGAATTTCAACAGTGACGGCCGCCGATGTAGTAGGAACAAACGGAATCATACATGCAGTTGATACTGTTATAGATATCCCGACTGTAGTAACATTTGCTGCTGCAGATCCAAATTTCTCCACTTTAGTTGAGGCATTAACTACGTTAACACCTGGAACAGATTTTGTTAGTATTTTATCCAGAACTGAAGGCAGTAATGCTGATCAGATCAATCCAGAGTTTACAGTTTTTGCTCCAACAAATGATGCCTTTGATGCATTGGCTGAAATACCAGGAGAGGTTGTTCTAACACAAGTTTTATTACATCACGTAGTAAGCGAAGCAAATATTACCTCAGGTGACTTAACTCCAGATGGAGACACCACTGCCCCTACGTTGGAAGGAGACGATATAACTATCACCTTGCCAGGTACAGACCCAAACATAGCCGATGTAACGGATGGTGCGGGTAACACAGGGAAAGGTATTATAGCCGTTGATGTTCAGGCAGGTAATGGCGTAATACACGTACTGGATTCAGTGCTTCTTCCTGATACCACAAACTAATTACAATATTGATTTAGTAAACTAAATCAATTATTTAGTAGCTAAAACTCCCTTGTCTTTCAAGGGAGTTTTTTTTTATGATATCGAAGAGGAAAAAGCTTTATTGGTAAAAGCCCTTACTTATCATATACTTTCGGGAACTGCCGCTTTTTCAGGAGATTTATTTGACGGACAGAAAATACAAACAGTACAAGGTGAAAATGTAGGCATAAACATAAAGAACGGAACTGTACATATAGAAGATGCAACCGATATCAATGCCAGCGTTTTCATCCCAGACGTAGAAGCAAGTAATGGTATAGTTCATATTATTGATAAAGTGCTTTTGCCACAGGAAGTAATTAATTTATTAAATCCCCCAAGTCACTAAATAAAATTGTTAGTTAGTTAGTTGATAGATTATTTTACTTATTGATTAAAACTCCTCTAATTATTCAGGGGAGTTTTTTTGTAGGAAAAAAGGCTGGGTTTCTAATTAAATTTTAGAAACATCAAAATTGAAACCGTTAGCATACAAAAAATGAGCCTTTACAACTATTCTTTTTTTTTAGTGGAACTATAGTGCATCTTTGAAGTCCCAAATCTTATCAAACTAAACCTACTTAAAGCTAGAAGCCCCGACACAAGTGTCAGGGCTTTTTTTATTTATGACAAGTTTAATTTATTTATTCTTTTTCTGTTGCTCTGCCTGATCCATCATCTCCCTCATTTTACGCTGAAACTTATTTTCCTTTTTCGGTTTCTTTTTATTCTCCTGTATCTGAGCATGTATTTTGTCCTCATCGAGAATAAATCTCTTTATAGCTAACATGATAAAGATGGTAATAAGGTTTGAAACAAAATAATACAAACTCAATCCACTTGCATAATTGTTAAAAAAGAAAAGCATCATTAAGGGAGACAGGTACATGATGAATTTCATATTTGGCATACCTGGTTGTGTTTGCATATTCTGCCCTGTGGTCATCATCATATAAAAGAAAATAGCTACTGATGCCAATATCGGAAATAAACTTACATGGTCTCCATAAAATGGAATCGTAAAAGGCAACTCGGCTATAGTGTCATAGGAAGATAAATCATTTGCCCACAGAAACGCTTTCTGGCGTAACGCAAAAGATGTTGGGAAGAACATAAACAAGGCATAGAAAATAGGCAATTGTATCACGGCCGGTATACAACCACTCATAGGACTCACGCCGGCTTTATTGTACAGCTTCATGGTTTCCTGCTGTTTTTTCATTGCATTGTCCTTATACTTTTCAGTGAGCTCTGTAATTTCCGGTTTTAGGACCTTCATTTTGGCCTGAGATAAATACGACTTATAAGTGACAGGAGACATGAGTAATCTTACCATAATAGTCATTACTACAATGGCGATCCCGAAGGGTAAAAAAGAACTTAAAAAGCCATAAAATGGGGTAAACACATATCGGTTTATCCATCCAAATATCCCCCAGCCATATGGAATAGAATCTGCCAATCCCAATTCCTTATATTCAGATAAAACTGCGATATCTGTTGGTCCATAATACCAGTTCATATTATAAGAAAGTTCCCCGCCTTCCATATCCAAGGGTGCAATAGTTGTAAATTCCTTGGTTGTTTTTGCTTCTTTACTCTCTTCCTCAACTAAATTCTTCGAGCTTAAGTCTGCAGACTCAAAAGGAGTCTTAGTTGCCAGGATAGAACTAAAAAAATGTTGCCTGTAGGAAAGCCAGGTAACCCCATTCTCAATTTCTTCGTCATCACCACTCTCAGATAGTTTGCTTATTTTACCTTCCTCATGTTTATAGGTAAGCCTGGTGTACCTGTTTTCATATTGAATACTTTTATTATGTCTGATACCCCTGAGTTTCCAATTAAGATTTATGGGCTGGGTATCATTTATTACCCCACTTAAACCCTGAGAACGTATTGTATAATCTACCAGGTATTCATCAGGTTTCATCTCATAGCGAAATTCCAGATACTTATTAGACGCAACCTTTGCCTTCATTGAAAGCACCTGATTTTCTCCATTTTTCGATATTGATGGTTCAAAAAACAGATCCTTTGAATCCAATACCCGATTATCCCTTGTTGAAAAATTAATCCCAAAAGAGGCGTTTCCGTCTTTAACTAAATAAATAGGTATAGAATCGAAGGTGACAAATTTCTTCATCCTGGCCTCAATTATCTGGCCTCCCTTATTGCTTACTTCCAAAAAGAGGACTTCATTTTCAAGAATGGTAGTGCCTTCCCTGGCTGAAGTAAATCCAAAACCACCTATAGCATTTTTATAATCAGCAATTGCAACAGAGTCTTGTAGATCTATTTTTGTTTCAGGCAAAACAGCCTGAGGAACTGCAGGTTCCTCCTCTATTACCTGAGACTCCACTTTAGCCCGTTCCACTTTTTGAGCTTCCAATTCCTCTGGTGTAGGTTGATTTTGGTAAAACCAAAAAATGAGAATACCAAATATCAGAACGAAGCCGATGATGGAATTTATGTCCAGTTTTTTTTCTTCCATTTAACTTAATTTAAATACTAATCCGTTGTGAATTTGGCTTGTGCCTGTGAACGGATAGTCCCAAATGGTTTGCAAATATATATCCAATTGTGGAGTTTATGCCAAACTGGCATTAGTTTGTTGTCTTTTGTGCAGCAAAACGGCTTTAACAAAGCCTACAAAAAGCGGGTGTGGATTAGCGACGGTACTTTTATATTCCGGATGATATTGTACGCCTATAAACCAAGGATGAGAAGGCAATTCTATTATTTCCACCAATCCGGTTTCTTTATTTATTCCCGAGGCCAACATACCTGCTTTCTCCAATTCTTCCTTGTAATCATTATTAAATTCATAACGATGCCGGTGTCTTTCTGAAATTGAAGTTTGTCCATGGTAAACTTTATGTACAAGTGTACCTTCCAGTATATCACAATCCCAAGCTCCAAGACGCATTGTACCCCCCTTATTGATTACAGACTTTTGAGCTTCCATTAAACTAATGACAGGATGATCTGTCCCTCCGTCCATTTCAGTAGAATTGGCATCTTTTAAACCTAATACATTCCTTGCAAATTCAATTACCGCCATTTGCATCCCCAGACATATCCCTAAAAAAGGAATATCATTCTCCCTTGCATATCGCACAGCTTTAATTTTACCTTCAATTCCTCGCTCTCCAAAACCAGGTGCCACAAGAATTCCCTGAAGACCCTTCATTTTTTCTTCAAAGTTTTTGGCAGTGATATGCTCTGAATGAATAGATCTTATGTTTACTTTCACTTCATTCATGGCACCAGCATGAATAAATGACTCCAGAATCGATTTGTAAGAATCCTGCAATTCAACGTATTTACCAATTAAACCAATGGTTACTTCAGACTTAGGATGTTTATGCCTGTCCAGGAATTCATTCCATTGATCCAGATCCGGAGCAGTATTATCCGGTAGGTCAAGTTTTTGTAGCGCCACTGTATCTAAACCTTCATCCTGCATCATTATCGGTACATCATATATTGTTGACGCGTCTATAGATTGTATTACGGCCTCTTTTTTAACATTACAGAACAATGCCACTTTTTGTTTGATGTCATCAGACAGTTCATGTTCTGTCCTGCACACCAGAATATCTGCCTTTATTCCACTCTCCATCAAGGTTTTAACAGAGTGCTGTGTTGGCTTGGTTTTTAATTCTCCTGCGGCTGAAAGGTATGGGACCAAAGTAAGATGTATCACAATACCATTGGTATCACCCAGCTCCCAAAGTAATTGCCTTACCGCTTCTATATAGGGAAGAGATTCAATATCCCCTACGGTACCACCGATTTCAGTAATAACAATATCATATTCACCGCTATTTCCAAGTATTTGAATCCGTTCCTTAATTTCATTAGTAATATGTGGAACTACCTGTACCGTTTTACCTAAAAACTCTCCACGGCGTTCTTTTTCAATAACACTCTGATAAATCCTGCCTGTAGTTACATTATTGGCCTGTGAGGTCTTTACATTTAAAAATCGTTCATAGTGCCCAAGATCCAGATCGGTTTCTGCACCATCATCAGTAACATAGCACTCTCCATGTTCATAAGGGTTCAGGGTACCCGGATCTACATTGATATAAGGATCCAATTTTTGTATGGTGGTTTTATAACCCCTGGCTTGCAGAAGTTTGGCTAAGGAAGCTGCAATGATTCCTTTTCCAAGTGAAGAAGTAACACCTCCCGTAACGAAAACATATTTAGTATCTGGCATATCGCACTTCTATCTATATTACGGGATTCAAAGGTACAAAATGCAACTAGAATTTATTGGGTATCTTCAGGAAATTCTTCCCTAATTTTTCTAATGAGTCCCTCCATACCATTTATTTTAATTTCAAGAATAGCCTTCATATGTTCCCCAAGCTTACCATTAGGAAAGCCATTTCTTTGAACCCAGATTAAATAAGATTCAGGCAAATCAAGCAGGTACCGATCTTTAAACTTGCCATAAGGCATTTTATAATGAGCAAGTTCTATAAGCTTTTTCCTATCAGGAAATAGTTCCATTATTAAATCTAAATAAATTATCTTTAATATGTTATAAACGATACAAAATGAAACGAAGAACATTTATCGGCTCATCCGTGGCCGCCTCCGTAGGTTTAGTTTCTACTGCCGGGGTTGCCATGCAAGGTAAATCAATTACTACCAGCAATTTAAAAGGAAATATTAATCACAGCGTATGTCGTTGGTGCTATAGCAAGATTCCAATGGAGGATTTTCTCCAAAGTCTTAATGAATTAGGCATTACAGCAATGGATTTAACAGGCCCCGAAGATTGGCCTTTAATGAAAAAGTATGGCATTCATGCATCTATGTGTTGGGGCGCAGGTTTTGGTATTGAGAAAGGCTGGAACGATCCTAAACTGCACGAAGAACTGATAAAAGATTATTTACAAATGATTCCGAAAGTGGTGGAAGCTGGCTACACCAATCTGATTTGTTTTAGTGGAAATCGCAATGGCATGAATGATGAAGACGGGCTCAAAAATTGCGCTAAAGGATTAAAACAAATTATGCCTCTGGCAGAAAAATACGGCGTGGTTATTCAGATGGAACTTTTGAATTCTAAAGTAAACCACAAAGATTATATGTGCGATCATGCCGAATGGGGCGTAGCTCTATGTAAGGAAATTGGTTCAGAAAACTTCAAATTGCTATATGATATTTACCATATGCAGATTATGGAGGGGGATGTAATTCGTACAATCAGGGATTATCATGAATATTTTGGACACTATCATACTGGTGGTAATCCCGGAAGGCATGAAATTGATGAGACTCAGGAATTGTATTATCCGGCTATAATGAAGGCTATTTTAGAAACTGGATTTAAAGGCCATGTGGCCCAGGAATTTATCCCCACATGGGAAGACAAAATTGCAGCTTTAAAGCAAGGGGTAACCATTTGTGATGTATAGCCCATAAGAGAAAACGAAACCAGATTCTTAATTTCTAAGGGCATCTTTTATTTTCTGATTCCAAGATAGCTGCTGCTCAATGTTTCGGGAGTAGTTGGTCTCATTGTCATATACTTGCTGAAATTCTGCAAGTTCTTTATTTATTTTACGATAAATGGCTTTTACCTCAGCCTTCACATTTTTTGTAAATGTGGTGGTATCCATAATTTTTCGCATTTTCCTGGCAAACAATTCAGAGATATCAAAATGCAGCTGCTCGTGACTTAGAATTACTTCATCACATATTTTTGGCTGATACCATGATCTATCCGGATAAAAAAAAGTACTTACCGTATAATCCAATTCATATTTTCCATCTTCTTCTGTTGTAGAAAACTGATAGCTCAACCCACTTGCCGTAGTGGCAGCTACCTTGGAACCCTCTATGGGCTCGGCTTTGAAATTAGCCCAGCTCAACCTTTGTATGGGGTGCCAAAGAATGGCTTCTTCCTCCTGTGCGAATGACATTCCAGACCATAGAAATACAAAAATGACGAATATAAATCTTAGAGATCCCAATGAAATACAATTTCCTTTTTAATATCTGCATGAAGACTTAATATTACCGGGCAGGTTCGCGCTGTATGCTCCAGAATCTTTTTTTGCTTTTCAGTAATTATGGCCGGTAGATGCAGCTCTATATCAATCTGAGATATCCTTCTGGGATCCGCATCCATATGTTTTGTGACCTCTGCAACAGAATTTTTTAGATCAACTTCCATATCCCTGGCTTTAATACCCATCATGGTAAGCATACAACTGGCTAAAGCTGTAGCAACCGTATCTGTTGGCGAGAAGGCTTGTCCTAGACCGTTATTATCAACTGGTGCATCTGTAATGATTTCATTTCCTGAGTGCAGATGAATACAGCTAGTGCGTAATTCGCCTATATATTTAACTTTTGAGGTCATGGTTCGGGACTAACCTGGGTTATTCGCATATCCTGATACATCATTATATAGGAAGCAGTATTGTAATACCCGGAAGAAGGTTCATTGTTATAATCAAATTTATTCCCACAATACTCCGTAATCCCAATGATATTTGAGGCCTCAAATAAGTTAAGTTTATAGGCCAATTTTAAAAGAAGGTCAAAGGTAAGGTCAAAACCGCGCACCGCATACCGGTCTGGATCTGCCCCAAAACGTCTTCGGTATCTTCTTACGAAAGCATTATTATTAGTTTCTTTATATACAGAGGGATAGGTGAAATTCAGGTTAGACAAATGCGCCCCTGAGATAACAATATTTTCGAATGCCTTATTCTTATTGGTGGTAAACATCCGCACTTTGGTGGTATCTGAATTAGACGAATTAAGAATGGAACTCACACTGGAAACCACTTTAAAATTATCGGTCTCTACAAATACCCAGTTCTCGGCATCAAGGGAAAGAAGACTGGCAAATACCTCCAAATCTAAAGAAATATTTTTTTCATCTTCCTGAAGATCAACAGTTTTAGCCAAAGGAAACTTTTCCTTTATCTGTTCGCCAACCGGCTTATTCTTTGCATCGGTAATCACAATAATATTCTCATTCGTTATAGAATCTTTAATAAAACCGAGCATGCGTTCACGCAATACCTGATCAGACGGAATAGAAAAGAAAACATTTTCGAGTTCAAAATCACTTGTTGATGCCAGAGGCGCAATAACAGGCACCTTAGCATTAGCGGCCTTAATCGCCACTTCTTTTAAGGAATTTAATTGCAATGGCCCAACTATGGCACTAACTCCTTCTAAATTTTCTCCCTGAAGTAGTTGTCTTGTTCTGTCAGGATTTAATTGGGTATCAAATGTTTTTACATCAACAGAAATTCCCAGTTCCGAAATAGAATCCAGAGCAACCAGGGCACCACTATACAAACCAAGGCTATAACTTATCGCATTACTTCGTGCAATTGCATCTGTAGCGCTATCAATATCACTAAGGTCTAATTTATCTGTACGAAAAGGCAGCAGGTAAATCAGTTTTGGTTTGTTAACCGAATTAATACTATCCAAAAGGTTTATTTTATCAAGAATCAAAGAATTCTTCACTTCGAAGTTTCCTGTTTTATCTTTAGGGAGTTTTAAAACCATTCCGGCCTTTAGCCCTTTGGAAAGATCCGGATTGAGTTCCAGTAATTCCTTATAATCAATACCTAAATTCCTGGTTAAGGAGTATATTGTTTGTTTGGGTTTAACTTCATAAAAAATGAAATTATCGGTATTTACTTCATTTTCGTCACTTTTCATTTCCGGTAACCTAATTACCATACCTTCCTTTAACCCCCCGCGTTCCGCAATTTCAGGATTTAGCCTTACAATATCCTGAGAGCTAATTTTATATTCCTGTGAAAGGCTATATAAAGTCTTTTTTGCTGGAACCGTATAGGAAATATACAATTGTACATTTTGATCCTCCAGACTGCTGCCTGCAATTTTAGGAAGCTTCAACTCTTGACCTTCTGCCAGAAAACTCGTAACATTTGATAATTCCGGATTTAAAGCAAGAAGACTATCTATAGTGATACCATATTTATTGGCAATACTCCATCTTGTTTCTTTTGGCAGTACTGTATAAGTTTCAAAATCAACAAGGTTAATACTGTCGTTTTCAACTTCAACTTTTAGGTATTTAGGGATTTTTAAACGCATTCCCTTTTTCAATTGTTTTGCGTACAATTTGGTATTATAGCGTTTAATATCCTCTTCAGAAACATTGTATCGCTGCGATATACCAAAAATAGTTTCCCTTTTCTTTACTTTATGCGAAATAAACTCTATTGGTGTTTCCTGAATTTCCTCTGCTAGTTTTTTTTGTAACGAAATTGAATCCATTGCGCTTAACACTTTTGCTCCCAAAGGGATAACAAGAATAGTATTAGGCTTAAGTATGTCGCCCTCTGCAATTTCTTTGTTGTACTTGAGGATATCAGCGGGATTTACCTTGTATTGTCTTGCAATACTGTAAACAGTTTCTCCAACCTTTACCGCATGAGAGCTAAACTGTTGTGCCATGGCATGGCATGAAAACAGTATAATTGCAGCCGTTGTAATTAAAAATCTTTTTGACATGCTTATAGGTTTTATTCCCATTCTATTGTTGCCGGGGGTTTTGAAGAGATATCGTAAACCACTCTATTTACTCCAGGAACTTCATTAACAATCCGATTTGAAATCTTCGCCAA